>OGDY01002633.1_pt1 | contig 16102 bp, 16 predicted proteins | sample 1570341 | NCBI WGS metagenome assembly OGDY01 (sample SAMEA2581972, study PRJEB24529) | metagenome | biome: Human gut stool | place: China | collected 2011 | reverse complement strand
TTTGCTCGCACGTTTGCGAGCCGAGAGGAATTTTCTCCGACGCACATGTCGCCGGAGAAAATGATCTCATTTATTTGCTCCTGCGGGAGCAAACTCTGCGAGGCTTTGATAAAGCCGCGTTTGATTCGATTCGTGGAGGAAAGACTATGAGCAAAGCCAGAGGAAGAACGCTCGCCGATCGCCGGTTCCGGTTCACCAGCGAGGATCGGTGGGGCTATTTCTTCATATTTGTCGCCATGGTGGTGTTCGTGACGTTCACGCTCTACCCCGTGGTCAGCGCCGTGCGCACGAGCTTTCTGAAGTACAAGCCCTTCGGCTCGGAATTCATCGGGCTGAAGAACTATATCGACACCTTCAAAAGCACGCTCTTTTATAAAGCGGTGAAGAACACCATTGTGTACACGGCCGTCGTGGTTCCTCTGTCGCTGCTGATCGCCTTTTCCATCGCGATCATGATATTGCCGTTCAAAAAGAAAACGCAGTCGCTTTTCAAGTCCGTTTACTATCTGCCCGGCATCGCCTCGGGCGTGGCGCTCTCGGTCGTGTGGCTGTGGCTGTACGACTCCTCGCCGGACGGCCTTTTCAACCAGGTGCTGATGTTCTTCGGCATCCCGTCGCAGAACTGGCTCTCCAGCTCGAAAACGTCCATGCTCTCGCTGATGCTCATGGCGATCCTCTCCGGACAGGGCAGCAACATCATCATCTACATAGCCGCGCTCCTCGGCATCGACAACAGCTACTTTGAAGCCGCCGAGCTCGACGGCGCAACGTTTTTCCAGAAGGTGCGCTACATCGTATTCCCCCTTGTGAAGCCGACGACGCTCTTTCTGCTCGTGACGGGTATCATCGGCTCGTTCCAGGTGTTCCAGAACGCCTTTATGATGACCGGCGGCGGCCCGGACAACAGCACGACGATGATCGGCCTTCTCATCTACAAGAACGCCTTTGAGTACTCAAAGTTCGGTCTCGCCTGCGCGCAGGCTATCCTGCTTGCCATCGTCATTGCGCTCATTTCGCTCGTGCAGTTCAAGCTCATGGGCACGGACGTCGAATACTGAAAGGAGGAACGGCATGGCTACGACAGGACTTTACTCCCCCCACGTAAACCACCCCGAAAAGCGCATCGCGCGCAACATCCTCCTTGCGGTGATCCTCATCCTCTTCGCGCTTCTGACGCTTTTCCCAATCTTCTATATGATCATGTCGTCGTTCGGCCCCGCCGTCGCCACGGCGGGCACTTCCCGGAGCATCTTCCCGCGCGTGTGGACGCTCGATTCGTACAAGGCGTTCTTTTCGTTCAGCAAATACTCCGTCCGCTGGATCGTCAACAGCCTCATCGTCGCCTCGGCAACGGTGGCGGGCAACGTCATATTCGCGTCCATGGCGGGCTACGCGTTCTCGAAGATCCGCTTCAAGGGCCGCCAGTGGCTGTTCGGGCTGATCCTCGTGGCGATGATGATCCCGTACCAGGTCACGCAGGTGCCGCTCTATATTCTCATTGCGAACAAGCTGCACATGACGAATACCTACGCCGCCATGATCCTGCCCGGCGTTGTGACATCGTACAACATCTTTCTCGCCAAGCAGTTTTTCACGAGCATCCCCACGCCGCTCATCGAATCGGCCAAGCTCGACGGCTGCAGCCAGCTCGGCATTTTCGTGCGCATCATCCTGCCGCTCTCGAAAACCGTGCTGGCGGTCATGGCGATCAACACGTTCCTTTCCAGCTGGAACACGTTCTTCTGGCCGTTCCTTGTAACGAGCAAGGACTATATATTCACGATCCAGGTCGGTCTCAAGACCTTCAAGTTTGCGAACGAGACGCTCTTCGCCCCCATGATGGCAGGCGCGACGCTCTCGGCGCTGCCGATGTTCATTCTGTTCTTCACGTTGCAGAAATACTTCCTCGAGGGCGTCACGATCGGCGCCGTCAAGGGCTGACAGAAGATTTCCACAAAGGGCTGCTGCGAAACGCAGCAGCCCTTTTGTGAGATACGGAGGGTTTTATGAGGCTTCGTTTGTATGAGCGCGCGGACGCGCCGGAGGTTTTGCGCTTGTGGAATACCGCGGGCGCGGCGGCGGGGTATGCGCCGCTCGACGCCGGTAAACTGGACGAACTGCTGCTCGCACACCCGGCCTTCTGCGGCGAGAGCACGTTCGTGCTCGAAGAAAAGGGCGCGCTTCGCGGCTTTGCCGCGGGCTGCACGGGCGATACGCTCGCGCAGGGCGCGGTGCGCGGCTATGTGAGCTGCGTGCTGCTTGATGAGACGTGCGACACGGCGGAGAATACCGCGCTGCTGCTCGGCGCTGTGGAGGATTCCTTCCGTGCGAAGGGAAAGAGCGTGGCCGCCGTTACGTTTTTCAATCCCCTGCGTCTGCCGTGGATCATCCCCGGAACGGACGGCCACCGGCACAACAACATGCCCGGCATAGCGAAGGATATACCGCTTTATGAGCGGATGCTCGCGCTCGGCTACCGCGAGGCGGCGACCGAAATGGCGATGTATCTCGATCTTGCGGAGTTTGCGTACCCCGCCGCGATGGAAGAACGCGCGGCGAAAATGGCCGCGCAGGGCTACACCGTAGACTGGTACAAAGAGGGCGTCCACCGCGGCGTGGACGGGATGGTAGCGTCGCTCGGAAATTCCATGTGGGACGCGGAGATCCCCGCCGCGGCGCACGGCGGCATGCGCCTTCTCGTCGGTCTCTCCGGCGACACGGTCGCGGGCTTCACCGGCCCGGTGTACCCGGAGCCGACAGGCCGCGGGTACTTCGCGGGCATCGCCGTGGAGGAACGATACCGCGGCCACGGGCTCGGCAAGCTTCTCTTCTACCGGCTCTGCCGCGCGGAGAAGGAATGCGGCGCGCAGTATATGTCCCTTTTCACCGGAATCGACAACCCGGCGCAGAACATCTATAAGGAAGCCGGATTCACGCCGCGGCGGTATTTCGCCGTGATGATAAAGGAGCTGAAGCCATGAGCAAAACGATACTGGCCGTCGGTGCGCACATCGGCGATATGGAGCTGACCTGCGGCGCACTGCTCGCCGCGAACGCCGTGCACGGGGGACGCAGCGTGACGCTTGCGCTCACCGCCGGGGAGAAGGGCGCGCCTGCCGGAGCAGACGTCGCCGAATACCGGAAAAGCAAGATCGCCGAGGCGGAGGCCTTCGCCGCCGAGCTCGGGGGCGAGGCGATCGTGCTCGGCTATCCGGACGGGCTGCTGCCGGATAACGACGAGGCGCGCTTCGCCGTGTGCGATGTCATCCGCCGCGTAAAGCCCGATATTCTCATCACCCACCACGCCCACAGCATGCACAAGGACCACGCGGCGTGCCACCGCATCGTGACGGACGCCTGGTTTTATGCCGCCATCGAGGGCTTTGAGCGCGATCTTCCCCGCCACTTTGCCCGCCATCTGTACTATGCGGAAAACTGGGAGGATGCCGAGGGCTTCCGGCCCTATGTCTATCTCGACGTGTCCGACGGCTTTGCACTCTGGGAAAAGGCCATCGAGCACCACTGGTTCGCCGTACACAGCACGAGCTTTCCCTACAAGGAATACTATTCCCATCTCAAGCGCCTGCGCGGCATCGAGGGGCGGAAGGGGTACTGCGAGTGCTTTATGATCCCCGCCGAGCAGATGCGCATCGTCAAAAAACTGGAGGATGAGTGAATGACCGACATCGGAAAACTGGCCACCGAGCAGCGCAACACCGCTGCGGAGCGCATCGACCGTCTGCCAACGCTCGATATGGTCCGTCTCATCAATAACGAAGATAAAAAGGTCGCCGGAGCGGTCGAGGCGGTGTGCCCGCAGATCGCCGAAGCCATTGACGGCATCTACGCGCGGATGCAGCGCGGCGGGCGGCTCATCTATACCGGCTGCGGCACGTCCGGCCGTCTCGGCGTGCTTGACGCCGCCGAATGCCCCCCGACGTACTCGACCGACCCGGAGCGCGTCCGCGCGGTGATTGCGGGCGGGTACGGCGCGATGTTCGCCGCTGTCGAGGGCGCGGAGGATGACCGCTCTCTCGGCGCAAACGATTTAAAGGCGCTGCATCTGACGGAGGACGACAGCGTCGTCGGCATTGCCGCGAGCGGGCGGACGCCGTATGTGCTCGGCGCGCTTGACTACGCGAAAAGCGTCGGCGCGCTCACGATCGCAGTCACGTGCTGCCCCGGCTGCGAGGCCGAGGCGCATGCCGACATTGCCATCTCTCCCGCGCCGGGGCCGGAGGTCATCACCGGCTCCACGCGCATGAAGAGCGGCACGGCGCAGAAAATGATACTGAACATGCTCTCCACCGGCGTGATGGTGAAGCTCGGCAAGGTCTACGGCAACCTCATGGTGGACGTGAAGGCCTCAAACGAAAAGCTGCGCGAGCGGTGCGTGCGCATCGTGCGCCAGGCGACCGGCGCGGAGGACGCCGCGGCGCGCGCGGCGCTTATCGAGACGAACTACGCCTGCAAACCGGCCATCGTCATGCTGCTGCTCGGCGTGGACAAGACCGGGGCGGAAACGCTGCTCACGCGCGCGAACGGCCGTGTCGCCGCGGCGCTGGAGGGCTGAGCATGGCGTTTCTCCATTGCGAGATCGCCTCGGAATCGCTGCGCATGGCGACGGCGGTGGACGTGATATTGCCCGATAAGGGCGAACTTTCCGAGGTCAAAACGCTTTACCTTCTGCATGGCCTGACGGACGACTGCACCGGCTGGACGCGCTATACCGCCGTGGAGCGGTATGCGCGCGAGCGCGGTCTCGCCGTTGTGCTTCCGGAGGTGCAGCGCAGCTTTTATACCGATATGGCATACGGCCTGCCGTATTTCACCTATGTCTCCGAGGAGCTGCCCGCCGTGTGCCGCCGGATGTTCGGCCTTGGCGCGGCGCGGGAGCAGAATTATATTTTCGGCCTTTCCATGGGCGGGTACGGCGCAATGAAATGCGCGCTCACTTACCCCGACCGCTACGCGGGCGCGGCGAGCTTTTCGGGCGTCTGTGATCTGCGCCGGACGGTCGAGCGCCGCTCGATCTCCCTGCATGAATCGGAGATCGCTGCCATTTTCGGCGAAGAAAAAGCCGTTCCGCCGAAGGACGATCTCTTCGTCCTGGCGGAACGGCTCTCCGGAGAGGCTCCGGGACTGTATCTGTCCTGCGGTGAGCAGGACGGGCTGTACGCGGCAAACTGCCGCCTGGATGAGCATCTCAGATCGCTCGGTCTCGCGCACCGGTTTGACCATTGGCCCGGCGCGCACACCTGGGACTTCTGGGATACATCGCTGCGCGCGGCACTCGCGTACTTTTTTGATTAAAGCGTGATCTTTCCCAGCACCGCGCCGTGCCGCGCGCCGGTGGCGCCGGGCGCGTTGCTGCACCGGGCGAAGATCGCCTCGTTTGCGAGCACCGCGAACGCGACCGCTTCCTTGGCGTCGCCGTCAAAACCGAGATCCTCGTTCGTGAGTACGCGCACATCGGGGAGCGCCGCGGCGATATCCGCCATGAGCGTGCCGTTGCGGCTGCCGCCCCCGCTTAGCACTTCTGAAAACAAGGATAATGAGAAGTATATTTACAAAGTCGGCGCAGAAGTCGCGGATCGCCGCGGCGATCGTCTGCGCGGTGAAGTCCGTGACGGTGGCGAGAATGTCGGCGTCCGAGAGCTTCCGCTCGTTTGCCGCGGCAAAAATGCCGTCCACGAACGCCGCGCCGTAATGCTCGCGGCCCGTCGTTTTCGGCGGGCGGCGGGAGAGATAGGGATCGCGCATGAGCTGCGCGAGCAGCGCTTCGCTCACGCGGCCGGAAGCCGCCATCGCGCCGTTCGCGTCATAGCGCTTTTCGCCGTTTGTGATGCGCGCAATGGCCGCATCGATGAGCATGTTGCCCGGCCCGGTGTCGAACGCCGTCACGTCGGAAAGAGCGCACCCCGCCGGGAGCAGCGTGATGTTCCCGATGCCGCCGATATTCTGGAGCGCCGTGTGTTCGGTCTCGCTGCGGTAGAGCAGAAACTCCGTGTACGGCACGAGCGGCGCGCCGAGCCCGCCCGCGGCCACATCGCGCACGCGGAAATTGCCCACAACCGGGCAGCCGAAACGCTCGGCAAGCACCGCCTCCTCGCCGAGCTGGAACGTGCTGGTGAAGGTGCGCGAGAGGTATTCTTCTTTTTCCGGAATGTGCCAGAACGTCTGGCCGTGGCTGCCGATGAGATCGATGTCGGAGAGCTTTGTGCCGGTCTGCGCGCAGAGCGCCTCGCCCGCCTCGCAGAAAAGCTCGCCGAGCAGGAAATTCATCCGGCAGAAGTCCGCTGCCGAGGCCGGACCGCCTCCGGCAAGACGCAGGATCTCCGCGCGCACTTCGTCCGAAAACGGCACGAAGCGGAAGCCGAGCTGCTCTGCGCGCGTTTGCGTGCCAAAGCCCGTGATGCGAACGAGTGCGGCGTCCACGCCGTCTGCCGATGTGCCGGACATGAACCCGATCACGAGCCGCGACGGCTTTTCCCACAGCGTTTTCAGGGGATGTTCCATACTAGTGAAGCCTCCCGTTTTTCTTACATACTGTGAAAAGTTTACTTCCTGTCCGCCGCTTTGTAAAGGGGTGTTTTTATGATCCGATTCGGCATTGACAGCGCGGAGCTTGCCGCGCATATCCCCGGCCGTGCCGCGCTCGTCACCGCGCCCTCCGGCCGCAGCGCCGATAACCGCAGCAGCATCGATGTTTTGAAGGAGGTCTGCGATCTCCGGCTCCTGCTCGCGCCGGAGCACGGCGTCCGCGGCGATAAGGCTGCGGGCGAGGTGTTCTCTGACAGCGTCGACGCGCCCTCCGGCCTGCGCGTAAAGAGCCTGTACCGCCCCGGCTCCAAGCGCCTGACGCGCGAAACGGCTTCGGAATTTGATACGCTCGTCTACGATATTCAGGACGTCGGCTGCCGGTACTATACATTCATTTCCACGCTCAAAAATCTGCTGTTCGACTGCGCGGAATACGGCAAGCGCCTCGTTGTGCTCGACCGTCCTGACCCGCTGGGCCGCGCCGCCGAGGGCGTCGTGCTCGAGAAGGGCATGGAGAGCTTCGTCGGCTGCCATACGATCCCGTCGCGCTACGGCATGACCTGCGGCGAGTTTGCCCGCATGGTGAATGCGGAGGAGCATATCGGCTGCGCGCTGGACATTGTGCGCTGTGAGGGGTATGATCCCCGTGTGAGCTTCCCCGACTGGGGGCGGCCGTGGGTCATGCCGAGTCTTGCGATGCCGCGGTACGAAACGGCGCTGCTGTATCCCGGCACCTGCCTTCTGGAGGGAACGAACCTCTCCGAAGGGCGCGGCACGGCGGACCCGTTCGCACTGCTCGGCGCGCCGTTTATCGACGCGGAAGCCCTCTGCCGGGAGCTTGACGCTCTCGCGCTGCCGGGGCTGGCTGTGACGCCGGCGTACTTCACGCCCACGGCCTCCAAGCACGCCGGGACGCTCTGCGGCGGCGTGCACCTGCACGTGATGGACGCCGCGGCGCTCCGCCCGACGGAGCTCGGTCTTCGGCTGCTCGCACTCGTGCGGGACATGTACCCCAAAGACTTCGCCCTTCTCCCGCCCGTCCGGGCGGACGGACGGCCCTTCATCTCGCTGCTCGCCGGGCATCGGGAACTCGAGCGCCCCGGCTGGGACGCCGAGACGCTCATCGCGCGCGCCCGGCGCGAGTGCGCGGCATTCGCCGAGCGGCGGAGACCCTACCTTCTCTACGAATAAGGAGGAAAATTTATGGACATTCGGGAAAAAATCGGACAGCGGCTGGTGTTCGGCTTCCCCGGGACAACGATCCCGGCGGAGTTTGCCGCGCTGGTGCGCGAGTATAAGATCGGAAACGTCATCCTCTTCCGGTACAACATCGAAAGCCTGCCGCAGCTCGCGCGGCTGTGCGCCGATATTCAGGAGCTTATCCGCGGCGCGACCGGGCGCGACGCCTTTATCACCATCGACCAGGAGGGCGGCATGGTGACGCGCCTTCCGTGGGACGCGGTGAACGTCCCCGGCAGCATGGCGCTTGCCGCGACCGGAAAGCCGGAAAATGCCGTTCTCGCCGCGGAGATCACGGCGCGGCAGCTGCGCGGCGTCGGCGTGAATTTCAATCTCGCGCCCGATCTCGACGTAAACTCCAACCCCATGAACCCCGTGATCGGCGTGCGTAGCTTCGGCGACGATCCGGAGCGGGTGGCGCCCTTTGGCGCAAAGGCTGTGGAGGGCTATAAAAACGGCGGCATGCTCTGCTGCGGCAAGCATTTCCCCGGCCACGGCGACACCGCCGTGGATTCCCACATCGGGCTTCCGTGCATCAGGAAAACGATGGACGAGCTTGAAGCGTGCGAGCTTATTTCGTTCCGCGCGGCGATCAAGACGGGCATTCCCGCCATAATGAGCAGCCACATCCTCTTCCCGAACATTGAGCCAAATGGCGTTCCGGCCACGATGTCGCGCACGATCATGCACGGCCTTCTGCGCGAAACGCTGGGCTTTGACGGGCTTATTCTCAGCGACTGCATGGTAATGGACGCTATCCGGCGGCATTACGGCACGGCGCACGGCGTCGTGGAGGCGATGCGCGCGGGCGTGGACATGGTATTCGTTTCGAGCAATGCCGATCTCCAGCGCGAGAGCGCTGCCGCGGCGCTCGCCGCCGCCGAGAGCGGCTCGATCGACGCGCGGGAGCTGGACGGGTCTGCGGAGCGCATCCTCCGCGCCAAGGAGCGGTGGATACATCCCGCCGAGCCGGAGAGCGCCGGGCGTGCCGAGGACTTCGCCGCCGCCGCGCGCATGGCGCGCGAGGCAGTCACTGCGGTGCGCGGCAAGGCGTGCCGGGCAAGCGAAAAGACATTTTTCTGCGGCTGCGCCGATTACCGCATGACGCAGGCCTCAAACGCCGACCCGGAGGCGAAAGCGTTCCCGGAGTATATGGGCGCGCGTTTCGGAGCGAAATTCGCCGTCTGTTCCAAGGACCCGGACGAGAAGGAGATCGCGGCGCTCGCCGAAAAGGGCGTGCCGATGACCGTGGCGGCGCTTCGCAACCCCTACGATCTTCCGCTCATGCCCGAAAATGCGGCGCTGCTCGCGGCATTCGATTATTCGAGAGATTCTCTCGCCGCGCTCGCGGACGTATTCTCCGGCGGAGCCTGCTGCGGCGTGATGCCCGCGGCGCTGTGAGGTGAGAGATATGTTTGTTGTCGGTATTGACGGCGGCGGGACAAAGACCCGTGTGGCCGTCTGCGCGTCGGACGGGACGCTGCTCCATAGAGAAACGCTCGGCGCCTTCAACCTTTCCGCCATCGGCGAGGACGGCTTCCGCCGCCGCGTGGGGGAGATCCTCACGCTTTGCGGCGATATGCGCGCGTGCGGCGCGCTGTGCGTCGGCGGCGCGGGAGCGTCCGGCGCGGCGATGGGGGAGATACTGCGCGCGGAGCTTGCTGCGCACGGCTTTGCCGGAAAGCTTCTTCTCTGCGGCGACCATGAGATCGCGCTCGCAGGCGCGATGCAGATGCCGGGGTGCGTCCTCATCGCGGGAACGGGCTCGATCTGTTACGGCAAAAACGCCGCCGGAGAGCATTTTCGCTGCGGCGGCGGCGGGCACATCATCGACGATCCCGGCAGCGGCTACGCGCTCGGCCGGGACGCGCTTGCCGCAGCGCTCCAGACCGAGGACGGCCGTCTTTCGGAAAATGCGCTCCACGGCGCGGTGATGGACACTGTCGGCGGCAGCGGCATTCAGGGCATATTTGATTTTGTCTATTTCTCCCGCCGCGGCAAGGGCGACATCGCCGCGCTCGCGCCGCTCGTGCTGCGATGCGCGGCGCAGGGGGACGCGGTCAGCCTTGATATTCTCCGCCGCGGCGCCGCCGAGCTTGCCCGCCTTGTTTCGGCGGTCATGGGAAAACTCGGTCTTGAAAACGGCTCGCTGTGCGCTCTCGCGGGCGGGCTGCTCGCGGAGGACAACGTGTACCGCCGCGCGGTGTGCGCGGCGCTCGCACCGTTCTGCCGTCCGGCGGCCCCGGAGCACGACGCGCTCTTCGGCGCGGTGCAGCTCGCGCTCGCCGCGATACAGTGAACAGAAAAACCCGGCTCTTCGGAAACGATCCGAAGAGCCGGGTTTTCTATATGCGGTTTCAGTACAGCGTCTCGGGGTACATGCCATCGGCAGTGAGCTTGCGGAGCATGGCGGCGGTCGTGGCGCGGTCCTCGTGGTACGTCATGCCGAACCACGCTTCCTCAGTCGTGTAGGCGTCAACGTGCATCGACCCTTCGCGAAGCATGTCGCCGACCATTGTCGGCAGCAGGCACTCGCTCTTGAGCTCTTTGCCCGTCTCGGAGCGGAGGAACGTATGGAAGTAGGTCTCCATCTCGTCGAGCGCCCACGGCGTGAAGCCCCAGAAGTTCATCGATACCGGGCTTTCGCCGTCAAGCGCGACGCCCTCCTCGGAATCGGCGAACGAGCGGATGGAGCTGTCCGGCGCCTTGCCGATCTTGAACGTCTCTTTCACGGCGGTCATCTCGCCGCCGTCGATGCGGCATACGCCGCGCGTCACGGTGCCGAAATCGCTCACGGTGTTGCGCAGCTTGTAGGCGACCATGCAGCCGCGGCCCGTCTCCGGGAGCTTTTCAAGCGCTTCGTACATCAGCGTGAAGGCGCCGGGGCCGTAGTAATCGTCGGCGTTCACCACGGCAAACTTGCCGGTGATCACGTCCTTTCCGCTGAGTACGGCGGGGACGGTGCCATAAGGCTTCGTGCGGCCTTCCGGAACGGTGAACCAGTCCGGCAGCGCGTCAAAGCTCTGGAAAGCGTAATCCACGTGCGCCTTTCCTTCGAGCCGCTCGCCGCACACGGCGCGGAAGTCTTCCAGCATCTGCGGCTGGAGAATGATGACGAACCGGTCAAAGCCGGCGCGCTGCGCGTCGTGAATGGTGTACTCCATGAGGATCTCTCCGCCGGGGCCGACCTTTTCGATCTGCTTCGCCCCGCCGTAGCGCGAGGCGAGCCCCGCGGCCATGATAACGAGTGTTGCGGACATGAAAGTTCTCCTTTCGCTGCAAAATCGGATGAGGATATCAATAAGCGCTTATTTCAAGACTTGCGTCGTCCTGACCTTTTTCGATGGACCGGATCTCGGCGTAATACCCGTAATCGTCGTTCACGCGGACGTATACGCGCTCGCCGGCCCTGTGGCCGATCACCGCCGCACCGAGCGGGGACTCCTTGCTGATGAGCCCTTCGAGAGCGTTCTGCCGGAGCGTTGTTACGAACCGGACGGTCATCTCCTCGTCGTCATCCTCGAGATACAGCACGACGCGGTCAAAGAGACCGACCTCGTCGGCGCCGGACTTTGCGTCGATCACAACGGCGGAGGCGAGCATCTGCTTGAGATAGCGGATGCGGCTCATATTCTTGCGCTGCTCGGCCTTGGCAGCCTTATACTCAAAATTTTCACTCAGATCGCCGAACGAGCGGGCGACCTTCACATCCTCGAGGATCTTCGGCATGAGCACTTCCTCGCGCTCGCGGAGCTCCTCGCGCATTTTCTGCATATCAACGGCAGTCAGTTCGTCGTGCATGGTGTTTATTTGGCCTTCTTTCCGTTAAAGCACCGCCGGATGCTCTCCTTCGTGGGGAAGAGGAACGGCGTGGTGTCCTTGTAGGCGTTGTACCCGCGCATGAGCACCGGGAAAACATTGACGTCCTCATACATTGCCAGCAGCAGACCGCACAGGCTGAAAGTGGTGGCGCACCACGGATCAAAGTTCGCCGCCGGAATGAGCAGCAGACAGAAAAAGAGCATGGCCCAAACACTCGGATGGCGGCAGAGAGCGTAGGCTCCCGTCGTCACGAGATCCTTTTCCCACCAGCGTTTTTTGGGGTCCTTGTGCTTCCAGTTCGTGCGCCCGCCGGCGATGAGGGTGAGGTATATGAGCAGCGCGAAAAAGCCGAGCGCCAATATACCGGCGATGACGCGCACCGCCGTGGGAAGGGAATTGGCCTCTGAAAGGCCGGGCAGAACGGGGTTGAAAAACGCGAGACCGATCAGACCGGCGCCGACGGTGTGGAGCGACTGCATACGGTCGTTGTTGTGTGAGGTATTGTTGAGATCGTAGAGAATGATGCTGACATAGCCCAGCACGCCGCAGACGATGGGGCTCAAACCATCAAAGAGCATAGGGGTTCTCCTTTTCTATCGAGGCGGATTTATCCCTATTACTATACCATATTCTGCCGGAGAAAAGCAATACGGATCAGAGTATCTCGTCCGGCACGCTGCGGGCGAGAGCGCGGTTGGTGTAGCGCGGATCGTCCGTCACTTCGCGGTATACATGCAGCCAGTCCGGGAGCGGCAGCGGCTCATCCTCGCTTTGCAGCTCGCATTCGCAGAAGGCGCGGTCGCGCCAGAAGGGGAAAACATCGATCTCCAGCGTGTGCCCTTCAAAGGGCACAAGATAGCGCGTCTTTTCGATCGTGCGCAGCGCCTCGTCGCGCTCGGAGAGGAGCGCTTCAAACTCCGCGGCGGTGATCTCGTGCTCGCGCTCAATGCGCGTTACGGCGGTGATGCGCGTCTTTTCGGTATAGTAATACCGCGTTTCATCGCCGCAGCGGGTACATCGGATGCGGCGGCCCGCGCCGGAGGTCCCGGCGCGGAGATAGACCTGCGCAATGGCAAGACGCTTCACGCTCTTTTCCCCGAGCAGCGCCGCGTCCGGCAGCGCGATGAGAAATTTCCGCTCGATCTCGAGCGGGAGGCCGGCTTCACTCATAAATAAATCCCCTTCCGAAACGAAAAGCCTCCCTCGTCAGAGGGAGGTAAATCATGCTACAGGCAAAAGAGGGGGGGGAGACGTCCTGCGCGGAGGGTTACGGTTTTTCGCTCTCTTTCCGTCAGCGGTTTTGCCCTGTCCCGCCCGACGGAGGTTTTCCCCTCGTCAAAAGGAGCTTTTTTAGTATATCACAGCTTCTGCTGAAGATTCATCAGCATCTCGGAAAGCGCGCCGCAGGTCGCGGTCTCGCGTGCGCCGATGGTGCCGTCACCGTGCGCGGCGATCGTGCCGGACTGCACGGCCCAGAGCATCGCCTGCTGCGCCCACGGGCTGACGGAGCTGCCGTCGCTCCATGCGGCGAGATCGCCCGCAGCGGAGGTGTCCGCGCCGCGCAGCGCCGCGTAGCGGCAGAGGATCACGGCGGTCTGCTCGCGGGTGACCGGCTCGTCGGGACGGAACGTGCCGTCACCGTAGCCGACGATCAGCCCGCTCTGCGCTGCCCAGCGGATGGCCTGCGCCGCGTCGGTGTCGGCGGGGAGATCGGAGAAGTACACGTCACCCTCGGCGGCGGGGCGGTCAAAGAGCGTCCAGAGCGTCTGCGCAAGCAGCACGCGGGTGGCGGGCGCTCCGCTCTCGGCATCGCGCAGCGGCGCCGGCGTGGCGCTGCCGGGCATGGTCTGGGAAACGGCGGGCGGTTCCGGCGTGGGGAGCGTGGCCTCCGGCGTCACGGAAACGGCGGTCTCGACGACGGCGGGCGTTTCAACAACGGCGACGGTCTCCGCGACCGGCACCGTGGTCTCGGTGCAGGCGCGGAAGGGCGCGGCGGAAAGCGCGCTGCTCTCGCCGGTAAGATTCACCGGCGCAAAGCTGCACACGGTGCTTCCCTCGCTCGAAGGGGTATAAGTGAATGTGATGGTGTAAGGGTTATACTCATCGCCGGTCAGGTGCTCACTGCTGCCGTACCAGACGAAATCGGAAACGGGGAACTCCTCACCCGTCAGCTCGGAGCGGACGGCAAGCCCAGCGTCCTCGCTGCGCATCCCTGCCGCGACGGAGAGCGCCTCGGCATACTGCACGCGAAATTCGTACGTTACGCCCTCGCGCAGCGCTTCGCCGTCCGGCACGCGGTGGAGCGTCCCGGCCTCAAAGCAGTCGCGCTTGTGGACGAGCGGGCCGGTCTGATACGTTGTATCGCCGCGGAGAAAGTCGCTCACGGCGAGCAGCGAATGGGAGAGAGACCCGGCGGAGAGAGCGGAAATATCGTTCGTCACGCCGATCAGGTTCGCGCTGCCCTGTCCGGCGAGAAGCGTGCTGTCCGCGAGCGTCGCAGCGCCGTTTCCGTCGGGCATGGCGGAAAGGTTTTCCCACGCGCCGATGGCGGCGGTGCCGTTTTCGGCGTGGGCGAGCGCCATGGTAAGTCCGTCGGCGGCAAGCGCGCGGGCGCTTTTGCCGTTGAAGCGGATGCGGTAGTACGGATTATCGTCCTTCACGGCATACCACACGCCCTGATCCTGCCAGACGTAGTGGAGGACCGCCTCCACGCCGCCGGACGCGGCGGCATTGGTGTACCCGGCAAGATAGACCGAGATCGTCGTGGTCTGCCCCTGCGGCAGCGCCACGGCGTAACTGCGGTAGGGGAGGATCTCCACATCGTAGGAGGCAAGACGGTTGGCGTCGGTATACGGCTCCGCGCCCATCTGCGCGGAAATGTCCTTGCCGAAATAATTGCAGTTGAGCCCTTCGCCGGCGTAGTTCAGTCCGACGGTGAACGTGAACATCTCGGCCAGACGCTTCGCGGCGTTCGTCACGCCATCGTCGTCCGTCTCCGAGGCGTTCTCGCCGAAGGAGTCCCGGTCTGCGGCGTAAAGCGCCAGAACGTCCCGGAATGTGAGCGTTTCCACGGTAAGACCGTCCGTGCCGGCGGCAAGCGCGTTTCCGCTCAGCAGCGCAATAAGCAGCAGTGCGATGACTGCTGCGGAAAAGACACGATATACGGCGGATCGGCGTGAGGCTCTCATGGCAGACTCCCTCGGTTAAAGTCGGAATTGGTTGCATACTTTACATAACCTGCCTGTAAATTAACATAATGCCCGAAGAAAATCGTTAAGAAGAAGATACAAATTCCGCTGCGTTCCGTTACCGAAATGACGCTTTTCCAGTTTTTTCCGAGGGAAATCAAGATATTGATGCGCAAATCTCGGGAAGACACCGCATATAGTGTTACAAAACGGCGCAGAGATTTAAGAAAAATGTCAATCTCTGCGCCGTCGGCTTTATAAAATTATGTCGCCCGAATTACGGGAAATTATTCCTCGCCATCAAGATAGCGGCACGCCGCGAGCGCGGCGTTCGCCCCGTCCGAAACGGCGGTGGCGAGCTGGCGGACGCGCTTGCCGCGGCAGTCCCCGGCGACGAAAACGCCCTGGACGGGCGTTTCGCCGGTCTCCGGCACGGCGGCGTAGCCCTGCGCCGTGAGCGGCAGGAGCGCGGCGAAGCGCTCAAGCTCCGGCTGCTGCCCGACGGAGATAAAAAGACAGTCCACGCCAAGCTCGGTCTCTTCGCCGGTCGCGGTATTTTTCAGCCGTAGCGCGCGGAGAGCGCCGTCCTCCGTGAGAAATCCGGCGATCTCCATCGGCGTGAGGACTGTAACGTTTTTTCGCGCGAAGAGGCGCGCCTGCTTCTCGGCGTCGCCGCGGAAGGCGTCGCGCCGGTGGATGAGATACACGGTCCGGCATATATCGGAAAGAAGCAGTGCCTCCTGCAGCGCGCTGTCCCCGCCGCCGACAACGGCGGTGACGCCGTTTTTATAAAATCCGCCGTCGCACACCGCACAGTAGGAAACGCCGTGGCCGAGAAGCTCCTCCTCGTCCGGCAGACCGAGATGGCGGTGCTTTGCGCCCGTGGCGAGGATCACGGCGCGGCTTTCGTATACGCCGTCCTCGGTGCGCACGGTGAAATTCTCCCCGGCGCGCTCCACGGACAAAACCTCGCCGACGTCGGTCTCGGCGTCAAGCGCGAGCATCTGCTCGAGCATCCGCTCGGCGAGCTCCGCGCCGCCGACGGAGGCGACGCCGGGATAATTCTCCACGCGCGGCGCATAGGCGATCTGGCCGCCGTATCCCTCACGTTCGAGCAGAAGGACGCTTTTCCCGCTGCGGCGGGCATAAATGGCGGCGGTCATTCCCGCCGGGCCGCCTCCGGCAATGATGATGTCGTACATGACGATCCCCCCCCTGAAAAAGATCACACTGCGGGCGGAGCAGAGCCCCGCCCCTACGGGCTGTAAAAAACCTTGTAGGGGCGGGGCTCTGCTCCGCCCAATAGTATT
>OGDY01002631.1_pt1 | contig 16111 bp, 15 predicted proteins | sample 1570341 | NCBI WGS metagenome assembly OGDY01 (sample SAMEA2581972, study PRJEB24529) | metagenome | biome: Human gut stool | place: China | collected 2011 | reverse complement strand
GCGTAGTAAGAAGAATAGATGACTTAGGCAGAGCGTAGAACTTGCCGGGGTGCTTGCGGGCAGGGACAAGATAGTCGCGCGCGCCCTCGGGGGACGAGGCGGTGAGGATCGGCGTCGTGATCTCGAGGAAGCCGTGGTCCATCATCGCGCGGCGCAGCGCCGCGACGACGTTGCAGCGCAGAATGATGTTGTTCTTGACGGCGGGGTTGCGCAGATCGAGATAGCGATATTTGAGTCTCGCGCTCTCGTCGGCCTCACGGCTGCGGTTGATCTCAAACGGCAGCTCGTTGTAGCGGCAGCGGCCGAGGATCTCGATCTTCTCGGGCACGACCTCGATCTCGCCGGTGGCGAGCTTGGCGTTGGGGCTCTCGCGCAGGCGGACCGTGCCGGTGACGGCGATGGTGCTCTCCTTGTTGATGCCCTTGACGGTCTTCATCATCTCGGCGGAATCGACGACGATCTGCGTCGTGCCGTAAAAATCGCGCAGGACGACGAACGCGAAGTTACTGCCGACCTCACGGACATTCTCCATCCAGCCGGCCAGCGTTACGGTTTTGCCCGCGTCGGCGGCGCGGAGCTCCCCGCAGGTGTGGGTACGGTACTGTGACATGCTCTATTTCTTCCTTTCACGGGTTCATTACGATTTACCGAAATATTATACACATCCCGTCACCGCTTTGCAAGATACCCCGTCCCCGTTCGGACAACATTTTCGCCCCCGGCGGGGTATGCTTGGAGCATGAACGTGATCTATGTGGATGAGCTCTTTTTTCTCAATGCGCTCACGGACTATCTGCTTTTGCTCTCGTGCGCGCGGCTGCGCGGGAGGGCGCTGCGGCGCACACGCTTTGCCGCGGCCGCGGCGCTCGGCGGTGTGTACGCCGTGCTCGCCGCGATCCCCCCGCTCTCGTTTCTCGTCTCGCTCGCGGTGAAGGCGCTCGTTTCGCTGCTCATGGCGTGGATCGCGTTCGGCGCGCCGCCGGAGCTCTGGCGCGGCTGGGGCTGCTTTCTCGCGCTCTCCTCGGCATTCGCCGGGGCGGTGTACGGCGTATCGCAGCTCTCCGGCGCGGAGGTGCGCGGCATGCTCTCCGGCGCTTCGCTCAAAACGCTCGCGCTCTCCTTCGGGCTGTGCTATGCCGCGGTGCGGCTCTTTTTCGGGCGGTTTCTAAAGCGCCGCGAGCGCTGCGTCGTGGAAGCGAAGATCGAGCTTTGCGGCAAAACCGTTTCCCTGCAGGCGCTGCGGGACACCGGCAACTCGCTTTTCGACCCGCTCTCCGGCTCGCGCATCCTGCTCGCGGAGCCGGGCGCTCTCGCTTCGCTCTTTGTTCCCCCGCTCGTTCTGCCGCTGCCGGACGATCCGGCGGCATGCTTTCGCGTCCTGTCCTCACACCCGGTGCTCTCGCGGCGGCTGCGGCTCGTCGGCTTTTCCGCCGTCGGCACGAAGCGGGGGCTGCTCGTGTGCTTTCGTCCCGACGCCGTCACGGTCGAGGGCATCGCAGAGCAATATCTCGTCGCCCTCTCGCCGACGCCGCTCGGCGGCGGGGAGTATTCCGCGCTCGTTTGAATATCATAAGGAGGTCATGCCCATGTTTTCCGATCTGCTGCAACAGCTTCTGCTCGCCCTGCTGCCGAACGAGCCGGTATACTATATCGGCGGAAGCGAGGTTTTGCCCCCGCCCCTCTCCCGCGAGGAGGAAACTGCGGCGCTCACGGCGCTCTGCGCCGGGGACAAAAGCGCCGAACGTACGCTCATTGAGCACAATCTCCGGCTCGTTGTCTATATTGCGCGGCGGTTTGAAAATACCGGCGTGGGGCTCGAGGATCTCATCTCCATCGGCACGATCGGACTCATCAAGGCCGTGAGCACGTTCGACCGCGAAAAAAACATCAAGCTTGCAACGTACGCCTCGCGGTGCATTGAAAACGAGATCCTGATGTATCTGCGCAAGCTCGCCGCGCAGCGCACGGAGGTGAGCTTTGATGAGCCGCTCAACACCGACTGGGACGGCAACGAGCTGCTGCTCTCGGACGTGCTCGGCACCGACGAGGATGAGGTCTCCCGCCCGATGGAGGACGACGCTGACCGCCGCGCGCTGCACGAGGCCGTGGCAAAGCTCAGCGAGCGCGACCGGGACATCATCTCCCTGCGCTTCGGGCTGCTCGGGCGGCGGGAGTATACGCAAAAGGAGGTCGCCGACCGCATGGGTATTTCGCAAAGCTACATATCCCGGCTCGAAAAGCGCATCCTTCTCCGTCTCCGCCGGGAGATGCAGAAGATCATGGCATGAAGCTTTCAACAAAAAAACCGCCCCGGACAGAGGCGGCGGATATGTTCCCTTGCTTTTTCCCGGACAAATGCGGTATACTTTACCGATAGGAATCATCGCATTCCGGAAAGGATATTTTTGATATGTTCCGCAACGCTGAAGAAAAAGACTTCGCCCTCTATATGGAGCTGGCGCAGGAATTTTACCATTCTCCCGCCGTGATGCACCCGATCCCGGCGCAGTACATGGAAAACACGTTCCGCGAGGCCATGCGCTCGGACGTGTACATCATTCTCCGCATTCTTGAAGTGGACGGCGAAGCCGCGGGCTACGCCATTCTCTCGCGCAGCTTTTCCCCGGAGTCCGGCAGCCCGATCTGCTGGATCGAGGAACTGTACATCCGCAAGGCATACCGCGGTCACGGTCTCGGTACGAAGTTTTTCTCGTCCGTCCGCAAGGAGTTTCCCTCGGCGCGTCTGCGGCTCGAGGTCGAGCCGGAAAACACCGGGGCAGTCGCGCTCTACAAGCGTCTCGGCTTCACACCGCTCGAGTATGTGAGCTACGTCGTCGAGCCGGACGGCGCGGACGCATGAGCGACGCGGTCACGCTGCGTTCCTACGCCGGAGAAGCGGACGCCGCAGCGGAGCGGATCGCCGCGTTCTGGCTCGCGCACAGCGATTATGTGCAGACGCGCGAAGAATCGCTCGACGATCTGCGCGCGCCTTCTTCCGATACAGAAAGCACAGGAGGCGAAGGAAACCATGTGGTTTCGTGATCTTATTTCCAACCGGTTTTTGCTGACCGGCATTTCGTCGTGGCTGTGGGCGCAGGTGCTCAAAACGATCATCCACGCGCTCGTCACGCACCGGCTCGATCTCTCCCGGCTCGTCGGCGACGGCGGCATGCCGAGCGGCCACTCCGCGACCGTTTCCTCGTTCGCGGTGGCGGCGGCATTCGTCTACGGGCTCGACTCCTTTGAGTTTGCCATCGCCGCGGTGCTCGCCGTGATCGTCTGCAAGGACGCGATGGGCGTCCGGCTCGAGACCGGCAAGCAGGCCGCCATTATCAACGAGATCGTCCGCGCGTTTGACGAGCTCTCCTCCGGCAAGCTGACGGACGTTAAGCTCAAGGAATTTGTCGGCCATACGCCCATTCAGGTGCTGGCCGGGATTTTGCTCGGCATTGTGAACGCGGTGCTGCTGCACCTCTTTATCTTCCCGTAAGAACCTTGCGCAGAAATTCGATACGATACGCCATCACGGGCCTTAGAAATTCGCTGTTTACCGCGATATCATAACCGTGCATGGCGTTTTTTATCGGGTGATACTCGCACGGCACGCCCTCGCGCGCGAGATGCGCGGCGTACTGCGCGCCCTCGTCGCGCAGGCAGTCAAACTCCGCCGTCTCAATATACGCGCCCGGCAGACCCTGCAGCGACGCGCTCTCCGCCGGGGAGAGCCATTCGCGCGGCGCGGCGGACGTATCGGGCGCGTACATGGCAAAGTACTTCTCCATATCGCAGCTGCTGCACATGGGCGTGTCCGTGAACTGCCGGTAACTCTCCGTCTCCATGCGCGCGTCCAGCACCGGATAGAGCAGCATCTGCGCGCACGGCATCGGGAGGCGCTGCTCCCTCGCCATAAGACAGAGCGCCGCGGCAAGATTCCCGCCCGCGCTGTCTCCCGCGGCGGCGATCCGCGCCGAATCGATGCGAAGGGCGGCGGCGTTTTCCCAAAGCCAGCGGTAGCCTGTCAAAGCGTCCTCGTGCGCGGCGGGGAACGTGTGCCGCGGCGCGAGCCGGTAGTCCGGCAGCGCGACGCGCACGCCGAGCGCGCGGGCAAGCTCTCCTGCCAGAGCGAAATGGTGCGGCGCTGCGTTGAACACGAACCCGCCGCCGTGGAGAAAGTACACGCACGGCGTCTCGCCCTCGCAGCCCGCCGGAGCATAAAGAAGCATACGGAGGCAGCTCCCATCGGACCGCGGCACGCTCAGACGCGATACGCGCACCCCGCCGCCGCTTTGCTGCGCGGCGTATAAGAGTTTCATCGGCCCATGGGACAGACGCACGAACCACGGCGAGAGCGTGGACTTCATATGCGCATAGCGCGCAAGATCGGGATGATAGGTATAGTCCGGCATGGTTTTTCTCCCTTTAAAACAGCGCCCGCCGCACGGCAGAAAGATCGTGCGGCGGGCGGTTTTTATGTTTCTTTCGGCTTTTCCGGCTCCTTGCGCAGCAGCATGAGCAGCACAAAGAGGATGCAGCAGACGTTGATGGCGATATCGGCGATGTTGAACACCGCAAAATGCATGAATTCGAGTTCGAACATATCGACGACGTAGCCGTAGAGCGCGCGGTCGATGCCGTTGCCGATCGCGCCGGCCATGGCGAGCACCGCAAGCCAGCGCTCCCACGGCGCGGTGAGCTTATGGCGCACGAGCGCCCACACAACGATGACGCAGAACGCCGCGAGCAGCGCAAGGAACAGCCACCGTCCGCCCGAGAACATGCCAAAGGCGACGCCGCTGTTGCGGATGTGTGTGAGATGGACAACGCCGGGGATCAGCGCGCGCTGCTGCGCGGCCGAGGCGTTGAGCGGAATGTTCCGCACGACCCATGCCTTGAGTGCCTGATCCGCCGCGATGATCGCCAGCGAGGCGAGAACATACCCGATCACGGTTTTTTTCTTAGCTGTCATACCGGCTCCTTCTGATAATAAAAGCAAAGAGCCGCCCGGCATCGGGCAGCTCTTCGGGAAATAACTTACTTCTTATCGACAGCTTCCTTGAGAGCCTTGCCGGCCTTGAACTGGGGAACGCGGGAAGCGGGGATCTCGATCTCCTTCTTGGTCTTGGGGTTGCGGCCCATGCGGACGCCGCGCTCCTTGACGTCAAAAGCGCCGAAGCCGACGAGCTGCACCTTCTCGCCCTGGATGAGGGTCTCGGTGATGGTCTCCAGAGAAGCGTTGACGGCGAGCTCGCTGTCCTTCTTGGAAAGGCCGGTCTTTTCGGCGACCTGAGCAATAAGTTCTGTTTTGTTCATGGTTATCCTCCTCATTTGTTTACAACCTGCGGTCAGAGCCGCGACAACCGCCGCGCGTCCGGCCGCTGTGATCTTTTTCTCAGCGCAAAAAAAGCATCTTTTTTGTGCGCCCGAAAACCCTATCATATTTTTTGCCATAACGCAAGAGGAAATTCGGCAAACGACCGGTTTTGCGTATCTTTTTGGCGAATATTACCCGTTTCCCCGGCAAAATATTTTTTTCAGCGATCTTTCTTTTTGAGATGCGCTCCGCCGCGGCTCGCGCTCCGGCGCGTGCTGCCGGCGGAAGGACGGCGCGGCGTCTCGTCGAGCGCGTGCAGGTGCAGGATGCGCCCGAGCTTTTCCCCGTGCGGGATGAGCGCCATATCCTCCATCGTGACGGCGCGGGTAAGGCCGATCATCACGACGTACACGACCACCGCCGCGGCAATGGCAACGATCATCGCGCCCGCCATGGCGAGCCGCTCGCTCATGCCGCGCAGCGGGATGCGCGCGAGCCCGTACACCGCCCACGCCGCAGCGCCCATCGCAAGGCTCGAAAGGAGCGGCGCGCCGAGCATGCGCCCGAGACGCAGCCGGCTGCCGAGCGCCCGGCAGAGGAAGATAATCCACGATGCAGATGATCGCAAAGCAGCAGATGCTGCCGACCGGCGCGCCCTGAATGTTGATGGCTGCCGTGCCGACGAGCACCCAGTTGACCGCGATCTTCACAACGCCGCCCACGGCGGTGCTGACGATGGGGAGCCGTTCCTTTCCGCTCGCCTGCAGGATGGCATTGCACATCATGGACATGCAGACAAAGAACGATGCGACCGCGAGCAGCTTCAAAAGACCCGGCCCGGCCGGGTTGCTGCCCCAGTAGATCACGCGGAACACCGGGTCGGCGAGGACGAAGAGCCCCGCCGCCATCGGCATCGTGACGAGCGCGGAGATGCGCAGCGACGATTCCGCCAGATGGCCCGCCGCGGCGCGGTTGCCGCGCGTGAGATGCCCGACGATCGCCGGGACGATGCTCAGCGTGAGCGGCGTGATGAAGTACGACGGCAGGTTATAGAACGTCTGCGCCTTGCCGTATACGCCGTACAGCTCGCGGGCGCTTTTCTCCACGAACCCGGCGGCGGACTGCAGCCGGTTGAGGCAGAGTGCGTTGTCGAGCAGGTTGATGAGCGAGAGCACCGAGGAGCCTATGGCGATCGGAATGCCGATGCGCAGAAATGACCGGACGATCGTATCGCGGCTGTCGGGGATATCCGCCGTGCCGTAGGGCCGCGGGGGGTAATTGCGGCGCTTGTAGAGCATCATATAGATGAGCGCTCCGACCGCGCCCGCCGTAACGCCGAAAATCGCGCCCGCCGAGGCGAGCGGCAGGGGCTTATGCGCGCGGATGAGAAGGAAGGCGAGCGTCAGGCCGACGACGAGCTTGCCGACTTCCTCGATCACCTGTCCGAACGCTGTGGGGATCATGTTCCCCCGGCCCTGACAGTAGCCGCGGTAGGCGGACGTAAGGCACACGATCACGACCGCGGGCGCAAGCGCGAGAATGCTCGGCGCGGCGTCCGCATTGCCCATCATCACGGCAAGCTGCCGGTTGAAGAGGAGCATCAGCAGCGTGAAGAACCCGCCGATGGCCGCGAGCGTCCCGGCGGCGGTGCGGAAGATGCGCTGCACCTGGGCGGGCCGGTCGAGCGTATCCGCCTCCGAGATCATGCGCGAGAGCGCCACCGGGAACCCGGCGGTCGCCAGCGTGAGGAAAAAGCTGTAGATGTTGTACGCCACCATAAAGTGGGCGAAGCCCTCGTCGCCGAGCAGCTTCATGCTGCCGAGCGGGAGCTTATAGAAGAACGCCGCGATCTTGACGATGACCGTCGTTCCGACCATGATCGCCGCGCCGTGGAGATAATTTTGCTTTTTGGCTTCCGACAAGGCAGTCCCTCCCTTTGCGGTGGTGTGCCGCACGATTCCGCATGATTAAGGATATGCGGTAAGTTTATATTTTACACCAACGCGCGGGAAAAGGCAAGCATGGCAAGCCTTTTCCCGCATAAAGCTGTGAGAGAAGCGCAGGTCAGTCGAGATAGGGCTGCGTCATGTCCACGGCGAAGAGAATGCTCACGCCGTCCGCGCCGGTGCGCAGCGTGGTCTTGTCCGCGGCGAAGGCGGCGTTGTGCAGATAGTGGACGGCGATCTTGCTGAGCTCCGCGTCCGGCGGCACGGTGAGCCGGACGGTGTTCACGAACGCTTCGGAATTTTCCGCGCAGCGCACGAGCGCGCCGGGCATCTGCCGCGCGGCGGCATTGGCGGCGCCGAGGACGCGGCCATAGCGGGGCTGGTTGATTTCGCTGCTTTCTTTCATTGTGTTTTTCTCCTTTCGCTTCGCACGGCTGTGTTTCCGTGTACACTTTATATGGCTGCGAGCGGGGAGAATTGCAACCGCGCCGCAAAATTTTTTGCAAAAAGAGCCGCCCTGCCAAGCAGGACGGCTCGTTCCGGATATCCGGTTTTCAGTTTATGCGGCAGCCGCACTGACCGCAGAAGACGGTGCCGGGCTTTACCGGCGCGCCGCACTGCGGGCAGACAACGGCGGCGGGGAGCTCCGGTGTGCTGCCGGTGTTCCCATCGGCGCCGTAGCCGCAGTTATAGCAGAAACGCGCGTCGGGAGAAAGCTCAACGCCGCACCGCGGGCAGACTCTGCGGTGCGTGATCTCCTCATAGAAGGCGGCCTGCACCAGACCGAGGAACAGCGGCCCAAACAGGGAGGCGGCAATCGTGAACACCACGCTGAGAATGCCGAAGAGGACCCCTATATACGGGATCGTGGCCAGCAGCGCAAGCAGGATCTCCGCCGCGGCGATAACGACGACATAGAGAGCGTCCGCGCCGAACATCCTGGCCTTGTAGCCGCGCGTTTTCTCGCGGCTGACCTTGATGGCCTCGGTGATGGGCACATCGGGCTCGTGCATGAGAATGTAAGGCGTGAGGCGGTATTCGTAAGCACGGATGATGCCGAATACGATGCCGACCACCGGGATGAGCGACCACAGGAAGATCCACAGACTGGCCCAGCCCATGCCGCAGAGAACGCGCTTGACGGTTTTCCAGTCTTTGAAGGTATCAAAGAGCTGCGTGACGGCGATCTCCTCGCCGCGGTAGCCGCGCAGATAAATGAGCGTCATCGCCGTCTGCAGAAGCATCGACACGGCAATGGAGGCCGCGGGTATCACGCCCAGCAGCGGAACGGAAAGAGCGCTCAGCAGCATGGCGAGCAGCGAAATGCCCCAGAGCAGAAACGGCTTTTTCCGCAGAACGGCAAAGGCACGCGAATAGATCGTTTTAATGGACACCATTTGACAATTCCTCCCCCGAAATGTTTGTAAGCTCAGTGTATCATCCGGCCCGGGAGAATGCAATACGGGAAACAGGAAGAAGAACCGGCAAAAGGGGAAAAGGCGGTCGCCCCGCATGGCGGATATCCGCCCCAAAGCGCAAAAAGAGCCGCCGCGGACACAATGTCCGCGGCGGCGTGGTGACCCAGCGGGGATTCGAACCCCGGACCCACTGCTTAAAAGGCAGTTGCTCTGCCAACTGAGCTAGCGGATCAGATTTGGCTGGGATGGCCGGATTTGAACCGACGAATGCCAGAGTCAAAGTCTGGTGCCTTACCGCTTGGCGACATCCCAATGTTGGCGCGGCGCCCTTCGGCCGGACACACGGAGCATTATAACATGCTTTGCACCGTTTGGCAATCCTTTTTTTGCGAATTTTGCGGTTTCATCCGTTCTTTCTTCCCCGATGGCCGCCCCGGAAGATTGGGACTTGAAACCTTCGCCGTTTTGCGCCATAATAACAGCAAATCCCGAATCTGGAGGAACCTTCATGAACATTCAAGATTGGACACTGTACTATGACAACTTCGGGCCTTTGTCCTGTCAGGCGCCCTGCACCATGTACAGCGTGCTTTACGACCACAAAAAAATCCCCGACCCCTTCTACGGCACAAACGAGCGGGAGCTGCAATATCTGGCCGAAAAGGACTGCGTCTTTGAATCCGTCTTTTCCGCCCCGCCCGCTCTGCTCACGCGGGAACATATCGAGCTGGTATTTCATGGGCTTGACACCATCTGCCATATTTACCTGAACGGCACCCTGCTGGGCAAGGTCAAAAATATGCACCGGGAATACGTCTACGAGGTCAAGCCCCTGCTGACCCCGGGGGAAAATACCCTCCGGCTGGAATTCAAATCTCCCCGGCGCTACTTCGCCCAACAGCAGCACAAGCACTACCTGTACATGAACGACGGCGACACCCTCCCCGGCGCCGCCCATCTGCGCAAGGCCATGTACCAATCCGGCTGGGACTGGGGTCCCACCCTGCCGGACATGGGCATTTTCCGGGGCGTGGAGCTGAAGGGCTGGAACGTGGACCGTTTCGACGGCGTGGCCGTCCGCCAGCAACACGAAAACGGCAATGTCTCGGTGGAGTTGGACGTGACCACCAAGTGTCATGCCGGTTGCGAAATCTATGCGATCCTCGACGGCAAGCGCGTTCTTCTGAAAGACGGCCACGGCATGATCCAAGTGGACGATCCGAAGCTGTGGTGGGCAAGAGGCTACGGCGACCAGCCCCTTTATGATCTGGATGTGGAGCTGGTTTGCGGCGGCGAGGTCATCGACCGCTGCCACAAGCAGCTCGGCCTGCGCACCCTCACCGTCAGCACGGAGCCGGACGCGGACGGCAAGGGCAGCGAATTCTGCTTTGTGCTGAACGGCGTGAAAATTTTCTCCATGGGCGCGAATCTGGTTCCCATGGACAATTTGCTCAGCCGCATCACCGACCAGCGGTGGGAAACCATCGTCCGTCAGGCTGTGGACGCCAACTTCAACACCCTGCGGGTCTGGGGCGGCGGGTACTACCCCGACAGCTGCTTCTACGAGCTGTGCGATCAATACGGCCTGCTGGTGTGGCAGGACTTCATGGTCGCCTGCGCCAACATCTATCTGACGTCGGAGATGGCCGAAGAATTCACCCAGGAAGCCATCTGCAACCTGAAGCGGCTGCACCATCACGCCTCCCTCGCCCTGCTGTGCGGCAACAACGAGATGGAAAGCGGTGTCATCAACTGGGGTTCCCGGGACAACCAGCTGGTGCGGGACGATTACACCCGCCTGTACGGTCATCTGCTGCCGGAGCTGTGTGAGACCTACGCGCCGGATACCTACTACTGGCCGTCCAGCCCCTCCTCCGGCGGCGGCTTTGACGACCCGGACAACCCCGCCAGGGGCGACACCCACTACTGGGAGGTCTGGCACGGCGGCGTCCCCTTCACCGCCTACCGGCAAAAGCGCTTCCGCTTCTGCTCCGAATACGGCTTCGAGAGCTTCCCCTCCATGAAGACCATCCGCACCTTCGCCGGGGAGGAAGACCTGAACTGCTTCTCCCGCGTCATGGAGAACCACCAGAAGTGCCGGGGCGGCAACGGGAAGATCCTGCGGTATCTGGCGGACAATTACCTGTATCCTGCCGCTTTCGAGAATCTGGTGTACGCGTCCCAGCTGCTGCAGGCGGACGCCATCAAATACGGCGTGGAACACTTCCGCCGTCAGCGGGGGTACTGCATGGGCTCTACCTACTGGCAGTTCAATGACTGCTGGCCGGTGGCCTCCTGGTCCAGCGTGGACTGCTTCGGGCGCTACAAAGCACTGCACTACGCCGCCCGGAAGTTCTACGCCCCCGTGGCCATGGGGCTGTTCCTGGAAAACGGGTCGCTCACCGTCAACATCGCCAACGAGACCCGCGCCGGTTTCCGCGGCCACATTTATCTGGCCATGTGCCGGGGGAATCTGTCTGTGCTGGACGGGCTTCGCCGGGATGTGGAGGTGGAAGCACTGTCCTCCCGAGATGTGCTGACCTACCGCGTGGACAGCTGCGACCCCTACGACACCTTCCTGTATGCCGACCTGTACGATGAGCAGGGCCGCTTCCTTATGCGTCAGGTGGAACTGCTGGTGCCTGCCAAGCATTTCCAGTGGCGCAAGCCGGCGTTTGACGTCCGGATCGCCCCAGTCCCCGGTGGGGCGGAAATTTCCGTTCAGGCCGATGTATTTGCCAAGGGCGTTTTTCTGGACTTCCGGGACTTTGACTGCGTTCTGTCCGACAACTTCTTCGCTCTCACCGCCCCCGCGCCCTACCGCGTGATGGTGCGGACCTCCCGCAGCGTGGAGGAGCTGGAACAGAATCTGACCATCAAGTCCGTGTATGACATCCGCTGACCGGTAAGGTCTGCGGATATCCCGGTAAAAACCGGGCGGGGCATATCGCCGCATTGCTGCGCGATATGCCCCGCTCTTTTTTCTTGCAATCTGTCGAAATTTGTGCTACGCTATCGGTGGTGCTACCAGTACCCCGGTAGGCGGTTTCCCTCGATTTTTTCGGGGGTGATGCTTCTTTGCCCCCAATCGTAAACGAGAGGGGGTGACAGGTATGGATGTTACATGGGAAGGAATTTTCCAATTCTGCATGCTCATTGCTGCTGTCATTGCCCTGGTTCTCCAGGCAAATAACAAGAAGAGATAACCGCTGCCCTCCAAAGTAACGATTATCTCTTCGTAACGCATGGGGGAGCCGTCCTACTGGCAGCACCCCTGTATCCATACTATATCCCAAATCTTTCATTTTGTCAACCGCCCTGCCTTCCGGCAGGGCTTTTTTATTGCGCAGGAAACCCCCGCCGCGCGGTCACGCCGCACGGCGGGGGTCAAATTTCATTTTCCGGGCTGTTTACTTCTCCGCTGCGGCGATGTAGTCGTTCCCATAGCAGAAGATATGTCCGCCGATCTGTCCCCAGATGTTGCTGTTGGTGGGCTTCGTGGCGAAATACACCACTTCCTTCGGTAAAATGTAGGGGCCGTAGATCGCCCTCTCAATGGCCTCGTACTGCGCCTGGAAGGGTTCCGCCTTGTCCAGACGGGGCACGGAACGGAACTGTCCCTGCCCGTAGATCACGTCATGGAGGTTATCAGGGAAACTGTCGGAGGCGATCCGGTTCAGCGCCACCTCCGCGACGGCCTGCTGGCCTTCGGCGCATTCGCCCTGAGCTTCTACCCAGACGACCTTCGCCAGGAGCTTGATATCGTCCTGACTCAGCGTAATATCGGCGTACCGGGGCTCGCCCCGTTCGGGTTCCTCCTCGTAGTAAATGAAGGGTTCCTCCGGCATGGCACTCTTGTCGTAGATCCACGCGCCGTCGTAGCCCAGCAGAATGTCTTCCGGGTTAAAGCCTTCCTCGAAGCCTTTTTTCAGCTGCCAGAAGTCGTAATTGTCCCGGTTGGAGTCATTGACGATGATCTTCCCGTTTTCATTGATGCCGGCGAGAACGATGAAGTGCTGGGAATTGGTGAAGATGGAGTTGTGGTTCATCAGCACGATGGCGACCTGCCCCTCCTGCAGCGCCTTGTAGACAACGTGCCAGTTCGCTGCCTTCTTACAGGCAAGCTGAAGCGTCTTGTTGCCGTATTCCAGCCGGGCAATGTTGTTGATCGCCCGTCCGCCGAAATAGTGCGCCAGCTCGTCGGGGGTGTATGCATGGTCGGCCATGTAGCTTGCCACCATGGCCAGAGAAACGATGCTGCATCCGCTGGTTGCAATGGTGCCGCTGCCGTACATGGTGTAGGGGTAGTCGTTCTGGAAATACTGCGGAATAGTGGAAATGACCGTCTTTTCTTCGCCCTGCGTCTCCTCCGGGACGTCCTCTCCGGTGGTCTCCGAAGCTGCTTCCTCGGTAACTGCGGGAGCCGTCTCCTCGACGGCCGCCGTCGGTTCCGCAGGGGCCTTCACCTCCGCGGGGATGTACAGGTATTGCAGCACGAGTCTGCAATCCTCGTCCTGCGCCACGTCGGCATAAATCTCACAGAGCCAGTTTTCAAGCCCGCTGTCGGCAATGGCGAAGCTTACTTCCTCTCCTGTTACGTACCAGCCGTAAAAAACAAATCCGTCAGGGGTCTTCTGCGCGGCATCCTCCCGCAGACCCGCCATCTGCGCCTCATTCGGCACGGCGTAGGTCGTGATCCGGATATCACCGGGAACCGCGTTTTCCGGAATGCCCGCACGTACCACTTCGCCAACAGACGCGGCGGTGGCAGGGAGGGCGGCGATGCCGCAAAGAAGCGTCAGCGAAAGCAGAACCGCAGTCAGCCGCCGGCAATTTCCATGTACGCGCATTCCTTCGCCCCCCGTCTGTAAAAAGCGTTCCGCGCCCCCGCGCGGCGGGGTACGGATGCATATATAAACACGGATACAGTATAAAGCATTTTTTGTCAAAAGTCAAGATATGTCGAAGGAGGGAAACCGTTCTCCCCGAACGAATTTTCCAAAAAGCGCGGTCTGTCTATTTCCTTTTCCAACTGTGGGATATCCACCGGGCCGAGCAGCCCAGCAGCGCTCCCAGCGTGTTCATGATGACGTCGTCCACCTCGCATCTTCCCAGACTGTAATGGTACTGCAAATATTCAATTCCCGCCGAAAAAAGGCACGCCAGCACGACCGTGACGGGGACGGACAGCTTCCATTTCCCCAGCACGAACGGCAGGGACAGCCCGATGGGGAAAAACAGCAGAACATTCATCAGCATCGACCGGTACAGTTCCGGCTGCTCTCTGGCCTCCCGGAAGTTCTGAAATGGAACAAGCACAGCTTCCGCCGTTTCTTCCCCTCTTGCGCAGATCGTCATATAGAAGATCACCGCCGCGATCCCGGCAAAAACGGCCGCGTTGAGTATCCGCCACCGCCTGCTGCCCTGCTCCCTGTTCCCCAGATATCCCCACAGAACCGCCGCCAGGATCATGAAGATTATGATCCTGTGCAGCGGCTGTATATAAATCAGCCAAAAAAGTTTATTCATGCTTTTTTCCGTTTCCCAATACGGTTCGCCGCGTTTTCCAGAAGCCCGCGGAGGTACTGGAATTCGCTCGTCTTAAAATAAACCAACAGCAGCAGACCGTTGGATAGCGCCAGAGCGAGCAGCGCCTTCACACCAAAGCTCAGCAGCATATTTTTCAGCGACACCAGTGAAACCGCATACCACGTTCCAGCGGCAACCAGAACGGAAACCACAATCTCCCGCCCCTCCCGGACAGCGTATCTGGCAAAGGAGACCTCGAATACGTCCCGGCAGACAAAATAGGGCTTTGCCCAGAAGGACAGGGCAAGGAAACTGACCAGCGTGCCAAACAGAACACCGGCAATGCCGTACCGCTTTGCCAGAACGATAGAGATCACCATGTTTGCAATGGCTTCCGCCATCGGGATAAACCGGTCCGGGTAATACAGCCCGGCCGCGTTTTTGGCAATGTCGATCCCGGAGTTGATCCCCTTGAAATAGTATATCGCAACTGCCAGAATCAAAATGGCCTTTGTCAGCACAAAGTCCTGCCCCAGCCAGATCGCGACGAACGGCTCTACCAGACACAGCAGGCAGGTCGCCGTGAACGTATACAGCCAGTAGTTGATAAAATCTACCCGCTTGTACACTTCGTATGCCCGCTCCTTCGTTTCGCTTGCGATCAGGTTGCCCATGCTGGCTGTAACACCGCTGGAGAAGGTGGTCACAAACCCGGAAACAGAAGTGATCAGGGTCGTGTAATTGCTGTACATACCCACGGCGGTCACGCTGACCAGCGAGGAAATAACCAGATTGTCGGAACACTGGGAAATGATATAGCCCACCTTCCCCAGAAAAAGCGCCTTGATGTTTGTAAACAGGCTCTTGCGGACTTCGGGGTCAAGCTTCCGGACGTTCTTGTCCTTCAGATATGGATACCGCCTGTCAACAATGCGGCAGAAAATCAGGTTCTTGACAATGGTCGTGCCGATGTCAACAGCAAGGTACAGAATATAATTCTGCGCAAAATACAGTATCAGCACCTTCAGCACCAGCACCACGATCTGCGCAATGGTGCTTGCGATGGTATAAAGATACTTATTCTGGTCCGAGGTGTTCAGCGTCGTTTTATAGACCCACAAATAGGAGGACACCGAACCAAGCAGGAACAGCCAATACACGAGATTGGCATCCGGCGCGGTATTGTCTTTCAGGAAGAATGGAAGCAGCGGGTAAAATGCTATCCCGATCGCAGCCGTTCCTATCGCCAGAGCGCGGTAAGTATACTTGAAAAACCGCATCAGCGATTTGATCTGTTCAATATCGTTTTCCGCCAGAGGTTTATACAGCGCGTAACCGATCGCCACGCCTATGCCGGACTCTGCCAGCGAGAAAATGGTCAGAATATTGCTCATCAGACCGTTGATGCCAAGATATTCCACACCGACGCTGTAAATCAGAACCCGCCGGGACAGGAACCCCAGCAGAATCACGATCAGCTGCGAGGCAAACGATACCACTGTATTTGTGACAGATTTCTGCGTTCTGGACCCTTTCACTTTTTGATCTCCTTAGCTTAGACATTGGGAAAGCGCCGTCTGACGGCACAGTCATGTTCGTATGCTTCACCGCGCCGTTGGAATTCAGGAATTCGCGGCTGATATCGACTATCTTTTTGCCGTTCCAGTTCATGACGAGCCTCGGCTCAGCCTGAACTTTCGCCACAGGCACTGCCTGGAGATTTTCTTTATTAGCCAGCGCGAGGAAAGCGTCAACATTGTGCGGCTCAACAACAACCGCCATGCGCTCCTGACTCTCGCTTATCGCAAGCTCCGTGCCGTCGAGACCGTCGTACTTCTTGCGCACGGCATCCAGATCGATGCGCAGACGGGCGGCGTCAGCGTGGCCATTGGCGAGCTGGCCGACGG
>OGDY01002623.1_pt1 | contig 16157 bp, 16 predicted proteins | sample 1570341 | NCBI WGS metagenome assembly OGDY01 (sample SAMEA2581972, study PRJEB24529) | metagenome | biome: Human gut stool | place: China | collected 2011 | reverse complement strand
TATTACTTCTTCTGATGCAGGTTCTACGTAGTCTTTTTTCTGTAAGTCTAGATAAATTTTGTTGTTATTATCTAGTTTTTGCATTCCTAATTTATCTTGTGCAGCCTTTTCGATAGAACTTAAATTTAAGCTATTTTCTATGCTTACTTTTAATTGCTCATTTTCTTTTTGTACCGCACTTACTTTTGATTTTATGTTTTCTTTTGAATTGTATTCTTCATTTATTAGTGAGTATCTATAACTTATGGTAAATAGCATAACAAAAGCAAGACCAATATAAACTACTGGTTTATAATTGTACTTATTCTTTTGCTGTTTGCTAGGTTTCTTTGTGTTTTGTGGCTTTACATTTGTTTTTTTCTTAGCTTTTTTTGTTGGTACATATTCAGGCTGTAATTTCTTTGGGCTAGTCTCATACTGATACCCATAGCCTCCATAGTTTGCCATAAGTTATTCCCCACCTCTTTTCTTCTTTAGGTTTATTTTTTCTCGTGTCTTTCAAATATTCTAAGCTTAGCGCTCTTTGACCTCGAGTTTTCTTCTTTTTCTTGCTCTGTTGCCTCTATTGGCTTTTTGTTAATTATTTTTCCATAAGATTTATAATTACAAACGCAATATGGCAATTCTTTTGGGCATGTACAATGTCCTTGAGCTTCTATATACGCATTTTTAACTGCTCTATCTTCTAATGAATGAAATGTTATAATGCATAGTCTTCCATTTTCTTTTAAACATTCAATAGAATTTAAAACAGTATAATACAATGGTTTTATTTCATTATTTACTTCTATTCTAATTGCTTGAAATGTTCTCTTTGCTGGATGTCCTTCTTTTTTTGCAAATGCAGGCATTGATTTTTCTATTATTTTAACTAATTCTTCTGTTGTCTCAATTTCTTTTTCCTTTCTTGCAATACATATATTTTTAGCAATTTGTCTTGAAAACCTTTCTTCGCCATATTCGTATATTATATTTGCTAATTCTTCCTCAGAATATGTATTTACGACTTTTTTCGCTGTTAAACTTTGAGTTTTATCCATCCTCATATCTAATTCATTATTTCCTAAATAGCTAAATCCTCTATTTCTTTCATCTAATTGATATGATGATACTCCTAAATCAAGTAATATTCCATCTACTTTTTCTATATTTAATTTTTTTAAAATTTCTTCAATTTCATCATGATTTCCATGTACATATTTTACATTTGAGTATTGTCTTAAGTTCTCTTTTGCTGCTTTTAGTGCTTCTTCATCTCTGTCTATTCCTATTAACATTCCTTTTGATGATAATCTTTTTAGAATTTCTTTACTATGTCCTGCTCCACCTAATGTCCCATCTACATAAATTCCATCTTCTTTTATCTTTAGCCCTTCAATTGTTTCTTCTAATAGTACAGGTTTATGTTTAAATTCCAATTTTCAGCACCTCACAATTAAATTCCTAACATTGTCATGTTTTCTGCAATCTCATCTGCAGATATGTTTTCATCACATTTTTGCCATGTTGCTTTGTCCCATATTTCTAATCTTGTTCCTACTCCTATAATCATTGCATCTTTTTCTAATTTGGCTGAAATTCTTAAATTTGCAGGGATTAAAAATCTTCCTTGTTTGTCAATTTCACATTCTGTTGCTCCTGATAAGAAAAATCTTACAAAGTTTCTGGCATTTTTGTCTGATAGTGGTAATGATTTTAGTTTTTCTTCGAAGTTATTCCATTCATTTTGTGAAAATACAAATAAACATCCATCTAAACCTTTTGTTATTATGAATGTTTCTCCGATGTCTTGTCTTAATTTTGCTGGCATTATTAATCTACCTTTTACATCTAGAGAATGTTCGTATTCACCAATTAACATTTGGATTTCCTCCTCTCCATTTTTCTACCACTTTGCACCACTTTTAACCACTATGCATAAATAATAATACAAATACTATTTTTTTTCAAGTATTTTTAGGAAAATTTTTGAAATTTTTGCTTTTAAAGAAAATCTGTTCGTCTTAGAGTTGACTATATTCCAGAACCTGTGTTTGTTTTAACTTTTTAGTATTTTATTCATATAATATATAAACCTTTAAGAAAGGATTTTTAATATGAATATTGTTTATTTCGATAATGCTGCAACAACAAAGATTAGATCTGAAGTTTTAAATGAAATGATACCATATTTAACATCAAATTATGGAAATGCTTCTTCCCTATATTCTATTGGTAGAACATCAAAACATGCTATTGATAATGCTAGAGCTCAAGTTGCAAGTTTAATAAATTGTAATCCAAATGAAATTTATTTTACTAGTTGTGGTTCTGAAAGTGATAATACTGCACTTAAAGGTATTGCATTTGCAAATAAGAAAAAAGGTAATCATATTATTACATCAAAAATAGAACATCCTGCAATATTAGAGTCTTGTAAGTTTTTAGAAAAACAGGGCTTTGATATTTCTTATATAAATGTTGATTCAGATGGTTTTATTAATTTACAAGAACTTGAAAATGCAATTAGACCTACAACTATTTTGATTAGTATCATGTTTGCTAATAATGAAATTGGCACAGTTCAGCCAATTGAAGATATTGCAGAAATTGCTCATAATCACAATATTATTTTTCATACAGATGCAGTTCAGGCTATTGGAAATTGTTTTATTGATGTTCAAAAAATGAATATTGATATGCTTTCTCTTTCAGGTCATAAAATTCATGCTCCTAAAGGAATTGGTGCTCTTTATGTAAAAAATGGAATTGAATTTGAAAATTTTATAAATGGTGGTCATCAGGAAAAAAATAAAAGAGCTGGTACTGAAAATGTTGCTGAAATTGTTGGCCTTGGCAAAGCTTGTGAAATTGCTAGAATAAATTTAAGTTCACACGTTACTTATCTTTCAAGACTTAGAAATTATTATTTCAATTTACTTAATAGATATTTTAAAGATAGATTTAGAATTAATGGTTCTGTTCAAAATAGATTACCTCGGAAATGCTAATGTTTCTTTTGTGGGTGCAGATGCCTCTAAATTAATTTTTGAACTTGATAATATGGGAATTTGTGTTTCTAGTGGTTCTGCTTGTTCTTCTGGTAATACTACTCCTTCTCATGTTTTGTCTGCTATTAATACTCCTAAATTGTATATTAATTCTGCTATTAGGTCTACTTTTAGTGATTTTAATACTTTTGAGGAGGTTGATTATTTTATTAATGCTTTAAAATTACTCTTAAAATAATAAAATTTTCTATATTTTAGTCTTTCAATCTTTGCACATACAAAAAACCTCATTTGTAAATGAGGTTTTTTATTATCTTGAAATTTCATCATCAATTTCTTTTTCTTTAAAAATAGAATTATCCATTATCTTTCCTTTTCCATTAATATAATATCCAAATCTACCAGAAATCAAAAAAGGACTTTTTATTTCACTAAAATGTAATAATCCGGTTTCATATGCTTTTCCCTTTATTCCGTCAACTTCTCCAATAGAAACTGTAATATGTGGTCCATTCTCATTCTTAAAATATGCCTTTAGTTCTTTGGGTAATTCAACTTGAAATCCACTATTTTTATCTGTTGCTGCATATCCTACAATTTTTACTTCATAATCTTTATTTAATACTTCTTCTGGATATTTTTCTGTTTTTCCAAATTTAAAAGTAATATGCATGTCTTTAACTACATATTTTAGTTTTCTTTCTTGTAAATCAATTAATTTTTTCTTATTTATTTCATCAAAAAATATTCCTTGAAATCCTGTCATTTCTTTTTTTTCCATTTTCTTCTCCTTTTATTTCATAAAATTTTCTTTTATTCTTCTTACTAATTCTAGTGTAGCTTTGTTACACATATTTTTCTTTAATGTTGCTATAGATTTATTATCTTCTCCAATTTGGAATTCTTTTATTATTTGAATATCATCTCTTTTTAATAGCTCTTCTTCATATTCAATATTTGAAAGCAAAACACCGCAATTATTTAATACTAGTCTATCAATTAATTCTGTATCACCAATTTCATAATTTGGAGCAATATCAATATTATTTTGAGAACAATATTCTTTTAAATGTTGCTTTAATGCTGTAGATTTAGGTATTATTATTTTACAATTTTCAAAATTACTATCTTTTGAAATTTTATTTTCCTTTATATAATCATTTGTTGCTATAAAACAATATCTTGGTGTACTTTTTAATGAGATAAAATCTATATTTGTATACTCTGTTGGAATATCTGATAAATTCAACATTGCAATATCTATTTCTCCATTTGATAATTTTTTTAAGCTTTCTTGTGTTGTTGCTCTTGATATTCTTATATCTATATTAGGATAATCTTTAATAAATCCAACTAATGATGGCATAACATATTTATTTACTAAAAATTTTCCACCACATATTCTTATTATTCCTTTTTCTAGATTTATATATTGAGAAAATAAGTTTTCTGCATTATTCATTTTCTCAATACTATCACCTATATATTCATATAAATTTTTTCCTTCTTCTGTAAGTTCTACTCCGTTTTTATTTCTAAAAAATAATTTTCCACCTAATATTTTCTCTAATTTTTGTATTGATTGTGTAACAGCTGACTGTGATATGTATATATTTTCAGCAGCTTTTGATATATTTTTATATTTTACTACTTCACAAAATATTCTATATAATTCTAAATTTGCATTCATATGATAATATTCTCCTTTTCTTTCTCTTAAATAAATCTTATCATTTGGTATTATTTTTTTCAATATATATAGGAAAAAACTACAAATTTATATAATTTGCAGTTTCTTATCTTTATCTTTCATTTTCATCTACTGATGATTCTTGAATGTGATTTTTTAGCCATATATCTCTTTCATAAATTCCATTAATATATTCATCATCATCAATTTCACTTTTATTTTTTTGATTTTCTAAATAGCTTCCAGCATACTTTATACTATATTTTTTTTCTTTTACTTTAGGATGTAATAATTTCTCAATTTCTTCTTCACAACCTTTTAATACAACATCTGGTGCACCCATATCTTTTAATATTTTTAAATTTTTTTCTTTTTCATATAATTTTTTTAGTCTTTCTAAACCTTCTTCAAAACTTTCTGATTCATATACTATTTTTCCATCTTGATAAAATTTTCCTTCATTTTGAGCATCATTTAAATCTATATATTCATTTTCTTTACTTATGATTCTGTATCTTCTAATATTTTTTCCACTTTCAACTACTTCTTTATATTTTAGATATTCATTCTCATCATAAACATCTATATTCATTGCTCCAATTATTCTTCCATCTATTCTTGCAATAATATATTTATCATCTAAAAATCCAAAATCAATCCAATCAAAATCTACATCTGGATATCTTGATTTTATTTCATTCCATAATTTTGTTGCCAAATTAAATCTCATTTGCTCATCTTCGAATATTGTTCCTTCTCCACATATTTTTTGAATCAATTTATTCATATACATACTATCTTCTAAAAAATCACTATATGTATCTTTATCATTTGAAAAGTCTTCATCTAAAATTCTTTTTCTTGTTTTATTATAAATTTTTTCTTTTGCTCTTTGTTGATTTATTCTGTTAATATATTCAATTGGTAATTGTTTTAATTTTTCTTCATCTATTCCTTTTTGCAATTTTTGAGCAATAATTTGGTTTATATATTGCATATAATCAAAGTCTGATTTTTCATTAACTTCACATTCTATAATTCTTTCTAATTCATTAACATTATCCATTAATTCTTCTATATCTATTTCTTCTATTTTTTTTGAATTGCAGTACCCCTTTACATATTCTAATATTATCTCTTGTTTTGCTGCTATAACATCTAAATTTTTAAAATTTATTCTTTCTAAAATAGATTCTTTTCTAAAAGTTTTTAAAAGAATATCAAAATTATATATTAATTTCCAACTATTCATACCATATTTTTCTATTAATTCTTCAATTTCAGGCTCACCATATAAATATGATTTTATCATCTCTTCTCTTGGTATTATTTCTAATATTTTTTGTAAGATGTTTTTTATTTCTTGATATGATTTATTACTTTCGGGATATTTTTGCTCTGTTAAGTATTGTGTCATTGCTTCATTGATTCCAGCTTCTACTCTGTTGTTTTTAAAGCCTATAAAAACCTTACCATTTGGCATTTTATGTGTTGAAATACAATGTAAAAATTCATACAAAAATGTTTGATGTTCTTCTTCTGGAGTTCTCTTTTTCAATTTTATACTTTTCAAATCTGAAAAATATTCTCCTACTGTCCTGTTCTCACTATCATCCATAAACTCTATATCACAATTTAAATTTTGTTTTATTCTTTCTAATATTGTTTCTTCAGAGATATATTCTCCATATAATTCTTCTACATCATTTATGGCGTTTGTTAAAAATTCTATTGTTGTGTCATTAAATTTTTTTGATTCCAATTTTTGTTTTAATTCTTCTTTATTCATTTCTTATTTTCTTCCTTTTTTATATTTAATTTCATTTTTTGTATTTATTCTCTCTCTTCTTGTGAATTTTGCATATTATCTAAAATTATTTGGACTGATTCTCTTGTTCCTTTTCCTACTTTTTGACTACTAACTGTTTCTTTTAATATTTGTTCAAAATGTGATAAAACTTTTGAGTTATTTTCTAGTACTGCTTCAATATCAAATGACTCTTCTAGAGAATATTGATTTCCTAATATTTTTTTCCATCCTATCATTTCATCCTCTTTACTATCTTCTTGTGCTTTTCTTTCTAACATTTCTTTTCTTTCTTCTGTTAATTGTTCTAAATTTGCTTGTATTTGGTTTTCATATTCATATATATGTAATAATTGATTTTGTAATCTAATTACATATTCATCTAATTCTGTATAATTACCATATGGATTATATCTATATTCTTTCCAAGAAATTAATCCACCTATATTATTATTTTTGGCTTTTGCTAATATTGGTTCTTTTAATGCTCTCCATTCTTCAAATGAAATTAATATGTTTTCACCATTTGAAATAAGTTTTAATTTTTCTTTTCCTCTTTTAAATCTTATTTGTTGTACTTGTTTTAAAAGTTCTGCTTCTTCTTGTTCCATATTTTCTATATAAGTTATTTTTTCCGCTATTGCTTGTTCTCCTATTTGAAGTTTGCTACTTTCTTCTAAAGCTCTTTCTTTTAGTTCTTCTAATTCTAAAGTTTCTTCATATTCATCTCTTGTATCTACACTTTCTACTTCTTCATCTCTTTCATTTTGTCTTAATTTTCTCGCTATTCTTTCATTTACTTTTTGGCTCTTTCTTCCATAATCACGTGTGTGATCTGGCTTGTCTGATTTTCCTGGATTGTGTGTTTTTAATCCTTGATTTTCAATTATTCTTCCTTTAATTTTTAATCCATTAAATCTACTTTTTCTTTCTTTTAAATATTCTTCCATATTATTCATTTCCTTTCTTGCTTGGTTACATAATTATTTTAACATTATTTTCCTGTTATGTAAAATTAATGGTTTTTATGTTGATTATTAGTTTTTCTTATAATTATCTATTTTTTATTGAAAATGAGAAAAAATAAGTCAGCATCTATTCAGATACTGGCTTATTTTCTTAATATTTTAAAATTTCAATAGCTTTACGATATTTTTCTTTACGCTCTAAATCTTTTTGAGTGGGATTTTCCATACGATTTGGATCACTATTGTGATACAAATCTGCCAATTTTACTTTTCTAGCAATTGGATTATTTTTTATTTTTCTTACATATTCTAAATAATCTACATTTTTATCATGTGTTAATAATTTCAATGCTTCTATAATCTCTGGTGAAAATTCTTTTTCTAACTCATCAAATGTTACATTTGTATCTTCTACTACATCATGTAATAATGCTACAATACATTCTGTTTCTGTGTTCATTTGCTCTGCTAAGTGAATTGGATGATAAATATATGGTATTCCTGATTTATCAACTTGCCCATTGTGTGCATTATATGCTATTATCATGGCTTTCTTTATTTTGGGTGTATAAATCATATATTATTCTCCTTTTTATATCAAAAGCTTTTTCAACATAAGGCTTTTACCTTATGCCTGAATTATAGCACTTTTTATGTTATTATTCAATTTTTATATTAAAGTTTCAAATTTATTGTTTAATTTTTCTAATAATTTTATATATTTTTCTTTTATTTCCTTGTATATTTTTCTTGATGTTTCTTCATCATATAGATGTGATAAACTATTTCTTGCAAGCATCATGTCTATCCATTCTTCTCCATCTTCTATTAAATGACTTTCAAATGCTCGTCTTAATATTTCTCTTGGACTTCCTATATTTTCTGATATTCCATTATATTCTAAAAAGTCTTTCATTGTTTTCCATGCTAATTCAAATGTAAATTCAAATCTATGTAACACACAATCTATTACTATATCGTTTTCTTCTTGCTTTAATGCTTCTTTTAACCTTTCTGTTGCATTTAATAGGTCTTGTTTTCTTTCTTCAAATCTTCTCATTTTATCTCTACTCCTTCCTTGTCAATATTTTCAACCAATTCTTTCTTAGTAAGTTCCTCAATAAAAACTAAATCTATTTTATGAATAGTATTTATAAGATCAAATTCATTTATTATTCTATATTTATCTTCTGTTTTAATATTTCCTTTTATTGCTATGTCTATATCTGATTCTTTTTTATATTTTCCTCTTGCTCTTGAACCAAATAATATAAATTTATATTGCTTGTTTTTTCGGGCAATATTTAATATTTTATCATATATTTCATCTTTTAAACCATATTTCATTTTCTTTTCCTCATTTATTAATTTATTTCATATTATAACAAATTAAATTTTTCATTTCAAGTGATAAAATATAAATAGCCAAAAAGAGCCTTAATAAACTCTTTTATTTGGGCTCTTTTTTATATAGTAGGAAAGTTCTCCTTGTAGGAGGACTTTCTGTACTAGATAAATATGGCGAGTCTTAAATTTTCTTAAAATTTTTATTTGATAGAAAATCTTAGATTCGCTTTTTACTTTGAGTTCATTACCAAATTTAATAAATTAATTGATTTTACATAAAATACATGATATAATAGCCAAGATGAGGCTCAAGAAGCCTTATAGAAAAACATAAATATCAAGACAGAAAGGAACAAACATCATGGCAAAAATCAACATACCTGTTTTGGCAATTGAAGAAAGTGTTATTGTTTCTGGAAATTATACAATTCTCCTTAGAAATAATGATACAAAAGCTGATATATATAACACGGAAGGAGAAAAAATAAGTGAAGTATTTGGATTTAAAGATGTGGATAGCTTATTAAAAAATACTTTATTTGGTAAAGAGGCTTTTATTGTATTATCAAAAGACAGCTACTATATTAAGAATTATGAAGGAAAAGTTATTCAGAAATATAAAGCTGAAGGAAAATATATCGTAGGTGCAATTAAACGCATTTTACAATCTAGTAGTACAAGTAAGTTTTATAAAGGATTTAGAGAAAGAGTAGTTGTTTCTAGTCAATCTGATTCTTACAAAAACAATTTTGAAGTTGGAACAAGAATTTGGATTTCTGAACATTATTTGATTGAAAAAAACAAGTGTGGTGAAATTAAGATTTATAATATATCAAATAATAAGTTGTTAGGAACTATTCCTAAATCCAATTATAAAGATAACCAAAGTTTACAGATGATTCTTAGAACAAACTGTTATTGGTTTGGAATTCATTGGAATATGATGATAAAAGAAAGAGATGGTTGGACAGTTGTAACTCAAGATGGAAATGTTATGGCAAGAGGTATTAGTGATGAGTTATTAAAAATGCTTATAGGAAATAAAGCAGAAGAAGGTGAAGAAAAAGTTTTTAAATACAATGGCTTAGAGATTAAAGAAAGAGAAAGACTTTATAAGTTCTCTAAGGTATTGATAGTTGAAGAATTTAATACAGGTAAATTCAGGTTTTATTCATCAAACGGAAATCATATAGTAACAACTTTAATTGAAAAAAGGTTAACAGATTGTTTTAAGACAACTGAAAAATGGATTGCTGTTATGATAAAAGGTAGTTATTATTATGATCCTGAATGGCAAATCTTTGATTATAATGGTAAAGTAATATGTGAAAGTGTTTTCCGTATATTTCAAGTACGACAAATGCGTTATGCCATTGGTTCTAGTCTGCTATATCCTAATAATGAGACTTTATGGATATTTAATTTTAATGGAGAGTTTAAAACTAAAATTGAAGGATATAGATTTGAATTTGAAGATGAGAATTATATAAAAATTTATAGTAGTTCAGGATGTTTTCAAATTTATGATTTAAATGGAATAAAGGTGACAGATTTTTCTTTTGATGAAGAAAATGATATTGTATGGGAAGATTATACTAGCATTATATTTCACAAAATAGATAGGGATAATGAATATGTTGAATATAATTTGAAAGCAAAAGAAATTCATCATCTTAAATGCCAGGAAATCAGAGTTATAGATGATTCTGATGAATTGATTGTTATGATTAGAAAAAATGGTCAATGGGGAGTGTTTAAATATGTAGGAGTTGATTTTGAAAATGCTGAATTCTATGGCTTTAAAGAAATCATTCCAATTCAATATGACAAAATCTCTGGAAATGGTTATTATTCCTATGCAAAATATACAAGTAAAGATTTGTATGGATATCAGGAGACTTTCGAAGATGTTTATGATCAAGATGGCAACTTAATTATGACTGTTGAGTTGTAAATAAAAAAGACCAAGTAAGATTCTTTAATAGAATTTTGCTTGGTTTTTTATGATAAAGTTAGAAAAATTATTAATATGTATCTATTGAAAAAATAAACTTATTAATATATAATTATTTTAAGCAAAAGCAAAAAAAGAAAGGAACAAAAGAATATGAAAGAAAAAGGAATTTTACTTCCAATTTTTTCACTTCCAAGTAAATATGGAATAGGAGACTTTGGATATGAAGCATATCAGTTTATAGATATATTAAGTGAAAATAATATAAAATACTGGGAGATATTACCAATAAACGAATGTGATAAACACCCATATTCTCCAGTAAGTTATTATGCATTGGAAGAAGATTATATTTCAGTAGACAAATTAAAAGAAGAAAAACTAATACAAAATGCAGAGACAAGAGAAAATAAAGATAGAGTAATATATGATAATTTTAAAGAAAAATATTATAAAGAAGCATATAGAAATTTTAGACCTAATAATGAATATTATGAATTTATAATATTGCAAGAAATAAATGAATATGCAGAATTTATGAGCCAAAAAACAGGAAATGAAAAAGACTATTATTTATTTTTGCAATATATATTATATAAGCAATGGATGGAATTGAAATATTATGCTAATTCTAAAAATGTTCAAATTATTGGAGATATGCCAGTATATCCAGTATTTGAATCAGTTGAAACTAAATACCATTCAGAATATTTTGAAATGGAAAATGGAAAGTTTACATTTGAAGCTGGAACTCCTCCAGACTATTTCAATGAAAACGGTCAAAAATGGAATAGCCCTGTATATAATGTAGAAAATATAAAAAAAGATAATTATCAATATTTAGTAAAAAGATTTAAGTATCATTTAAAATTATTCGATAAAGTAAGAATAGATTATTTTAGAGGATATGATTCATTTTTCAGAATACCATTTGGAAAAACAGGTAAAGAAGGAACATATGTAGATGGACTAAGTTATGGATTTTTTGATGAATTATTTAAAGAGAAAAATGTAAATATTGAAAACTTTATAATAGAAGATTTAGGGGAAATAAGAGAAGAAACAATAAAACTAAGAGAACATTATGGATTTACAAGGCAGAAAATATTACAATTTACTATAGATTTAGATAATTTGTATGATAGAGATAATGAAACTGAAAATGTACTAGTCTTTCCGGGAAATCATGATTGTAATACAATATATGGTTGGTATAAAACTTTAGATGATGAGCATAAATGGAGACTAAAAGAATTTTTAAGAAGAAATGAATGTTATGATATAAATATAAATATTGGCATTATGCAATATTTATCAAAATGTAAGGCAAAAATGCCAATAATAATGGTTCAAGATATTTTAGGACTTGATGAAAATTCTAGAATTAATGTGCCAGGAGTTGAAAGTGATCAAAATTGGTCTTGGAAATTGATTAATTTTGATGATTTAAAAGAAAGAATAAAAGATTATTAAAAAATGCCCTTGTAATTAGAGAAATCTAATTATAAGGGTTTTGTAGTAGAGAACAAAACATCACTTGTAATATTATGTAAAATATGATATAATAATAATGTACGAACTTTGAAAATTTATTATAGGAGGCATTTTATGCAAAAAATTGTATGGAGACTAGGTCAAATTATTATGGGATACTTTTGGGGAATTGCATTTAAAATAGATGCAAAAATGAAAGTAAGTTTTAATGACATTATTGGGTATGAAAGTCAAAAATCTGATTTGGCAAAAATAATACGATTATTAGAATTACGGAGTACTTCAAAATGTAGATTAAGACAAAGAATTCCAAAAGGAATTCTTATTGATGGGCCGAAAGGAACTGGAAAAACATTAATTGCCAAAGCATTTATTGCTGAAAGCAAATTACCTTTTATTATGATTTCTGGTTCAGAAATAAATAATGCAAAAGATATAAAGCACTTGTTTTTAGCAGCAAGAGCAAAAGAATCTTGTATTATTTTTATTGATGAATTTGATGTGATGGGAAAAGAAAACAAAAATAATGAAAGGATTATTGCACAATTAGCATATGAAATGAACAAAAGAGATCATGTGTTAGTTATTGCAACAACTAGAAATATTAAAGAAATCAGTTCTTCTTTAAAACGTCCTAAACATTTTGAAATGTTTGTTAGCATGTTTCTACCAGATTTTGATAATAGAATGCAAATTATTGAATATTGTTGCAATAAGAAAAGAGTTGATCCAAGCGTAAGTGTGAAGAAATTAGCCAAAAAACTTATTGGAGCCTCTACGTTAGAAATTATAAAAATTATGAATATGGCAATAGAAATTGCTGAACAAAAACATCATAAAAATGTTTTAAGCAAAGATTTTTGTGAGGCTCAAATAAATTGTGAGGAAGCAGTTCCACTAAGAATTAACAGAACATTTATAGAAAAGAAAGCAACTGCATATCATGAAGCGGGTCATGCAATTTGTGTTTTTCTTTCCCAAATCAAGAGAATACGAGATATTTCCATAATTCCTACGCAAGATTTTTTTGGACGTGTCGCAACATATCCTTTGAATGAATATGGAAAAATGACCAAGCAGGATTTTGAAATAGAAATTATGATAAGTCTTGCTGGTAGAGTTGCAGAAGATGTGTTCTTTAATTCGCCTACTAGTGGAGCGAAAGGAGATCTTGAAAAGACAACAAAGCTTGTAAAGCAGTATTTAACTGAATTTTGTTTTGATGAAGAAATAGGAATTGCTCCTATTTCATGTCTTAGTTTAGAACAATTAGCAGGATCTGATTTGAACAATCGGCTTCTTAACAGAAGTGTAGATCTCATGAATTTGTTCTACAAGAGAACAAAGGAATATTTGCTCCAAAACAAAACAATGTTAGAAGAAATTGCTCAAAATCTTTTGCAAAAAGAAGTACTTAGTGAAGAAGAGGTGTATGCTATCTATAATAAATATAATCCTAAATAATTATTTGGAATGAAAGGAAAAATCCATAGTTGATATTATTTCAACTATGGATTTTTTATAAATTAAAATTCAAAAATGGCACAATGTTTATAAATATCCAAGTATATAATGCAGAAAAACAAGCTTGTAAAATCTTTCCTAAGATATATGGTGTAATAGATAAATCTGTTTTAGAAATACAACTCCAAACTTGAAGCAAGACAGAAATGCCACCGAGACCAAGAAGGAAAGAAGCAATAATTATATTTATAGAAATATTTTTTTCAGGAATATTACAAATTATATTTAGCCCATTGGTTAATTCTATAATTCCAGATATAAAACCAGAATAAAATGTTTGAGGAATTCTAAAAAAATTAAATATAGGTTTCATAAAATAACAAGATATATTAAGTAAATTACTTGTTTTTAAAATAGAAAGTATAACAGAAAACAAAACAACAAAGCCACCAATCATTAAAATAGTATTTATTGAACTTTTAATACTATTTCCAATAATTTCTCCCAAACTAGATAATTTTATAGTTCTGTTTTTAATATTTGATGAACTACTAATAAAATTTTTAGAATCATTTTTCTTCCAAAAACGAAATAAAAAGCCAACAGAAATAGATGCAAGTAAGTGAGTGAAAAGTAGTAAAAAACCAATAGTAGAATTTCCAAATAAACTTATTCCAACACTTCCAATTATAAATAAAGGACCAGAATTATTTGTAAAGCTAAGTAAACGCTCACATTCTACTTTAGAACAAATATTATTTTGTCTAAAATTAGCTGCAATTTTAGCTCCCATAGGGTAGCCACTTAAAATTCCCATAATAAAGGCAAAACTTCCTTCACCTCTAATGTTAAAAAGCGGTTTCATAAATTTATTTAATAATTTTCCTAAATAATATGTAAAATTTGTATAAGAAAGTAATTCAGTAGCAACAAAAAAAGGAAATAAAGAAGGGACAACAGAATTGGCCCATAAAACTAAACCATTTTTGGCAGCTTTTAAATTAGAATTAGAAAAAACAACAAGACATATAGTAAAAAAAACTAATATAAAAGGTAAAATAAAATTTTTTAATTTTACTATTTTGAATTTATACATAATAGAGACCTCCAACTTTTAGTACAAAAATATTCTTTTATAAAAATATTATGATTAAGGAACTACAGAAATGCTGAAAAAATGATTAATTTAGTTACTGCGAAAAAATGTTCGAAAATTTTTGAAATAGTATTGACAATTTGTCAAATAAGATATAAAATAGCATCAACAAGAAAACGAACAGAAGTTCAAATGAGGAGGAATTTAAGATGAGTATATTTGGAAAAAGAAACAATGTAATAACATACACAGTAAATAAGGCAACAAATAGAGATATGTATATAACAATTCAAAATGGTGAAGTTATTGTAAATGCACCTTGGTATTTTACGCAAAATAAAATTCAAGCAGTAGTTGAAGAAAAGAAGAATTGGATTTTAAGTAAAATAAATGAATATCAACAACAAAGTTCAAATATGCAATCTGTAAAAATATTTGGAAAAAATTATGATTTAAAAGTTGTATATTCAAATATTGATACTCCAGAATTAAATATAGAAGAAAATTATGAGATAAAAATAATATTACCAAATAAATATAGAAAAATAGGAAACAAACAAATTTTAAAAATGTCAATAAATAAAATGTATGAACAAATAGTTAAAAAAGAAATAGACAATATAATGGAAAAAATAAGATTAATGCTAGGAATTGCACCAGAAGATTATTTTATAGAACAATTAGATGGTGAAATTGCAAAATGTACATCAAAAAAAGAAATCATAATTTCACCTGAAATTATACAATTCAAAAGAGAAACAATTGAATATGTGATAGCACACGAATTTTGTCATTTAAAATATAAAACACATTGTAAAAGTTTTAATGATATAATGGAAGAAAAATTCGAAAATTACATAAAAATTGAAAGTGAATTAAGTGGATATAAATTTTAAAATTATATCCACTTTTTAGAACATTGATAATTGTATAAAAAATGTCTATTAGTTATTGCAAATTAAAATTAATTGTGCTAATATAAGTATGAATTAATTCATATTGGGGCATCGCCAAGTGGTAAGGCATCGGACTCTGACTCTTGTAGGTTTCCCTAAAACAACAATTTATGAAACACTTGAAATATAAGGCTTAGATGTTTTATTAATAAAATAAATTTATAAAACATCTAACCAAATATCTAACTAATTTAATAATATTGAAAATACTGGGGTATCGCCAAGTGGTAAGGCAACCGGCTCTGACCCGGTCATTTCGTAAGTTCGAATCTTACTACCCCAACCAGTAATTAAATATCTGCAAATGTTAAAGTATTTGAAAGAACATTTGCAGATTTATTTTTTGTATCTTTTTCTAAATGAGCATAAATATTAGCAGTAGTAGAATAGG
>OGDY01002607.1_pt1 | contig 16237 bp, 12 predicted proteins | sample 1570341 | NCBI WGS metagenome assembly OGDY01 (sample SAMEA2581972, study PRJEB24529) | metagenome | biome: Human gut stool | place: China | collected 2011 | reverse complement strand
ATTCCAATATTTTTATCAGATCTTCAATCTGCCATTTCTGCGGGTCAAAAAAGCCGTCATGCCATTCCAGATTCTCATCCCAAAAACCGGGACATTTATCCTTATATCCGGCCAAAGCATACCCATAACTCAGCTCAACCACCAAAGGATGATTTCCGGTATCAAACACAAAATCCAAAGCCAGGCTCTGCGCCCTGACTTTCCGGTTCACATCGAAAGCAATACGAACACAACGTTCATCAATTTCTTCCCGTGCATACAAAATATGTCCGCTTCCCGATGCCCGGAAATCGTTCTCCCGTACCAAACGCTTGATTCCGAAAGCCCGTTTCCCGCACACTATAATCCGAATATCAAAAGCATTATCAGGTATAAATTCCTGAAAATACACATACCCCTTTTCTCTGCCATGCAGCCGGGCATACTCAGTAGGGACAAGCAAATGTCCACAACTCTTCAACAAATGAAACAAATCGATTTTCCCGTCTTTCCATTTCAGATAACGGTCTTTCAAATATCCCCATCTATCGAACTGCGAAAAGCCCCGCCCGAAAGCAACCCGAGCCAACTGCCGGGCCTCCGAACGGCTTTTCACCAAACGAACGTTGGCAGCACCGGCCCCTCCCCGCAACTTAAATACCTTGGGAAAACCACTCTTATCTATCCATTCCAATGCCTCCCGAAGCGTATAAAACACATACCCGGGAACCACTGGAGCACCTATAGCCTCCAATAAATACTGTTCGCCAATCTTATCATCAAAATGCCAATTCGTCTCATAATCCGGAAAAACCCGAATCCCCATCTTTTCCACTGCATTCAAAAGAGGACGTGCCATCAGCATATCCCTGTAATCATGGTGGGCAAAATGCCACATAAATACATTACAACCTTTTAGCTGATCGATTATATCATAACGATAAGCATCCACCAGTTGATACGAAATTCCATGCTCCTGACAATATTTTATCCATGTATCGCTAAATGAACCTTGTTTATGACAAATACCTACTTTCATAACAGCACCTTAAACAAACTAAACATTTTTCAAATAATCTTCCCAACCCGGCGAAGGCTTCGTTTTGACAGCATAGGTTTTCAAATCCTCCAGGCTTATCCGCTTTCCATTCCAATAAACACAATTCTCATCATCCTTTATCTGTTCTATGGCCGAACGCAACAAATAAATTTTCTCCACATCAAAGCCCATCAGCGTTCCCATACAAACATCATTCAGGCACCCTGAATCCGTGAAACTGACAATCCCCAGCGGTAACGGCTCCGGCTCCAAAGGTCCGTTGCCTTGTCCTCCGATAATTCCATCACACAAAGACCAAATCTCCCTTTGAGGTACATCAGCTAATATTCCGTCTGCACGACCGTATTTAATAATCAGATTCAAATCCATCACCATTCGCCAGCACGTGTCGTTTCCATACCATCCGGCAGCCCGCTGATGCACTTTCCCAGGTCTGGACAAACGCCAGAACAAAGAAGAAAACTTCTGGTAAAAGCGATACCTACTTTTCTTCTGATTCCGGTTTGCCATATCAGAAAAAACCTCACTCCATCGTCTCAAAAAACTACCACCCGGATAACAGTCGCCCCCAAACTTCGTTCCTCCGATACGGTGATGCGGAAGATAATCCTTGTCTCCGTTTACCCCCACAAAATTCTTCAATGCCCCCGTGATTCCTGTCTTCTGATGGGTCTTCACTTTAGGTAAGGAAAGTACAACATCCGCTTCAAACAAATCTTTTATAATACAATACCGATGACGTCCTTTCTGATGCTCTTTCTTTAATCTTTCGGGAGGATAACAAGTAATCCTGAAATTACCGTCCTGGGTCACATCTTCCAAAAAACTGCGGGTTCCCACATCAAAAATCAAATAATCGGACAAAGGTCTGCACTCCTCTTCCCCATCATTCCTTTCAGGATCGAAAATTTTCCGTCTGAAATCCTTGACAAGAACCGGTGTTTCATACCTTGTTGCCAAACTGTCTATCGCAGACAAAAAAGCCTCCGAATGCATCCGTTTCCAATCACATCCCTGTATCGGAGCATCACCGAGCACGACAGAAGCAACACTCTGTTTCAGCACAACCTCCAATACCCCCAATACAAAATTGTCATGCGTCCTCAAACAAACTTCATCCCCCTCGCGAACAGAATGCCTCACCCAATTAGGTTTCAAAAAAATTTTCTTCCCTTTCAAACCCTGCAAAAACTCCATACCCACAAGGTCGCCAATCATATCTCTTAACCGCTCTCCATCCTGATATACTGTTTCCAAAATAGGAAGAGTACGTTCCTGCTCACCCTCAAAACAAGATGCAATTCTTACTGTATTAATCATACTTTATGCATAAACAATTTACTTATCCCCCTATAACAAATACATGCCATCACAAACAGATATTTGTTACTAAACAGCCATATTCTGAATCTGCTAACCTTACAAACAGAAAAATTCATAGGATATAATCCTTTATTCTCTAACGCTCTCAAGCACTGAAAAATAAGAAAAAGCGGAAAACGTCTGAAAAAACAATCACATACTATCCAATACACATAATAATTCAAAAAATTCTGCAAATACTTATTCTTTCGAACATCATCTACTTTGATTTCCAATAATTTCTCCAATACCCTAAACTTATTTTCCACCAATTTTTCAAGTCTTTGCCGATCATAATATCCTCTGGAAACAGAATATAACCTCTCTCGATACAAATAAAACCGAAAAGAAAGATTCACATACGCAATATTTGCACTCAATAAAGCAAGTACTAAAAAACAAAAATCTTCATTCTGAGAAATCCCGGCAGGATATCCTAACGATTTATCAAGAAGGAATTGTTTTCTCCAAATATAAGTCATATGACCACGCAAATACTCATTCACTAACAATTCATAAGCCGGTAATTGCCTCCCTTCTTTTGGGTTCGCCGAACTTTTATAAGCATCAACCACCCCGTTGTTATTCTCTAACAATACCCCCAAGACACAATCACCAATTTTTATCAGATCGATATTCGCACGCCGAACAATATTCAAATAGGAAATGGCATCATGAGATATTGCATCATCACCATCTATAAACCACACAAACTCCCCTTTTGCCTTTGCTAATCCATGATTCCTTGCAACACTAACTCCTTTGTTTTCCTGATTCAATAATTCAATATGAAAATTCTGATGTATAGTTCTATATTCTTCAACCAACCTATATGACATATCGGTTGACCCATCATTTACGACAATAACCTCAAATAAATTTTTATCAATATCTCTATTTGCAAAAATAGATTCCAAACAAGGAACAATATAATGTTCCATATTATACACAGGAATAATGATAGATAGAAACAACTGATTATCCATGCCACATTCTATTTACTTCTCAAATGAACCTTCACCAAAAAAACTTTCCAATACCCTCTAAACAAATTACGTTCATTTCGCTCCATGCCAACATTCCATATCAATAATACACTTGCAGGCAATATGAAAACCTCCCCGAACCAATAAGTCAGTGATTGAAATTCCAACAAACACTTTTTAAAAACATATATCATTAGTCCCAGTAATATACTTACCATCAAAACACGCCATATAACTTTCTGCCAAAAAACATATACTGAAAAACCTGTTGCGGACCATACCACATAAAGTAAGGCTACCAAAGCCATAAAAGTAAATATTATGGACACAATTAAAACTACAGTTGCATCCCCACCATCCTTTAACAACCAATAGGACACTGGTATATTCAACAACAGTAATGTTCCATCCATCAATTGATATTTCCTCAGTCTACCTGTTGCATGCATCAAGGTATGCAACGGATTTTGCAAAATCCGGATTAACATCTGAATCAATACCAAACGAACAAATACCACGGAATAATCCGGTACTTGTTTCAACCAGAGTTTCAACAATAGTTCTGTTTCCAGCAAAACAGGTAAAGCCAATAGTAACAAGAGAAAAAAAGAAAATTTGGATGAGTAACACACTAACCTAAATATCTCTTCTTTTTTACCCTGCGCATAATTCTGGACTATCTGCGGATTTATCGCCATAGTAAAATTGGTCGCAAATCCCATTATAGCACTCTGTATCTGTACGGCAATCGCCCGGGAAGCATTCACCGCAGGACCAAAAAACATATTCAACAACATATTCACCCCCTGCGTCGTCATGACAAAAGCAAAATTCCCGTACATATTCCATCCCGCAAACGCTCCCATTTCACGGAACAGCACCTTATCCCAATAAAATTTATAATGACACTCTTCGAAGTTTTTCCTGCAATATAAAGAATAAATCGCTCTTACAATAAAAGCTACCGTCAACAACAACGCACCGTATATAATCAGTTTGTCCCCGCCGCAAAATACAATGACAACGGCCACTCCCAACTTCAACAAACACTCTGCTACAGCAATATATGCAAACGCGCTCATCCGCTCATGGGCGATAATTACCGCATTATAAGGCGTGCTGACAATCGTCACGGCCATAGCCAGCAAAGAAAACTGAAACACCCAATGAGCAGCCGTCAAACGGTCGCCGGGAATAACCAACTTATGATTGATAAACCACAAGCCGGCAATTTCCGAAACCAGCACAATCAAAACCGCAATCATCGCATTCAACGTGATACTCATGCTGAAAATCTCCTTCAAACGCTCTTGATTGCCTAAGCCCATTTCATAATTCAGGAAACGTTGGGTTGCGCTGGTAAACATCCCCGTCAAAAACGAAAACATCGCTACCACTCCTCCCACCACATTATAAATCCCGTAATCTTCCACCCCTAAGGCATTCAACACCACTCGCGACGTATAAAACGCCACGCCCATCGTTAGCAACATCCTCATATACAAAAATCCTGTGTTTTTGGCTATGCGGCGGGTATTTTCTGAGGGCATAAATTAGAATTTAAAGTACACAATTAAAAAATCTTTCACCTTTCCAGACTGTTATTTTTTTCTGTAAGATAATTTAAGGTTTACTTTCCCCTTAACCAAATATTTGCGTGTATTCTGAGCTACACAAACAATTTCAAGTCACGAGTACATTAAACTATATCCAACATCCCCGAAAAAGTCAAACCAGTTAAAAATTCGTATTTTCAGACAAAGTAAAAATAAAAATCATCCAGCCAACGACAGCACCGATCAAAAATGGAGCCAAATGTCTAAGCATAAACACCTATATTAAAGATTTACAATTCGTAAAAATTTACCTTATCACCAGATTTCTCCATCACAAATCCCCTACAAAATCTCCTTCCATCTATCATCTATTATTTATCATCTATCTTTGTCGCTACCGGGAGAATCGAACTCCCGCTCCCGAACCATCGTAGCGGCGTTGCCTTCGGGGGTTTCCCCACCGGATTGGATACCGGTTCACGCCCGGTCTGTTACCCTACGCGTGTAGCAACCCACGGCGACGCCACCGGGAGACTCTTTTACGTCCAAGAATGAAAAGGAGCTCGGTCAGCCAGGAGAAGAAATAAACTGAAAAGAAAACTATCGTTTGGAATGATAGATAAGATTATAAAACGCAGAACATATTGAAAATTTGAATTGATCGTACAAATTTGTCGGCAATATGTTTACAAAAAAAAACGAACGATTAAATTTGTAATAAAAAATAGCTGGGGAGGTTAATGAATAAATTTTGAAAAGATTGATTAGGTGAAGATTATAAAATAGTCAGAAAAAGAAAAGAGATTCGAAACATAACTGTTTTAATCGTTCGTTTTTTTAACATTCGAACTACTTGATTATCTCTTTGTAAGAACAGGGAACAAAGATACATATTAAATTTGTTGTGTACAAATTGAATCTGGAATTAATCCGGGAAAATCAAATAAAAAAATCCCGGAATCGTGGTCTGTAAAACACCAAAATTCCGGGGAATAGTATGTAGAGAAAAATTATTATTGTTTCCGACACATAATGTTCAGAATCGTCTTATCGGTCTGTTCCATACCGGTGGTACCGATGATTCCGACATTGCGGATCGTTTTTTCAATATCTTCTTCAATAATACCGTCATTGTGAGTTTTGATTCCTTTCATGGATAACAGAGCGGCCTGTACGGCAGCAGAAACGCCGGAATATACTTTCAGGGCACAACCTTGTTTCGCTCCGTCACACATCATTCCGGTCAGGTTGGAACACATAGTCTTAATAGTGTTGACTACCTGTTCGTAGGTTCCCCCCATCAGATAAGTAATCGCCGAAGCAGCCCCCGTACCGGCAATCAGAATTCCACACAAAGCAGAAAGGTGTCCCATATAATAATGGATATGGGCAGCTACCAGATTACTCAAAGCCAAGGCCCGGATCAATTGCTCCCGGGAACAACCGAATTGTTCGGCAGCCACGACGACAGGAAGATAAACCGTAATTCCCTGATTTCCACTACCGGAATTAGTCATCACCGGTTTTTCACAACCGTCCATCCGAGCATCGGAAGCTGCGGTGGCACAAATCAAGGCATTGTTCAAAAAGTCGTTTTCCAGCAACCCTTTGTCGATATTTTCTTTTAAGGTCTTACCGATCTGCAGACCGTATTCACTCTTCAAACCTTCAGCCGAAATCGCTTTGTTCATTTCAGCACCTTCCAATACAAACTCGATCTCTGCAACGTCGATCCGGTGGATAAATTCCCAGATCCGGGCTATACTTAATTCAGCACGATCGCTCTTTTCGGCAGCTACCGGCGTAAAATCTTTACGATAAACTGCTTTCCCGTTCTTTTCAACCAGAATAATATTGGTATGTCCGTGGACAATCACTGTTTTTACCGTATCGTTGCCTTTCTTACAGATGGCTTCTGCATACAATTTATCGGGAGCATCTTCTTTCAAATGGATAACGACAGCCTGCTTGTCCAATAAAGATTTAGCAACAGCCAAATTATTACAAGCAGAAACTTCCTTCAATACTTCCAGGCCGTATTCAGTCTTTCCACAAACAGCACCCAAAGCAGCAGCAATAGGCAGTCCGGTCATACCGGTACCGGGAATACCTACTCCCATTCCGTTCTTATAGATATTTCCACTGACGAACACTTCGATATGTTCCGGAACACCACCCAATTCCTCTTTACATCGGGCACAAGCTAAGGCACAAGCAACCGGTTCCGTACAACCTAATGCCGGAATCGTTTCCATTTTCAGTACTTCTATGATTTGTTTATCTGTAGCCTGACACATAAAATTTTATTTTTGATTGATGAAGCAAAATTATTTCTTTTTATCATATCCACTCCTCCGACCTCCTGTATTAACGCTTTTTTAACTTGATTTACATCATCAAAGTAGTCTTTTCCCGGGGATTTCCAACACAAACAATGACCAATATCGTCACTCTCAAAAGCACACCTTAACCCGTCTGCGAGTCGACCCCAATGTTCCCTCCGAATCTCTGAATAATCATTTTATTGACGAACAAACACACTTTATCCAGGCGGCAAGATCAAGAAAATATTTCACGATTTACTCTAAATTCCTTATCTTCGCAAAAAATTTTAAATCATGAATAAATATTTATTCTTTATATTATTCCTTTTTCCGGTCCATTTGTTTGCACAAGAAGCAGATACCCTGATCGTGGAAGCAGAACCGCATTACGATATTCTTCAGGAACTCAGGACGGAAAGTCATAACGGTGGACAGGTAATCCTCGACAGTGACACGCCGATAGACAATTTGCTGCAATGGCACATCCATCTGAATGAGAAAAAGAAAACTTTTACAGGTTACCGGATTCAAATTCATTCGGTCAGTTCGTTCGGCTGCAACATCGAAAACCTAAAGGAAATGCGGAATAAGTTCGAAGAAACCTTCCAAGACATTCCGGCCTATTTGAAATATTTCGATCCGGATTTCAAAATCCGGGTAGGTAATTACAGAAACCGTTTGGAATGTATTCCTGATTTACACCGGATCCGTAAAATTTATCCGGCCAGTTATGCCGTAAAAACAGAGATTTCCCTGGATGAACTGAAACGAATCCCGATGCAGGATATCGTGACCGGGACAGAAACAGCGGAATAACCGGAATCAACTGAAAGAAATACTGAGTTCACGTTCAAGCCGTTCACGCTCCTGAGCTGTTTTTTTCATCAATTCCTGATAAACAGACGAATCAGGATCTGTAGGTCGGTGTAATAAAGTCTTGTTTATTTTATCGATGCGCTTCATCCATGCTTCGGTTGCCGAAGTCATATACAGGGACTGAAACTTCTCCCAGATATATTCGATTCCTTGCGGAGAGATGTGTAACATATCTTCTGTATAGAAACGATAATCCCGAAGCTCGTCCATCACGATCTCATAAGAAGGAAAATAAGAGACATAATTCAGCCTTTGCTTCAATTTATCGATGGCCAGCAACAATACCGCTTTACTCAACTGGTTGGCATGTGCTCCGTCTTTCCAATGCCGGATAGGGCTCACGGTGAACAGCACCCTCATATCCGGATAACGACTGTGCAGGCGGGACAATAAATCGGTATACACTTGTTCGATATCTTCGGGGCTTAATCGGAAACGCTCGAAATCAGTGGCCGGAAATTTATGACAATTGGCAACGACTCGTCCCAACTGCCGATGACGGTATACCCAGGCAGTTCCCCAGGTAATCACCAGGACATTTGTCGTTTTTAAATGAGCTACCGATTTTTCCAATCTGGAATTTATACGCTGTAAACAGTCCCCGGCTTCCCTGGCGGAAAACCGTCCATGATGGCTCAGACTCACCCACAGTTCCCCGTTTCGTAATAAATCGGCCTGCGAGAATCGTTTACCGGCCAATAACAACTCCAGCGTATCAGCCACAGACAGGGGATTATATACAATACCACAAGGATTGATATCCGTCTTGAACCTGAAATATTCCAGCTTCGCTCCAACATTTTCGACAAAGCAGGAACCCAGCATCATGAGCCGGGTCGAATAATCGATCCGAAACGAAGGTTTATCCAATTTGACAACAGTCTGTAGTTCCATTTTTTCCACTAATTTCATCACAAAGGTAAGTCACCTTTTCGTTTTTACCTTTTACTTTTTACTTTATTTTCTATCTTTGCAGAACAATTTTTGTACAATGAGCTTTATCACCATCCTATTAATTGCAATCGGTCTTTCTATGGACAGTTTAGCGGTCAGTATCAGTGGCGGCATATGTATGAAACCGTTCTGTATCAAGAAGTCTCTGAAAATGGCTTTGACCATGGGGATATTCCAGGGGGGTATGACCTGGCTGGGATGGGCGATGGGTATTCATTTCAGTAATTATATCACCGATTTCGATCACTGGATCGCCTTTGTTTTATTGAGTTATTTAGGTGGAAAGATGGTCTACGAATCCTTCAAAGAAGAGGATAGCCACCTGATTACCTTTTCTAGCCGGATGCTTTTCACCCTCGGCGTAGCGACCAGTATCGATGCCCTGGCTGTCGGCGTGAGTATGGCTTTTCTGAAAACGGGCATCTGGTTTCCGGCTTCAGTTATCGCTTTCACTACTTTCTTCCTTTCTTTCAGCGGAGTGATCTGTGGCTTCCGGTTCGGAAAAATCAAAGGCCTCAAAGTAGAACTACTCGGAGGCCTTATCTTAATTGTAATCGGTGTTAAAATACTGATCGAACATACTTTATTGGATTAAAGATCGTCAGAACAAAGGGACGGGGGTATTGTTCCAAAAAATAGAACAATATCCCCGTCCCTTTGTTTTCCATATACGACACCCGCATACGCAGACCGCTCCATACCAATACAAGAACCACACCCAAACAGATACAAGTCACAACAAACCACAACAACAAAGTCATCTTCCCGCAACTAAACATAAATATCCATCCCGCAACGGGCAAAAGTGCCACAGCAATTGCAACGAGCCAAACATTACTGCGGAATATCAGACTATCCGTTCTTTTTACAGCACCACAGACAAAACTTTTTTTCCACCAATCTACCAGTTCCCCCATTAACATACTGGCAGGTATGAGCAATGGGAATATGTACCTCATCTTCTTTTCCGGCAATAAGGACAGCAAAACAAGCGCCAACAACATCCACAACAATGGCAATAAATACAATTTATTATGTCTCAATTGCCTATTCCATACAGGCAGGACAGTTGCCGTAATCAGCAGACCTGCCCACACCCCCGATTCTAAAAAAAACTTCCAATAATAATACCAGGGACGTACATTATAACTAATCCACGCCTCCGATTCCTTTTCCACAACCGCAGCCAGTTCATTCGGATAAGATAAATGAATATATGCAAACCACCATCCTCCCACCACCAATGCAATCACACACATTACGCCAATCGCAACCCGACACCCCTTGATACAAGGTCGCATCACAAAAGCAAACGCTATAACAAACGGCAGCAAGAGAGCATAAACAGACACCGGCCCTTTACTCATGATGGAAAGACCCGCCAGCACACCCGCCACGATACAATGACGCCACTTCCCGCCCATTCCTTTTATTGCCACCGCCAAATGATATACCGCCCCCAGCATAAATGCATGACAGTATATATCCCACGATGCCGTACGTCCCATCAGTATCACATTATGGCATGTACACAAAATCAGCGCAGACACAAAAGGAGCAACTCCTAAAATGTTTTTTACAAAACAATAAAAGTAGAACACCAAAAGGAGGGCTGCCAAGCCTGCCACACCGCGTTGCCACCCCAGATTGTCAGGAGCTATCATCTCAACAACGGCAGTCAGCCATGTCGGCAACGGTGGTTTCTCCAAGCGCAATTCACCATTCATCGTCGGAGCAATCCAGTTGCCGTCATAAACCATTTCTCGGGCAGTAACTATATTTCCTGACTCCATTATGTCCGGCACCAATACTGAATTGTCCACAAAGAATGTCGTCAGACAGACCAAACACAAAAGCACCCATCTATCAATACTCATAAACAAACGCATCATTAATTTCAGTGGTCAATATACTGAAAAAAGCAAACAACCTAATCATTCCACACAAAAAAAAGCCGCCCTGTTCAAGAGCGGCTCCATATAGAATCAATCGTTCTGCACCATATTCGGATTCGAAGTCATTTCCTGTGTCGGAATCAGGAACTGCCACCGGATATCGCCGGCATCCACCTTCGCAGGCTTAAGGAATGTCTCTTCATGTCCCTTATCTGTACGGTCAAGCGACAGATTCAAACGCTTCATATCCATAAAGCGGAATCCCTCTCCCAAAAGTTCCAGACGACGCTGCAACATCACCTCTTCCACCAAGGCATTCCCTGTCACATCCGGAAGCTTATATTTCGGATCGCGGGCACTTACCAGCTCATACAGGACTTTCGCTGCTTCTTTGCTCTGGTCGGAGCGAGCCAACCCTTCTGCCTCAATCAGATACATTTCGGCTGCACGCATATAACAATAATCCCCGGACCAGTTGGTATAAGACGGCAGACGGAATTTATTCACCGTATAAGGAGGAACTTCAAATTCACCATTGTCACTATCCAATGTCGCACCGTCGGCACCGACACATACCGATTTCCTCACATCGCTGTCCTTCATCGCATCATACAACTGCGAATTTATCCGCTTTTCATTACCGAGCTCATTATATCCTATTGAACAGGGATCCGTATTTGAAAAATAGGAAGCGTAAATAGTCGATTGATCAACCTTTATCTGCATACCCCACATCCACTCCGGATTGTTCACACTGTTAAAACCGGCTGCGAACAATTCTTGCGGCATCAGACCAAAGCCCTGTCTCGCCTCGTGTGCCATCTTGGCAGCCTCTTTATATTTTCCCATCGTCAGCAACACTTCCGCTTTGATTCCCTGAGCCACATTCAAATTAAAATGGCTGATATGTATCCTATCTTCCGTCAACAGCATCATCGCCGAATCAAGGTCGGTATTAATGCGAGTATACACCTCTTCCACCGTACTGCGGGCTTTTCCCTCACTGGTCGGATGCGTATATACGGGGATTCCCAATTGGGTGTTACGGCCTTCCGGTTTATAACGCTCCGCATACAACTGCACCAACTTAAAATAGCTGTGTGCACGAAATGCGTACGCCTGTCCTTTCAGATTATCGCGCTCCTTCTGCTCTCCCTTCATGGCATCCACATGCGCAAGCAAAAGATTCATATTGTCGATCGTACCGTAATAGTACATCCATACAAATTTATTATCTTCATCATTCGCACTTCTGTGTGCCAACCAGGAATACCACGATTCATAATTGTTCCAGTAACCATCTCCCGTGTAATAATCCTCACCCAGCATATCGGTCATGATATCCACCGCCTTCTGCCCGTATTGTGCATGAGACTCATAACTGATATAAGTGCGGCGCAACGTACCGTTCAGCAGCATCATACCTCCCTCCGTCGAAGTAAGCAATATATCATCCGTATATTTATTCGACGGTTCTCGATCCAAAAAATCACTGTTGCAGGATGTAAACACCAACATCCAAACCAACGGCAATATATATAGTATCTTCATAATTGTCTATTTTAGAAATTAATATTCAAACCAACAGAAACCACTCGGTTCGGCACGTAGGTATTATCGCTCACTCCGGAGAACGCCTGGGTCGGGTCCATTCCTTTCAATTTTGTAAAAGTCACCAGATTGTCCCCGCTCACAAACACCTTGACGGACGACATACCCACACGGCTACTCCACTCCGCAGGAAGCGTATAGGAAAGATTGATGTTACGCAACGACAGGTAAGAAGCATCCTTCAGGAAGCGATTGCTGGATCTTGAAATATACCGATTACCCTTTTCAATTCTTGGCACATCGGTCACATCACCCGGTTTTCTCCAACGTTTCAATATATCCTTATGCCATGCATGTCCCAAACTGCCGGCATGCATCAAACGCTGGTAATTGCTGTCATACATCTTGCCTCCGACAGAATAGGAGAAAAATACCGACAGGTTCAACCCCTTCCACGAAAAATTATTGGTAAAACCGCCATATACTTTAGGGATAGCAGAACCTACATACTGTTTACTCTTCGGATCTTTGGACGCCAACGAATAATCATTTGTCTTTTCCCAGGCATCTCCGTTTTTATACCACCACAATTCATCTCCGTTTTCAGCATCCACCCCTGCCCATTTCATCAGCCAGAAATCATAGATAGAACCGCCTTCCACCCATTTTTTCGTACTGACCCAAACCTCATCTTGCGTCAGCTTAGTCAATTTATTCTTATAGTGGGTCAAATTTAAATCCAACGTCCACTTGAATGCCCTTTCCTTTAGAATATCAAAAGACAATTGCAGCTCTATTCCCTTATTGTCCATCGATGCGGCATTCTGCATGATGGAAGGCAACCCAGTGGAATAAGGGACAGGAACAGCATACAGCATATCTTCCCCCTTACGGATAAAATAGTCCACCTCACCACGGATACGGTTCAGGAAACTGAATTCAAGGCCGACATTGAAATTGGTATTTTTCTCCCAATGCAAATCCCTATTGCCTGTCGTGCTATGAATGACGCCTCCAAAATCATGATTGGGATATGGCTCGAAGAAATTCTGCCATGCATAGTAATAGGGATTTCCATCTTCATCAAGGATATTATCATTCCCTTGCACTCCGTACGACACTTTCAACTTCAAGTTGTCCATCCATTTGGCATTTTTCATAAAGGCTTCCTGCGAAATTCTCCAGGATGCACCCACCGACCAGAAGTCACCCCAACGGCTGTCTTTATAGAAACGCGAACTACCGTCCCGGCGATAAGAACCTGATATATAGTAGCGATTGGCATAATCATACCCCACCTGCCCGAACCAACCTTCTATCGCATGCTCATCGGTCTGGCTACTGCCATCCTCCAACTGCGCACCAAATACCAAATCATTCGACATCTCCAATGGGAAACCGGTACGCTGTGCAAAAACACTCTTCTCTACATACCGATAACTTTCATGTCCCACCATTGCAGATACATTATGCAGTCCGAGCTCTTTATTAAAATTCAATATCTGGTTGAATGTAAGCGATTCTATCCTCAAAGCCTCCACGCTGCCTCGTCCTCCGACATTGGCTGCATCACCGAACTTATTGTTATACATTTTGGTATAACGGCGATTCAATATATCCGCACTACCGCTCACTTTGAAAGTAAAGTGGCGCAAGAACTTCGTACCGGCAGTGACGTTGATATTGAAATTATCGGTCTGATTCCAGACTGCATCATGAATCAATGTAGCCAGATTGTTGGTCCGTCCGTTGAAAGGGCGTTTCTCTCCATAATCAAAAACCTTGTTTCCCTCACTGTCCAATATATAATTACCTTGCTCGTCGCGCTTGTAAATCGGGAATATCGGAGCAATCATACGGGAATAAAAGAACGGGTTGATGGCATATGTTCCCGCTGCCTGCATCATCTGATTGCTCTTGTCATTGGTATACCCCATATTTCCCTCCAGATTGAACCAGTCGGTAAACTGACTGTTAATATTCGCTCTTGCCGTGAAACGCTGATAGTCCGTACGGGTCATAATCCCCTCCTCGTCCAGCCAGCCAAGCGAAAGATAATAGGTGGTCTTGTCCGAGCCTCCGCTCATGGAAAGCATATAATCCTGCTTCAACCCGGTACGGAACAGTGCATCGCCCCAATTGTCATGATAGAGCAACCGGGCGGAAGCATCCACCTTACCATCTGCACTTATCAGTTTATCGGCGGGAATGTTATAATTGTTATAGCCGCCGAGCTGCTTGTTGATAAGATTGGCTGCAGCATATTCGGAAGCCTTTTCCATGGATTGTCCTGTCCCCACCAACGCATTTCTGTATGCTTCCCAGGAAGTCTCGTAATAATCCTTTATTCCGATTCTGGAATATTCGGGAATTGCACGGGATGAAAATCCCCAGACAGCCTTGACGCTCAGCGTCGACTTCTCGGCATTTCCCTTTTTGGTCTGTATCATAATGACACCATTGGCTCCACGCGCACCGTACAAGGCAGCCGAAGCCGCATCCTTCAACACTGAAATCGATTCTATATCATCCGGATTGATGGAACTGATATCCCCGTCAAAAACAACTCCGTTCAACACATACAAAGGAGCAGAAGAGGATGACAGCGAACCGATACCACGGATACGGACTGTAGCTCCCGAGCCCGGCTGACCGGTGCCGCCCATCACCTGCAAACCCGGCGATGTGCCTTCCAATGCTTTGGTGACAGACACGACATTCATCTTTTCCAACTGTTCGTTCTTTATCACCTCTGCAGCTCCTGTAAAGCTCGATTTTTTGGCAGTTCCATAGGCCACTACCATCACCTCATCCAATTTCTCGTTGGCAGGCTTCAAACGAATCGTCAGATTCGCTTTGATTCCCACTTCCTGCGTTTCCATGCCTATAAACGAAACTATTAATTCGGTAGCAGATTCCGGCACTTTCAGCGTAAAATGCCCATGTGCATCAGAAACCACCCCGATAGATGTACCCTTGACCAATACCGTAGCACCGGCTATCGGTTCATCATTTTCTGCAGACAAGATACGTCCTGAAACATTTTTCGTCTGCGCACTCAGCATGCATACCCCCATCCAAAGGAATGCAAGTAACAGATACAATCGTTTTCTCATAAAAATAGGTTTAGGTCTAAAAATAGTTAATAACAAATACAAATGCCTGTCCATATTCAGAATGCATTTGCGCCGAGCCGTCAAACCCGGGGAAGCACGCTCAGTTTTATCGTACGCTTTACATGAGCATATTCTCCATCTCATCTAGGAACCTGCAGTAAACATATCAAACTTTTTTGACATTCCAAAAAAAAAATGCAAAAAAACTTAACAGACCATTAATATTTTCTTAACATACAGTAAAACACCTATATTTTTCGCCCTAAAATTAAAAATCGGCTTTTTGCATACCAGGGCAACCGCACCAAAATTTCTATTAAAATATGTTTTGTGGCATAAATCATTAAAATATTTCAAAAAAAGTTGTGTAATTGGGGAATAAAGGTAATCTTGCAGATAGAAAAGTCTTAACATATGAAAATAGAACCTTAACGACTGGATTTTTTACGTGAAGATTTTGCAAACCAAAGTCTCTTGACTATGATTCGTGAGATCTTATAAGAGGTCTCTTTCCATAAAGAGGCCTCTTTTTATGATTTAGAAAATCAGATTAGTATCCCAATAATTTTCTTAAATAG
>OGDY01002603.1_pt1 | contig 16257 bp, 15 predicted proteins | sample 1570341 | NCBI WGS metagenome assembly OGDY01 (sample SAMEA2581972, study PRJEB24529) | metagenome | biome: Human gut stool | place: China | collected 2011 | reverse complement strand
GTTTTGTCTCTCTTTGCCACCGGTTTGCAAACCGGTGGCAAAGAGAGACAAAACGGCTACGATTTCGTTACAGACCTCCGCCCTGCTCCGACAGGCGCGGGTCCGGCAGGTCCAGATAGGTGGGGGTATGGCCGGTGGCCTCCACGAAGCGGATCATCTCCTCCCGCTCCAGGCACAGGGTGGAGGTGGAGATCCCCGGGTGTCCGCTGAGATACCGGTCCTTCAGCAGGTCCCGGTCGATGACCAGCTGCACCCGGTTTTCCGGGTCGAATAACAGCTCCAGAGCGGAGACAGAGCCGGGAATTGTGTGCAGCAGCTCCTTCATATGATTTTCGTCGGCAAAAGACAGCCGGGAGCACCCCAGCTGTGCGGACAGGAACTTGGTCTTGAAGGGTTTATCCCCGTGCATCATCAGCAGATAGAACTGGGTGCCCTGCCGGTTGCACAGAAAGAGGTTTTTGCAGATGCAGCCATAAGCATCGATCCCGGCACGTTCCATCTCCTCCATCGTGAATACCGCTTCGTGCTCAACGGCTTCGTAAGGAATGCCCTTATCGTTGAGAAGGGCGTAAACTTCGTTTTTATGGTATCCGGACATAATATATTTCTCCTGCATTTACAATTTAGCGCATTATAGCGCGAAATGATCCGGAAAGCAAGAGAAACGTGCGCCGCTGCTCAGTGTCCCGCGGGATCGTGCTCCAGCCACTCTTTTTCCGAGGTGAGGTCGGCGTGGAGAAAGGCAGCGAAAACGATGGCGTAGGGGAGCGCTGCGACCCAGACCGCCCGGCGGCCAAGGAAAATACACGCTACCGCGCCGAGGATCGTTCCGGCGAGGAAGAAGAGGACCATGGAAAAATGCCGCTTGAGAACGCGGCGGTGGGACGTGTCACCGTGGCGGCGGTGCAGCTCCTTGGCAAGACCGATGCCGAGCTGACGGACGTGGTTGGTGGCGAACGTTGTGGCCATCGGCACGCCCTCGGAGTTGCGGAACGTGTTGTATTGCATGGAGGCGATAAAGTTGATGGACACCTGAAAGACCTGCACCGGCGTCGATGCCGGCAGCACGCCGAGCACGGCGACGAATACGATCTCGACCGCGACGAGGATCGTTTCCCAGCGGATATGGAAGCGGTGCTTCACATCGTCGGGAATAAGCTCGGAAATGAAGGCGCCGAGCGCATAGGCGGAGATCGGGATAACATAGTACAGGGCGCTTGTCCAGCTCCGCGTGCCGAGCGCGATGCCGAGAAGCACGATGTTGCCGGTTTGCGCGTTGCAGAAAATGCCGCCGCAGAGCATATAGGTATACGAGCCGAGGATACCGGCGGCGAATATGAGCGTGTCGTACACCCATGTCCGCTCGCAGGTAAGATAAAAGGTTTTCTTTTCCATAAGTCTCTCTTACTCCGTCCAATACGTGCACAGTTTGTCGAAAGGCGTAAATTGCGGCTATTATACCATGGAAACACCGGAACGGGAAGTGCTTTTTCGGTAAGGAAAGTCCCCGGCCGAAGCCGGGGACGGAATCGTTTGTATGGTGAATGGTCAGACTGTGCCGGTGATGACGAGCGTGGCCGTGCCGGGCGTTACGGTGAACGTCCCGTCTGTGTTCTGCGTGAACGAGGCCGCCGGAACGGTGATCTGTCCGGCCAGCGTTGTGAAAACGCCGGTCGCGGCGTTGTAGGTGTAGTTCGTACCCTCCGTCCACGCCGTGCCGTTGTAGGTGACGGCGATGTTGCGGAGAATGGGGGCGAACGTGTCGGTGACGACAACATTGCCCGTCGCCGTCGCTTCGGTGTTGCCGGTGTTGGAAATGACGAACGTGTAGGTGATCTGGCCGTTTTCCGTAACGGTCGTCGGCGAGAGCGCCTTGCTGATGGAGAGCTCGGCGCTGTTCGCGGTCTCCACCGTCGCCTGCGCGGTGATCGGGTTTGTGAGACCGCCGCCGGTGATGGTCGCGGTGTTCGTGATCGAGCTGCCCGTTGCGAGCGGTGCGACGGGCGTCGCGGTCGTCTCATAGATGAGGACGGCGCTGCCGCCGGCGGGGACCGTGAGACCTGTCACGGTGAGCGGCGGTCCGGCGGTGACGGTCGGCGCTGTCTGCAAAACGCCGTTAATATAATAGCGCACCGTTCCGGCGTTGTAGGCGAGCGGGTAGACGGTGTTTGCGCCGACGGTATAGCCGCCGAGATTATCGGTGACGGTATAGTCCGTGATGGCTGCTGTGCCGGTGTTCACGAGCGAGAGAGCGTAGGTAATGCGGTCTCCCGCCGAATAGTTTGCCGAAACCGCCGTCTTGACGGCGGTGAGAGCTTCGAGGATCTCGCCGGTGACAATGTTCGAGTTTGTTGTGCCGCCGTTATAGGAAAGCGTGGCGAAGTTGGTAAAGCTTGCCATAGTTCACACTCCAAGATCAAGATGTTGAGGCGCACCCCTTACAGCATACGTAAAAACACGGTACTCTGCCAATCCGCGGCGGCAGAAAAACACCCCGTCCGCTTTGGGCGGACGGGGTGCGGCAAAATAGGGGGCATCAGAGAACGTGCACGCTCTCCGGATCGAAGACCAGACGGCAGCGCTCGCCGACCTTGTAAATGCGCTTGTTCTTGGGGTTGGGGTCGGTCAGCTTCACGAGCGTATCGCCGACCTTGACATGGTAGTTCTGGTAGCTGCCCATGAAGCAGGAGAGAACGACCTCGCACGGAAGCCCGCCCTCTTCGGCCAGAGACGCGGCCTCGGGACGGAGAACGATCGTATAATCCTTGCCGACCTCCATGCCGGGCACGGGAGCGGCGTGGCAGATATCGCCCGAAACGTTGAGCTGCGCCCGGTTGTCCGAGAGCGCTTCCAGCCTGCCCTTGAGGAAATTCGCCTCGCCGATGAAGTCGGCGACGAACTCGTTGACGGGGTGGTAATAGATCTCCTGCGGGGAGCCGATCTGTTCCACAACACCGGAGCGCATGATGATGATGCGGTCGGAGAGCGCCATAGCCTCGCTCTGGTCGTGCGTAACGTAAATGGCGGTGATGCCGACCTCCTGCTGGATGCGGCGGATCTCCGTGCGCATCGTGACGCGCAGCTTGGCGTCCAGGTTGGAGAGCGGCTCGTCGAAGAGCAGAACGCTCGGCTCGATGACGAGCGCGCGGGCGAGCGCCACACGCTGCTGCTGACCGCCGGAGAGCTGGTTGGTCATGCGGCCCTCCATACCGGTGAGCTCCACGAGATCAAGGATCTTCATCACGCGCTCGCGGATCTCTTCCTTCGGCACGTGGCGCAGCTTGAGACCGTAGGCAACGTTATCAAACACGTTGTAGTGGGGGAGAAGGGCGTAGCTCTGGAACACCATGGCGGTGTCGCGCTTGTTCGGCGTGAGAGCGTTGATGGCCTCGTCGCCGAGATAGATCTCGCCCTCGTCCGGGCTTTCAAACCCGGCAATCATGCGCAGCGTCGTCGTTTTGCCGCAGCCGGAGGGACCGAGGAGCGTGACGAATTCGCCCGGCTCGATGACGAGGGAGTTATCCTTGACGGCGTAAAAATCTTTGCCGGTCTTGGGGTCCTGATAGATCTTGGAGATATGTTCGAGACGCACGCCTTTTTTCACTTTTTCCATAGCTTACTTTCCCTCCTTGATTTTTCTGCTGGTGCCGAAGTGCTTTGTTACCAGATTCATCAGCAGCACGCTGCCGTAGGTGATGACGATGAGGATCGTCGCAAAGGCGCAGGCAAGGCTGTAGGAGCCTTTTTCGGCAAACTCGTTAATCTGCACGGTGATGAGCAGAAACTGCGGCGTCACCAGCAGGATGATGGCGGAAATGGCGGTGATGCTGCGGACGAACGCGGTGACAAGACCGCTGAGGAACGAATCCTTGATGAGCGGCAGCGTTACGGTCATAAACACCCGGAAGCTGTCCGCGCCCATGTCGTAGGCGGATTCCTCGATGGACTTGTCGATCTGCCGCAGCGCGGATATGCCGCTTCGCGTGCCGGTCGGCAGAGAGCGGACGACAAAGACGATGATGAGGATGAGCCCCGTGCCGTAAAGCCCCTGCATGAAGCCGGTGTGGAACAGGCCGCCCGAGAAGCCGCGGATATAGCCGACGCCGAGAACGGTGCCCGGCACCGCCATGGCAAGCATGGAGACCGCCTCGATGAATCCTTTGGATTTGAACTTCCGCTTGACGACGAGATACGAGATGATCATGCTCAAAAGCGCCGTGATGGGCGCGGAGATCAAGCTGAGAACAAACGAGTCGCGGAACGCCTGGAAGCCGTGGTAGCGCGTGAATACGAGCTTGAACCACTTGCCCGTGAGCGGGAAGAACTTGTAGCCCCACGTCGGGAAGCAGGCACCGATCGGGACGCAAATGTACATCATGATAACAAAGAGCGCCACGAGCGAGCAGAGCACCGTGAGCGGAACTCGGACGCTGCGGTCGGTGATGAGCATACGGCCGCGGGATGCCTTGCCGGTGAGCGTGGCGGCGGTCTTGCGCTCAAGATAGTACTTCTGCACGGCGAACATCGCGAGCGTGATGCAGAGGAGCACCACCGCCATCGCCGCGGCGCCGGCCTTGTCGTAAGCGCCGGTGATCTGGAGATAGATGGTCGTTGCGAGCGTATCATAGGAGCCGCCGATGATCATGGGGTTGGCAAAGTCGGCGATGGACTCGATGAACGTTACGAGAAACGCATTGCCGAGACCCGGCAGCAGTAACGGGAATGTCACGCTCGTGAACACCTTCCAGCGCGAAGCGCCCATGTCGCGGGCGGCTTCTTCGAGCGAGGGGTCAATGTTTTTCAAGAGTCCCTTGAGCATCATGTAGCACACCGGGAAGAACGTCAGCGTCTGCACGATGGCGATGCCCCAGAAGCCGTACACGCTGTTATCGTAGATCTTCAGCAGGAAGCGGGTGATGATGCCGGCCTTGCCGAAGAGCATGATCATCGAAAGGCTGAGCACGAACGGCGGGGACACGACCGGCAGCATGGATACGACCTTGAAAAGTCCGCCGGTGAATTTGCCCATGCGGACGTACACTTCCACATACGCAAACAGCAGACCGACCAGCGTGGACAGAATTCCGACGAGGAAGCCGACTTTCAGCGTGTTTGTGATGGCATGGGTAAAGGTGGGCATCTGGAAAATGCGCTTGAACACATTGAAGCTGAACCCGCCGTCGCCGACGAAGCTGTCCACCAGCAGTATGGCGAGCGGATAGAGAATGAAAAGCGTGAGGAATGTGATCAGCACGACGATGGTCGTGACCAGAATGGGGTCACCCATCAGTTTCTTCCGGTCCAGCGCCGCGCTCTGTGTTCTTGCCATAGGCGGAATCCCTCCTGACTCTTTCGGTTTCTTTAAAAACAGACCCGCTGCCATTATGAACCGGCGCGCATCCGGCGTGCGGATTCATAATGACAGTCGATCCATCGGACGGTTTACGAACAAGGCGGCGGCAGAAGCCGCCGCCTTGGCATTAGAGATAATTACTCAGTCTTGAAACGGTCCGCGCCGGTGTCAGCGCCACTCTTGGCCAGGGCAGCCATGACTTCCTCGACGTAAGTACCGGTGTTGTTCTTGGCATCCTCAAAGTCATATTCCATGACGTTGTTGGGATCCAGACCAAACTCCGTAGCTTCCTTCGGCTGGGTGGCGTTGTCGATGACCAGGAACTGGTAAGAGCCGTTCTGGGCAGCGAGCTCAACGCACTCGGGAGACAGAGCGTATTCGATCCACAGCTTCGCAGCGTTGGGGTGCTTCGCGCCCTTGAACATGGCGGTCGCGCCGACCTCGAAGGAGGTGCCGCTGGACGGGATGATGAGCTGGATGTTCTTGTAGCCGTTGTCGTTGATCTGGGTGATGCCGTCATGCAGGAAGCCGATGCCGATGACGCACTCACCGATGCCGACGTTCTTGGACGGGCCGGAGCCGGACTTCGTATAAACCTGGATGTTCTTGTCGAGGTCTACGAGGTACTGGATGCCTTCGTCATGGCCGTACTTCTGGATCATCGTGTTGACGACCAGCTTGGCGGTGCCGGCGGTGTTGTAGTTGGAGAGCCAGATCAGGTCTTTGTATTCGGGCTTGAGCAGGTCGGCCCAGTCCGCCGGAGCCTCGAGACCGAGACGCTCGAGCTCATCGGTATTGACCATGAAGCCGAGAATGCCCTTGTAAATGCCGTACCACTTGCCCTCAGCGTCCTTGTACATATCGCTGATGAGGTGGGAGGCGTTCTGAGCGGCGTAAGGCTCGAGCAGGTCTTCCTTGGCGAGAACGTTGTAGGGATCGGTCGTGCCGCCGAACCAGGCGTCGGCGGAGGGGTTGCCGTTCTCTTCTTCGATCTTCGCCTGCACCTCGCCGGTGGACAGACGCTGATAGTTGACCTTGATGCCGTACAGTTCCTGGAAATGCTGGCAGGCGGCGGCGAGGTACTCTTCCTCGCAGGAGCCGTAGACGGTCAGCTCGCCCTCGGCCTTCGCCGCGGCGATGAGATCTTCCATGGGATCAGCTTCGGCTGCGGGCTCTTCGGCCGGGGTCTCGGGTTCCGCAGCGGGGGCTTCGGTGGCGGCGGGAGTTTCGGCCGTGCTGCCGCAGGCAGCAAGAGCGAACACCATGACCAGCGCCAGAAGCAGTGCCAGATACTTTTTCACTTTCGGATCCTCCATTTCGTAATGCTCCGGTAATGGTTAAACACGGTTTATTCTTTGCTGCAACCTTGTTTAAACTTGCCGGATGAATGATGATAATTATAGTCATTGGGTTTTACTTTGTCAATCCAAACAGAAAAGCAATTTGCAAAAATCGCCCATTTAGTCATTTTGTCAAATTTCGGAAAGCGTTTTTGTTGAAAACGTTTCAAATGATTTTGCGAAATAATAAATCTATTGGAGAATCCTGCCTTTCGTGCTATAATACGACGCTGAAATAAGAGAAAGGGGAACACTGTATGGCGGAAAAATCAAATACGGAAATGTCCCCTTTGTGCATCGGCATTCTTGCGCACGTGGACGCCGGGAAAACGACGCTCTCCGAGGCGCTTCTCTATACCTCCGGCGCGCTTCGGCGTCTGGGCCGCGTTGACCATGCGGACGCTTTTCTCGACACTGACCCGCAGGAGCGCGAGCGCGGCATCACGATCTTTTCCAAGCAGGCGCGGCTCACATGGAAAAACCGCGCCGTAACCCTTCTCGATACGCCGGGCCATGTGGACTTTTCCGGCGAAACGGAGCGCACGCTCCCGGTGCTCGATGCGGCGATCCTCGTTGTGAGCGGCACGAACGGCGTGCAGGGCCACACGCGCACGCTCTGGCGGCTGCTGCGCCGGAACCATGTGCCGACTTTTCTTTTTATAAATAAAACCGATCTCCCCGGCGTGAACCGCGCCGCGCGCATGCAGGAGCTGCGCTCCCTTCTCTCACCGGAGTGCGCGGACTTTTCCGGCACGGACTGGATGGAACAGGCTGCGGCCGAGAGCGAAGCGGCGCTCGAGAGCTTTCTTTCCTCCGGGACGATCCCGCCGGAGGAAGTCCGCCGCCTGATCGCGGAGGAAAAGCTCTTCCCGTGTCTGTTCGGCGCGGCGCTTCGGCTCGACGGCGTGGAAAAGCTGCTCGATACGCTCGCGCTCTATGCGCCGGTCAAGCCCGCCGGGGACGCCTTCGGCGCGCGGGTTTATAAAATCAGCCGCGACGCGCAGGGCGCGCGGCTTACGTGGCTGCGTGTTACGGGCGGAGAGCTTCGCGCCCGCGCTGCGGTAAAGGTTCCGACGGAGAACGGCGAGACCGAGGAGAAGATCCACCAGATCCGTCTCTACTCCGGGGAAAAATACGAGCTGACCGATGCGGTAAAGGCCGGAACGGTATGCGCCGTAACGGGGCTGACCGCCGCACACAGCGGCGACGCGCTCGGCGCGGAAAAAGGAAAGAGCGCTGCGCTCCTCGAGCCGGTATTCACTTACCGCGTCCACGCGGAGAAGGCCGATCCGCACACGGTGCTCGAAAAGCTGCGTTTGCTTGAGGAAGAGGATCCGCTGCTGCATGTCGTGTACGATGAGGCCGCGCGGGAGATCCGCGTGCAGCTCATGGGCGAGGTGCAGCTGGAGATACTCGAGCGTCTCTGCCGCAGCCGCTTCGGGCTGGAGATCACGTTCGGCGAGGGCGGTATCCTCTACCGTGAAACGATCGCCGCACCCGTAGAGGGCGTCGGCCATTATGAGCCGCTGCGCCACTATGCCGAGGTCCACCTCCTGCTCGAACCGCTCGATCGCGGGAGCGGCCTCGTCTTTGCGAGCAAATGCTCGACCGATGCGCTCGATCTCAACTGGCAGCGCCTCATTTTGACGCATCTCGCGGAAAAAGAGCACCGCGGTGTGTTGACCGGCTCACCGATCACCGATATGAAGATCACGCTCGCCGCGGGGCGGGCGCACCTGAAGCATACCGAGGGCGGCGACTTCCGCCAGGCAACCTACCGCGCCGTGCGGCAGGGTCTCATGCGTGCCGAGAGCATCCTTCTCGAGCCGTGGTACGATCTCCGGCTGGAGCTGCCGAACGAGTGTGTCGGCCGCGCCATGGCCGACATTCAGCGCATGGGCGGCCGGTTCGATCCGCCGGAAACGGAAAACGGTGTTTCCGTCCTCACGGCTGCCGCGCCGGTGGCAGAGTGCGCGAATTACCCGCGCGAGGTGACGGCGTATTCCCGCGGGCAGGGGCGCGTTTCGCTCTCGCTGCGCGGCTATGAGCCCTGCCGCGATACACAGCGCGTTGTGGAGGAAGTCGGATACGATCCGGAGCGCGATGTTGCCAATACGGCGGATTCCGTTTTCTGCTCCCACGGCGCGGGCTATACCGTCCGCTGGGACGAGGTCGAGCAGCATATGCATCTGGAAAGCTGCCTCCGGGCGGAGAAGGAAACCACGCCCGCACAGGAGAGCGCACCGCGCGGCCCGTCCGCGCCCCGCACGGGCGCGGCGCTCGATAAGGAATTGCAGGCCATTTATGAGCGAACCTACGGCGCAGTGAAGCAAAACCGCGCGTTCGTGCCTCGTTCTGAGCGCGAAAAACCGGTTCCGCAGCCGAAAGCAAAGCCGATCCCCGCCGGGCCGGAATATTTGCTCGTAGACGGGTACAATATAATCTTTGCATGGGACGAGCTCAAAGCCGTTGCCGCCGACAATCTCGATGCGGCGCGCCAGCTTCTGATGGATCTTCTCTGCAACTATCAGGGCGTGCGCCAGTGCCGCGTCATTCTGGTATTTGATGCCTACCGCGTCCCGTTTCACAAGGAAGAGATCGTAGCATATAATAATATCCACGTTGTCTATACGAGGGAAGCGGAAACGGCGGACGCTTATATCGAAAAAACCTCGCATGAGATCGCCAAAGACCACCGCGTGCGCGTTGCGACCTCTGACGGCATGGAGCAGCTCATCGTCCTTGGTCAGGGCGCGCTGCGTCTCTCAGCCGACAGCTTCCACACGGAAGTGATGCAGGCCGGGGAAGAGATCCGCGAAACGCTCCGGCGGCTCAATCGCCGCGAGCGCTCCGACGCCGTGGCGGAGGCGCTGCGCCGCGCTGCGGAAAACACCGGGGAGAAGTAAAGGAACAGGTATGGAGAAACATCAAAAGCTTGGTCTGGCGCTCATCGCCGCGGGCTGCGCGCTTGCCGCGTTCTGCGGACTGGGTTTATATTATGTAAACCAGAGAGATACAATGCCCGCGATGACGGGCGCGACCGCGACGCCGGTCGGAACGCCCGCCCCGACGGCTGAGCCGACAGCCGCGCCGAACGCCGCGCCCGTTCTCACGCTCATCGGCGACGATCCGCTCTTTTATCCGGCACAGCCGGGCGGATACGAAGATCCCGGCTGTACGGCCATCGATGACCGCGACGGTGATATCACCGCAAAGATCGAGTACGCCGCGGACGTAAACGCCTTTCACACCGGCGAGGGGAGTGTCACCTATTCCGTCACGGACAGCGACGGCATGACAACGACCATCACGCGCCGCGTGATCGTCACGGCGGCGGACCGGCCCGATACGGTCACGCCGGAGGCGGGAACGGTCTATCTCACGTTTGACGACGGGCCTTCCGCCAATACGGAGCATCTTTTGGATATTCTGGATGCCTATGGCGTCAAGGCGACGTTTTTCGTGACGAACTGCAATGAGGATTACACCTGGTGCATCGGCGAGATCGCCCGACGCGGCCACTCCGTCGGCATCCACAGCGCAACGCACGACTATAACGCCATCTATCAGAGTGAAGAGGCGTATTTTGCCGATTTCTGCCGGATGCAGGAGATCATATTTGAGCAGACGGGCGAGTATGCGAAGCTCGTCCGCTTCCCCGGCGGCAGTTCGAACACCGTGAGCCATTTTAACCCCGGCATTATGACGCGTCTTACGAACGATCTGAACGACATGGGCTACGCTTATTTTGACTGGAATGTTTCCGCGGCGGACACGGCGTCCGACGCCACGCGCTATACGGTCATCGAAAACTTCAAGGAAAGTGTGCCGAAGCACGACTATTCCGTTGTATTGCAGCACGACACCAACGCCTTCAGCGTTGACGCCGTGGAGGAGATCCTCTCCTGGGGGATCAAAAACGGGTATTCCTTCCGCGCACTGGATCTCACCAGTCCGGCGGTGCATCATTCTGTAGCCAATTAGGAGGCAGGAGAACATGACCCTTTTTGTTGCCTTTGAGATCCTCGGCACGATCGCCTTTGCCGTTTCCGGCGCGGTCGTCGCCATATCGAAGAAGATGGACATTTTCGGCGTGGCGATCCTCGGCATGACGACAGCGGTCGGCGGCGGTATACTGCGAGATCTCATTCTCGGTATCACGCCGCCCGCGGCGTTCCAGTCGCCGGGGTACGCGCTCACGTCGATCGCCGTTTCCGTGCTTGTTTTCCTTCCTCCGGTGCGGCGGCTGCTGCACTGGAACGAGAAGCTTTACGACACGGCGCTTCTGCTCTTTGACGCCATCGGTCTCGGCATATTCACCGTGATCGGCGTGCAGACGGCGTACATAGCTACGGGGGAGCTGAACGCGTTCCTTGCCATTTTCGTCGGCGTTGTCACCGGCTGCGGCGGCGGCGTGATGCGCGATGTGTTCGCCGGATCACCTCCGTATATTTTTGTCAAGCATTTTTACGCGACCGCGTCCCTCCTCGGCGCCGTGGCGTGCCTCCTGCTCTGGAACATCGGGCAGATGCCCGCCATGCTCATCGGCGCCGCCGTTACGCTCACGCTGCGCCTGCTTGCGGCGCATTACCGCTGGAGCCTGCCGAAGGCGAAATAAGATAGGAGGGAGAAGGTTCCATGGTACTGCATGAACTGCTCGGCCTGCCGGAGCGGGAGAAGCACGTCGTTTCTCTCTGCGGCGGCGGCGGAAAGACGACACTGATGTACGCGCTTGCGCGTGAAACGAAAGCCATTATGCCGACGGCGCTTTTTACCACAACGCACATCATGACGCCGTCCGATGCGGACGTTGTTCTCTCCGTCCCGTTTTCGGCGGAGGAATGCCGCGCGGCGTGGCGCGAAGGGAAGATCGCCTCGTCCGGGACATTTCTTTCGGAAGAGCGGAAATTCGGTGCGCCGGGGGAGGATGCGATGCGCTTTCTCTGCCGCGAGGCGTCCGCCGTTATCATTGAGGCAGACGGCGCGCGCCGTCTGCCGGTGAAATTCCCGGCGGCGCGGGAGCCGGTGATCCGCCCGGAAACGACGCATACCATCGTTGTGGCAGGACTCTCCGCGCTCGGAAAAAAGCCGGAGGAGATCGTCCACCGGTTCGCGCTGGCAAAAAACACCGTGGATCTTTCCGGGGATTTGCTCACCGAAAAACAGATGGCGGAGCTTCTCTGGGCAGGGTACGGACGTTTTGCCCCGATCTTCTTTATCAATCAGGCGGACACCAGCGATCTTGCGCAGCGCGGCGAGCGTATTTGCGCCATACTCCGTGATTTCGGCGCGCGCCGCGCGGTCACAGCCTCGCTCCACGCGCTTAAAAAATCGTACGAAAGGGGATGACCGGCATGAAACCGATGAAACGATTCTACTACCGGGCCTACCAGACCGTATTTGACCTCGGTTCGCGCGTTTTACCCTGGCGCAAGCCGGAGATCGTCAGCGGCGCGGGCAGCACGGCGAGGATCCCGGAGCTGCTGCGCGGCTGCGGCGTGAAAAAGGTGATGATCGTCTCCGGCAAACATACGGGCGCGGCGCTCGTCCCGCCGATCCGCGCGCAGATCGAAGCGGCAGGCATTTCCGCCGTCCACTTTGACGGCGTGCGCGCCAATCCCACGATCTCCATCATCGAGCAGGTGCGGGAACGGTATCTCGCCGAGGGTTGCGACGGCTTCCTTGCCGTGGGCGGCGGCTCGCCGATGGACACGGCCAAGGCTGCCGCGGCGCGCATCGTGCGCCCCAACCGTACCGTGGAGCAGATGACGGGGCTTTTCAAGGTCATGCACGCTCTCCCGCCGTTCATCGCCGTGCCGACAACGGCCGGTTCCGGCTCGGAGACGACGATCGCCGCCGTTATCACCAACGAAAAAACGCACCACAAGCACGCCATCATGGATCTCTGCCTCGTGCCGCGCTTCGCTGTGCTCGACGCCGTGCTCACCGAGGACCTTCCTCCGGCGACAACGGCACAGACCGGCATGGACGCGCTCACGCACGCGGTGGAGGCATACGTCAGCGTCCACAGCACAACGAAGGAGACCGACCGCTGCGCGGAGGAGGCGACGGCGGCGATCTTCCGGTATCTGGAACGGGCATATGCGAACGGACACGATCTTGAAGCGCGGCAGAAAATGCTGCTTGCTTCCTTCAAGGCGGGCGTCGCCTTCACCCGCGCGGGCGTCGGCAATGTCCATGCCATCGCCCACACGCTCGGCGGGCTGTATAATACGGCGCACGGGCTGGCAAACGCTGTCATTCTCCCCATCGTTTTGGAGGATTACGGCGCAGCGGCGGAGGAAAAGCTCGCCCGCCTTGCCGAGATCACCGGCACGAAAACGACCGGCACCGCACACGAGAAGAGCACGGCGTTCATCGCCGCGATCCGCGCCATGAACGCGCGCATGGGCATTCCCGGGCATCTGGACGTGATCCGCGAGGACGATATCCCGCAGATGGTCGCTTGGGCGCTGCGCGAGGCAAACCCGACATATCCCGTTCCGGTTTTGTACGACGAGGCGCACTGCGCCGAGGTCATCCGCCGGGTTCGCGGATAAGATGATGAAAAGCGCCGGAACGAACAAAGTTCCGGCGCTTTCGCGCATAATAAAAGGTTACTGGAGCAGGCTCCGGTAGCTGTCGCACGTCGAGAGATTGTCGGGCGGATAAAATTCCTCCACCGGGAAGCGGATGCGCCCGAAGAGCGTGCACGGATCGTCGTCCGTCGTGCCGACGCACTCGTTTTCCGGGAAGCAGTAGTTGTAGACCGGGATAACGAGCTGGCTGTCGCGCTCGAGCCGGATGAGAGAAAACTGGCCGAGCGTCGCGTACCAGAGCCGGTTGGAGTCGGTGAGCACAAGCTCCTCCGGAAACGCGGCGAGAATGTTGGCCGGCACCTCCGGGATGCGGTCAAGCGGCGTGGCGCAGTCCTTCTCGGTGATCTGCATCGAAAGTGCGATCGGATCGACCGCCTCCACAACGCCGACGGGCTGATCGGCCTGCGTTGTGATCTCGCCGTCGGAGGTGTAGACCTTGACGCTCCCCTCGCTGCCGAAGAGAATGACGCGTTTATTGAATACACAGAGACCGGTGACGGTTTTTGCGTTCGGGACGCATTCGCCGGTGACACGGTAAAAATAGGTGACGTCTACCGTATAGTACCCACGGTTGAACGTGATCTCCTCGACGTTTACCCCGGCATAGAGCAGCTCGGCGCTTTTCGGGCGGATACTGAAGGCGTTTTCTATGTAGCCCTGTGACGTCCGCGTCGGAAACACACGCAGATCCTCTACGCAGTCCTTATCCCGGCAGCTGGAGTATATTTTCTTCGTATGGATACAAACAGCCTCGCGAACGCATGCGCTGCTGTCCACCGGACCGGGTACGACCCTGTCTGCCATATCGGAATTCCTCCTTTAACAAAGTTCAGTACAGTCTATGCGCGCGCCGCCTCAATGTGCCGATTGACGCCCTTTGGAAAAAGTGATAAACTTGCTATATATAAATATGAGGAGAGATTCCGATGGAAGGATATCAGAACTTTCAGGAAAAGCTGGATATAAAGATTCTCATTCTGTTCATTCTGCGCCGTCTGCCGGATGCCGTGACGCGGGAAACGCTCACGGATCTCGCCCTTTCCGAGGGCAACGCGGGGTATTTTGAATACTCCGAGTGTCTCGCGGAGCTGGTCGATTCCCATCAGGTGGAGCAGGAAGGGAACCTCTACAAGATTTCCGAGCGCGGCGCGCGAAACTGCGAGATCGTGGAGAGCAGTCTGCCGATGACGGTCCGCCAGAAAATGGAAAAAAACATAAAACCGGTCGCGGATGAGCTGCGCCGCCGCGCGATGATCACCGCCTCGCACGAAACGGCGGACAGCGTCTGCCGCGTACATCTTGCTCTTTCGGACGGCATGGGCGAGATATTGAACCTGCAAATGCTCTGCGGCGGGGAAGAGCAGGCGGAGAAGCTGGAAGAGAACTTCCGGAAAAACGCGGAGAAATACTATACGCAGATCATGGAGCTCCTGTCGCGTGATGAAAAAGTATAAGATTTTTGTTATCAATCCCGGCTCGACCTCGACGAAGCTGGCGCTTTTCGAGAACGAACATAAAGTTCTGGAAACCAATGTGTTTCACGATTCCTCGGTGCTGCTGCAATTCCCGACGGTAAACGCGCAGCTCCCGTACCGCAAAAAGCTCATCATGGACTTTCTGAGCGAGAACCATATCGACCTTTCGGACGTTGACGCCATCGTCGGCCGCGGCGGCAGCTGTTACCCGGTGGCGAGCGGCGTATACGTTATCGACGATAAGCTCATCGAGGACACCGCCGCCGGGAAGGGCGGTATGGAGCATCCGTCCAATCTCGGCGTGCAGCTTGCGCGCGAGCTGCAGAAGGAGTTCGGCGGCCGGATCTTCATGGTTGATCCGCCGTGCGTAGACGAGCTGTGCGATATGGCGCGCATGACCGGCATCGACGGCGTGCCGCGCCACACCAATATGCACGCGCTCAACCTTCGCGGCGTTGCGATGCACCACGCAAAGCATGTTCTCGGAAAAAAGTACGAGGACTGCTGCTTTATCGTATGCCACATCGACGGCGGCATTTCCGTATCGGCGCACCGGTATGGACGCATCATCGACTGCAACGATGCCGCCGGGGGAGACGGCCCCTATACGCCGACGCGCATCGGCTCGGTCTCCGTGGCGGACATTCTCGAATACGTCCGCGATAAGGACATCGACGAGGTCAAAAAGCTTTGCACCCGCACGGGCGGCTTTGTGAGCCACTTTGGCACCTCCAGCTCCGACGCCGTACATAAAATGGCCGAGGAGGGGAACAAAAAAGCCATCCGCGTCTGGGACGGTATGAAATACCAGATCGTCAAGTACATCGGCGCGATGGCGGCGGTGCTCGGCGGCAGGGTGGACGGCATCCTCCTTACCGGCGGCCTTCTCCGCTTTGAAGACATCACGCAGACCATCCGCGAGCAGTGTGAGTGGATCGCGCCGGTGAGCACCTATCCCGGCGAGGTCGAGCACGAAGCGCTCGCCGCCGGAGCGCTGCGCGTCCTGCGCGGCGAGGAAGAGCCCAAGCACTACACCGGCTGCCCCGTCTGGGATGGCTGGCACGACGAGAACTGACGGGCAAACCAAAGAGCCGCAGCGGTTGAATTGCTGTGGCTGATACTGTGGCAGTGCATGGTATGGCGTGACATGAAAAGACAAATCGCAATTTAAGGAGGCAAAGTACAATGAAAAAAGCTATTATTATGATGATTGTGGTATTTGCTTTAGTTGTTTGGCCGTTCAGCGGTGTGTGGCAGCTCTTGTCTGGCATCATTGGCGGTGGAGTCCAAGAATCCTTTATTTATCCGATTTATGGTGGAATTATTCTTCTTTCAGGTATTATAGTCGTTTGTACTGAACTCATTCTGGAAGAAATCAAATCGTTAAAAGACGATATAAAAGATAAAAAAGAAGGATGCTGACAACTTCCCGTTTATTGGGAAGTCGCAGAGAACGAAAAATTGGAATTGTGGAGGATGTGGGGATTATA
>OGDY01002599.1_pt1 | contig 16267 bp, 21 predicted proteins | sample 1570341 | NCBI WGS metagenome assembly OGDY01 (sample SAMEA2581972, study PRJEB24529) | metagenome | biome: Human gut stool | place: China | collected 2011 | reverse complement strand
TGTTCGATTATATGTGAACAAAACATGTCACAATTATTAACAAACTATGAACTATTAAAGATCAAGAAATATTCTGATAAGAGGTTAAATTATATCATTGTATATATCCTGATATTTGCTATAATATAATCAGAAAGAGAAAAGAAAACAAAGGCATCAAGGAAAGACTTGAAGAAAGGTAAGAATATGATAAACCAGAAAAACGATTTGAATATGATCACAAGAAAGCTTGAAACAGAACTCCTAACATTCCATTTTGACGGTCTTGAAATTTCCGAGATTACGACGACTACGTCATGGATGAAATTACATATCAACGTTTTATTTATCAAGGACGATGTGCAGATTACAAAAGTGCTATATAAGGATTATGAAACAGGTTTGTGGTATTATATCAAGGATAATGGTATGATTATATCTCATAAGGACACTTTTAATCACACAATTAAAAATTTGATTGATGAAATGATATACGATTGTCATATAGAAATCGAAGAAGTCGAAGAAACAAAAGCAACTGAAGAAGTCGAAGAAACAAAAGCAACAGAAGATTATAACGAATATGAGGAAATTTTAGACAGCAAGGAGTCAACCGAGCACGACAGAATTAAATATCTTATGGACACACATAGTTTAGTACCACATGTGACCATAAATAGTCATTGTATGGAAACAGTATTGTATATGGAAGAATTATTAACCCAACGATATGGAAATACAATTGCACATAAATGTAAAATGTACAATAACGGTTATTATGGTTGTCCGGCAGACAGGCAAGGGAATCGTTGTTGCGGTGAAAAGTGGTGCGCGGAAACATGGAAACGATATGAAGCAATCATTAACCCCGAATGGCATCACGTTAGCCTCAACACTCTCGCCAACCTTGATTTTGACATGCTCGATACCAAACGACAGAAGTACATGACAATTTACAAGCTAGCACGAAACACAATTAAAAGTATGTATAAATGCAAATCAATTACACAATATCGTAGCTTAACAAATCGCTTAATTACTTATGTACATAGCGCATACAGGCATGATAGATGTGCAATTGCTTTAGTACAATACGTTAGAGCAAAGATTGCAGATGTGAACGTAAATTGCAATATACAATCAAGTGTTGAATCTGAAGAATTTGGGTATCATGAATCAAGACGTTACAATTAACATTCAACAGGCAAATTGAACATAGCTGTCCTATCGGCATAACGGGGAGAATGGAGTAAATATGAATCTATATGGAATTTATAAGCGCAACACAATCGACAATGTACCAGAAATGAACGCATTATTAGATGACACCCTCGATTATTGTCACAGACGCGGCTTGCACTATGTCACATGTGCAGATGTACCAGGCTATATGAATGAAGGTTGTTCAACCGTACACGCATACAATGGAAAGTATGGCAAAGGTGTAGTTCGCGCAAGACCATGTTTTTACAAGGGCAGACGATCAACAAATTATATGACAATCGAATACTGGGTGTCTCGTGACGATATACACAAGAGATTAACAGGAGAAAGTGAGGTATAAAGATGAAGTTATATTTGATTGAATACTATGACAAGTTGCTAGATAGAACAGACTATGATACAATATTTGGCTTCAGTGAATCACACGCTAGAGAACAATTCAGATATAGAACGGACGACACTAAAATTATAGTATCAGTTGAAGCATTATAAGAAAGTGAGGATTTAACATGGACGCATTAACCACAAAACAGAAATACCAGATGTATGATGAAATCTCAGAATTAGTTGGCAAATATAGCAAGGACAAAACAGCAAAACAAATGATTGCATCATTTTTTCAAGAAGTCCAAAAGGTTGAAACTTCAAAAGAGCTTATAAGCATGTCATTTGTCTTAACATCCCTTAGCTATCTTCTTGAAATCACCTTCCCAACCAAATAACAAAAAGCCGCCAATTGGCGGCTTTTAATATTATTCGGGATATTCCAAAACATATCCATACACATAGAAATTCTTTCCTCTGAATGGAGGCTGGTAATTGCCATAACATGGAACAACTATAGTTTGGATATAACCAAATTCAATAGAAGTCGGACTAGACGTTGATATCGGACTCCATGTAAATGGTAATGAAACATTATCTCCAATTGAAGTGTCGCCCGTGATTATGTTGAAAGTTATTCCTAAAGGAATGATGATCTGATTAGGTTTTTTAGAAACAGTAAAACCATATAACGATAAGGAGCATGTGTGGTCAGCAGTGTCAAACACTAGAGTTAACTTTTGTAAAAAATTCGGAATACTATCATCAAGTATAGGGCCGTGATATGTTGAAATCTTTACATTCTGTAATGAACTGATATCATGCTCAACACTCTCCCCCCAACTATCCACATACTCGAACGCATTAACAACTTCATCCCTCAGCTTTCTCACCCCTCTCCAGAACGCAAGATTAGAAAACCGTTCTGGTAGATTCTTCATAGGTTCCAAATATTTCAATAAATCCATATATAATACCTCTCTTTCTAATTAACCATTCTCAGCGATACAATAAATATATAAATCCCAAGCTGTTGCAATTGATACATCTTCCGCATTTGGGACAGCCGCTAAGGTAATGCTTTGTGGCACAATTGCAAGTTTTGCATTAGTTCCAGTTTTTGGAATTTGTAAACGTACATCGGCTTGTACAGCAAAACTTGTATATGCCCACTTATTATCAATTTTAACAATGGTACTGTCTTTAGTTAAAAAAGGAATGTAACTTGTCATAAGCTTAACTTCATCCATCGTGTACCCAAACTCTTGTGTTAATGTAAGGTTGAAAAAACCATTAGCGGGATATAAAGCATCAGCCTTGAAATTTGGTGCAACAGCATTTATTTGTGGAATGGTTGGTTTAGAAGTCCAGACGCTTTTACGTACCGCAATGAATGGTAACTTTACAAGAGCAACAGGTTGACCTAAATAGCCTATTTGAATAGTTCGCTTCGGTTTTGTCACTGTGTCATGCCATTTTAAATTGTTGGATAATTCCCAGTTTGATTTACTGTCACCGCTTGCGAAGTCAATAACATTTGTGCAAAACCAGTCCCACCATGCGCCCCAAACGGTCGCCCAGACTGAATCATTGTCGGTTAAATCAAGAATTGTCTGAGGTGGAATGATGTTAAGATTCTTCAACAAATCTTCCAACTTTTTCACCCTAGTTTCTAACGCGGTCAAGTCAGATTCTAGAATTTCAATCGACTCGTTGATGTTAGAAATTGATTGACGTATATCTGTAATATCACCTTTAATAGTCGTTAATCTGTTTTCGACATTATCTAAACGTTGCTCAATATTTGTAATATCACCTTCAACAGTCGTTAATCTGTTTTCGACATTATCTAAACGTTGCTCAATATTTGAAATGTCATTTTTTATATTATTCAATTCGGTTTGGATAGACTGTAACTCATTTTCAATATTCGTTACTCTAGTATCAAGTGACTGATACTTTGCATACAAATCTTTTAAAGATTCTTCTACACTTTTCGCCCACGCATTAAATTCGGCATTAAATTCATTCAATGCGTCAATAACATCATTCAACTTCGCCCACAAAGCACATACCTTTTGTAGAAGTGACAAACAATCATCAAAAAGCAAAGGAATCGTAAATTGATGATGCCAACAAAAGCCCAAATGCTCTTTGTCAGGCGGATTGATAATAGGTATATTCGCCATAGTTACACCTCACTTTCATAATTCTACTCACATTATAACACAAGTTCCGCTTTCGTCAATCACCTAAAAAGCCCCAAAAAATTATGTTTCAGTTTATCACAAATTTCCGTCTCAAAATCCCAAACCGCTGTCGTGTAGCTCTGTGCATTAGACGCGGCTGTTCCGCTTGACCCCGTGTGAGTTGTGCTATCATCCACATGATTTTTTGATACATTTGTCAGATAGTTGTCATCGAGCAAATCCGTTTGCCCTTGCGGTGTATCAAGAAACTTGTGCCAATCATCGGAAGTATGAACGTTTTTGCTGTTGTCTGTTTCAAACATATTTTTTGCGTTATACGCTTCAAACCGTGCTTTTAGCTTGATATTCAGTTCGGGCATAATTCGCGCCATATCACCTCTCATGTGCTCACGAAACAAAAAGTCTGTTTCATAACCAATTTCCCACTCTAAAAAATGGCGAATGATCATATCGTTAAGTGGCTTTCTAAAATCTTCGTTAAAAATAGGGTACTTATCGAGTCCGAACGCGGCAAAGTCGTAATTTTCAAATAATTTGTTATTCGATCTACGATCATTTCCAATTTGCGAATTTTGCAAAATATCATAGACATGGAGCGTATAAGCCGCCCCCACATCATACCAATACTTATCATTGTCCAAAAAATTAGTGTCAATCATTGGAATTGTCATTATCCTCACCCTCACTTTCTTGAGCTTCTAAACCGCTGTTCTTAACTTCCTTCACTGTCTCTCTGTTTGTGTCCATGACACTGAATTGGTCAAGTAAACCAACATCACCAATATTTGAGTCATTAAACGTTGCCTTAACATTTAAGCCAAATTTTTTGTTGCATTGATCACAGAAATTTTGTCTCGCCTGTTCATAGGAATTTCTTAAAACCATAAGTGTAGGTGCATCTTGCATAACTTCAAGACTCGAAACTTGCGCAACTTTGCTTTGTGTTCTACCGTTAACACCCAACATAAACATAAAATCCGACATTAACATAGACTTTAACTGCTCAACATTTCCCGCAACAAATGGCGCGGGTGTCTGGTAGACGATTTGACGTATATCGTCATACTGACTTTTCAAAGGTGACATATCTCTCGTATAAACAACTGGTTTATGCCCTGCAATTTCTTCATACATATTAGCAAATGTCAGCTCCTGTCCATCTGGTGCATTAAGAATGGCGGGTGTATTCTGTGCTTTTAAGTTCACGTTTATACACCTGTCGCATTCGTAAAGCAACGCGGCATAGTGTCGACATAAACCGTTAATAGAAACAACGTCATAGTCTGTGTACGGTGACAAGCTAGCCGTCAATGTAGCAACTTCGCTCAAGTCTTTACTAACCGTATTCACGAACGTCTTACATTGATACTTTGTTGCACCGCCATACCACGTCTTAGTACTTGATGTTGTGCAATCTCCGACAACATAAAATCCATCTTCTTTCCAGAGTCCCCCTAACTTACCAAGTACAAAATTTTCATTGAGAATGTTATTTGCATGTCGGTAAACGTCATCGTCATCAAATGGCAACCCCTCAAAAGTCCAAGCGTCAACAGCAATCCTACGCAAAAAAGTATAATACAGACCGATAGTTAAAAGGTTTTCTGTCTGTGTATTCTGATTTTTGGTATTTCTTTTCAAATCGCAACACCTCACTTTCTAAATTATACACGGAAATTGGTGCATTTATCATTCACCCTCACCCTCACCCCACACCCCTCAGCCCTCAGCCTTCCACCCTCATTTTACCATATTGACCGTCATTGTCAACGATCAATTTTCAGTGGTAAAACATTAGCAAAGTATTTCAAAGACCAATACGGGCAAAACATACTTCTAGCATCAATTCCCCCTATTGGTGGGGGCGGTGTTGTTGGTTGCACAACCTCAGTCGTGCCGCTACCTGTTGCGCTTCCAGCATTTCCACCAGCCGGATTGACGGGGGCTTTTGAGTCTGAGTCTGAAATTGTACCTTCGCCAATTTGGATAACTCCCGTTTGGGCTTGCATGTCGGCAAATACTCTGTTGTACTGTGTAGTTGTCCAACGATTGCCGTCATTTGCACCCGTTTTAGCGTTTTGACGTGCCATGACCAATTTTATCCAATCACTTTCTGTCTCTTTTCCTGTTGTGCCTGTGAAGATATCTTTTACAGCGTCCCAGTATCCACTATCACGAATTGCAATACTTGCGGCAGTTCCCACGGCATAAGCACCAACGTTTGAAACGTCATACCCCAAATGCTTTTGTATTTCACTTCTTATCAGACTGTAATAGTTGTTAAACATTGCCCAGTTTTGCATTTTTGAAAATTCTGTCAAGTGGTTGTTTGTATAGTCAATGAACAGTTGTTTAAGTCCGCTGTTGCTGACAAGTTGTTCATTGCCAACACCCAAATCAATATATGGTTGAAAACCACTAAAAAGAGTAGGATAGTGCTGTATACAAAATTGCATAAAAGGCACTAGTCCATAACGATAATCAAATTGATATCGCCCGTATGCTCTACCCTTATCTCCGTTTATATACCAACCACTAGTGTCAGAATATTCTTTACCAGACTCGAAAACTTGCCAATTTATCCACATTCGTGCGCCTACTTGCTCATCTTCTTTCTTTTCTTCTGGTACTGGTTGTGTTGACTCTGAGTTTTGCACAACTATAGCGGTGTGTCCAGGCATGTGTAAAATGTCACCGACTTGCAAGTTGTCGCCTGTTGTTAAGTATTTACTGTCATACAATATATCAAATAGCTCTGTATTTTTAAGCTGTTCTAGTTCGTTGTATGTATTCATACTTGTACTTACTAGAATGTTGAGACAATTTAATATACATGCAACTAAAGCAGAGCAGTCAGTTGCACACGGTACTTTAACGTCTTTAGGTTTCCACCCGACTTTTCGACACTCATTTGTAAAAGTCTCCCGTCTATGTTGATTATACCCAACATTTTGATTATCACATGATTCTATCATAAGCGTAGCAATCGCACGGGCAACGTCTGGACGGTTGCGAATACGTGCAATCCAGTCCCAACGCCTACCGTCTCCAGTTTGCGGAAACCAACCTGTTACGCGGACTTCAAGTCCGTTTTGATCTCCGTCTCTGCCGCCCCAAAGATTGCCGTTTTCATCTTTTGAAGCTTCACCAATATATGTTGCCATATCAACCGCCCTCACTTTCTGGAAAATGATTTTCGAGAATCTTGTCAGTGTGTTTGTAATTTCCGATACCGTGCCAAAACCAGACACCGTTATCAAGCCTGTTTGCCATGTATGCAATTGCGTTTTGCGGTGCATTTTCCGCGGTGATGATTGCCCCGCTTGTGTGTACGTAGTTTACAATTGGTAAAGAATCAATTACAATGTCGGCAAGACTGCCATTGTAGTTGTAGCCGTACATGCAAAAATAGTTGTTAAACTTTTTGATATCTTGTAAAGAAGGATAGTACCATGCAACAGATATCATAGGGAAAAGCGCATTATACATTGCAATAGTTCCTGTTGGGTTGCCAATAGTGAGGTCAGATTCTTCAAATTTTGCACCGAGATTTTCCGCGAAAGTCTCAGCGGCTTGAAGCTCACCTTTAATGTCAAGTGAAAAGAGATTTCCAATTGAAGCAACTCCAAAATTGCCAAAATCGCGCATAACACCGCTGTTGTTTAGCTGTGTAGTCGAAAGTTGAACACTATCCCATGTACTACTTGCAAGCGAGTAGTCGCCATTAGTTCCGTTTCCGTACTGCTCTGGTGTTATAACAATACCGCCTAATTGTGACTGGTTAGCCGCCCACTTGAATTTAAACTTTTTGGCTAACAGCGCGGACTCATCAAAATAACGAAAATCATACTCTTTAGCACTTCCACCGCAATTGACTGTTAACTTGTTAAATTGTGGGGAAGTGTAAAGCTTATTCCACAAAGGTTTTTCAACAAACGATTGCACCAACTCAACCTCTCCTGTTCTATTGTCAACCTTATCAAGATTTTCGCCGCTTATGTCAGTGGCAAAAAACTTTGGCACGTGATATGCTCCAATTATGTCTTCTTGTCTACCACACTTTGCATAGCGTTTAACTACTTCTAACGCTTGTGCTCTTGACAACTTACTTGTGTTACTTTGGACTATACCGCCACATTCGCAAGGGTTGACAGAAACCAATGAAAAGAAATTGCTTATTTGACCATAATCACCCATGGCAAAATTTGCAATTGCCGCGTAGAAATCACTTGAACGGTTTTCGTAAGTGTCCGTATTATTAGCTGTCATAAGGTAAACAGAATCATCATCATCTTTTGAAAAACCATATTCAGTTCGCGCAATTTCCCACCTGTCAACTTGCGTTGGCTCTGGAAAGAAGTTCGCGAAAAGTCCGTCACTTGCGGGGTGCTGTCTCATGACTGGTGATGGATGGAAGGTAAATTTGTCGATATAGGTTGCCCAGTAGTCAACAGATGTATTTACATATGTCAATTTATTGTTTACGTACTGATAATCAATGATATATGCAAATTCAAGTCTTGATTCATTTTGATATGCCATGTAGTTATAGCGTTTAATTTCATCTGCTCGAACAGGACAACGAAACGTCTGCCCCTGTCTTTCCCACGTTACATTATCGTAGCGTTTATATGGAAGAACGCTGAGAAGTTCTTTTAAAAACCCCTCAGCGTTTCTTTCTGTTGGGATTAACAAATGCTTACCGCTGTCGTCAAATGGCGAATCAAACAAGTATACAGTTGTCATAAAATCCCCCCTTTATTTATGCCTGTTTGCAAATTGCAACAGCATTTCCCCACGGTCTAATGCCGTATGTCTGCCAAACGTTCAAGTACTGATTCTGATACATTCCCGCGGCATTGTAGAAGTCACCACTTGTGCTCAGATTGTCGCGATACTCGAAAGTATTAACATCTGCAAGTACTGCAAGAATGTTTTGGTCATCCTGGATAGTTTTCCAATATTTTGTTACTGGATCAATTGCAGATGTAAAATCAAGATAATCAAAGTTAGGGAATGGTGTGACACGTCCTACTAACTCCGCTTTGCTCATGTTGAAAGCACCCGCAAGTGTCTCAACATTGCAATTTACTAAAACGTCACTTCTTATAAACAGATATAAACTGTCAGATGGTGTCCATGTGATAGCGGGTGTCGCGTCTGCAATTCCCTGTGCTGTTGCATATGCCTGGTAATTGTTGAAGTCACTTGAAGCATGTGTGATATCAAGTGCAATTTTCTGAATTGTCTTGATAAAGCCGACAGATGAAGCGGCAGGGTCTGCATCATCCCATGCAATTTCCTTCTTTACAACAACGTTATTTTTAACTGAAGTCTGAATTAGCTTCTTGATAAGGTGTTCTTCCTCGATTTCATTACCACTGTAAAGACTTGCTACCATGCCTGTTACCATACTATCGAGCTGTTCCCATGATGTGAAAGCACCTTCCATAAGTTCACGCGGGATTGTTACTGGAAACTGTCTCCTTCTGTTCTGTCTGAAATAGCAAGTTTTTACATCTGGTTTTGTCACCTGTAACAGAGTCGCGCCAAGTGAAATGTCATAGTCGCGTCCAAGAGCCGGATTGACGTAATTCATTTCAAGGTCTGTTCCAAGTGGGAAACCTTCCTTTTTCAACATTTCATACTGATTGGTATACATCTTAGATTCCACGGACTGAATGACAATCTTATTTACAACATAGTGTAAAAATTCATTCATGAATGGAGCATATTTGACTATTGGTGTCATTGCATGACTAATGGAAGTCGCCACGGTAACTTCACCTGTCGCGCGCATATACTCGTTTGAGGAATTTTTTCTTGCATCGTTAAAAAGATTGACTCCGCGCTGTGCGCTTGTCAGCGGTTTTGTTGTTTTTGCCATAATTTTATACCTCACTTTCTATACATTAGCTATAATAGCTTAAAATGTCGTCTGTTGTGACTTCCTCTTTTTCGTCATCGTCATCATCCTTCGTTTTTGCAGATGGTGAAATGGAAGTTGTCACACGGTTGAACAGCTCCAAGTTCTGTTTGCTGAGTCGGTCATTTTCCGTTTTCAGTGTTGCGTTTTCTGTTGCAATTGCTTTCTCAGCTTCATTTGAAGCTTTCGCCATATCTAAAACATCTACTACGATACGACGCATTTCATCGACGGTCATACCGTCGGGAATTGATAATGTTGTCACCATCTTGTCTATGTCTATCATGCTTTCGCCCCCTCATAGTTAATATTTACAAAATGAAAACTGTGTTCCCACTCATACTCTGCAATTCTTCCTAACTCGATTGTGTGTCCCTCTTTTGGCATGTGTAAAAAGAACCCATATCCAATGTCAATTCCAACATGTCTACCTTTGCCGCCAAAAGATGAGTACAAACCATTTCCTTCAGTACCCAAAAGAGGTGTTGTTTTTTCTGCTCCGTCATGATAGTGTCCAGTGCTGTAATTTTGCACGCCTACGACAGCGGACACGAAACCGCTACAATCAAGTCCGATTTTACCACGTGAGAAAGCTTTATAAGCACTTAACTCCTGTGTTGTATACTTTGAAAAATAGGCGGGTTCGAGACTGATAAGTGTGTTCATCACTTCATCGGTTAGGACTTGCCCTTTTGCACCGTAAAAATATGCATATTCATCACGGTGATAAAACATATATAACGCCTTTTTAATTACTTCATAATATGTCATTCTTTCACACCACCTTCCAACTCTGTTTTAATTTCCGATATCATTTCCCTAAGGGAATTGATTGCATTTGTAAGCTCTTTTGTTTCCTCTTTGTGTACGTCTGTCTGATACTTGATATAGTAACAAAGAATCAACGTCATGCAAATTGGAAAGCCGACACTTGTAATCATTTGCGTAACTGCACTAATATCCATCACAACACCTCACTTTCTAAAAAAGGTGGGCGTGTCTCCACGCCCGTGCTGACAGTTTGCACAACTACCCCGCTCTTCACGGTCTGTCTGGTAGTCCCTAACTATAGTTTAACATATATTTAATTTCTGTCAATAAGTACACGTTTGATTAAGTCATTAAATTTTTCGCTTGCCGCTTTTGAGCTTGCACAGATTTGTGAAGTGCGTTTGTAGTATAGCAACCATTGTATTATTTTTTGTGTTGATGGTAAGTATAACTCATTCGTTTGTAAGATTGTTTTTGCTTTGTATTTTCCGTCTATAATTGTCAATGGTACACCTTGCTTTGTCGGCAAAATTATAGTTATCGCGAAGTCAGCAATATAAATTCTGTTGTTTTGTGTAGACATTTCACCATACCACCGCCATGGTAAGTGATTATAAAGTTCGGGGTATATATCCTCTTGCCATGTGCCATTGATTGTCATGTCATTTGTTTGCGACTCGTAAACGGCTAAATGTTTAGACACGTGTGCATGTTTTGGCGGTTCTGTATACAAACAACAGATTTTTAAAATGTCATCTTCAAGTTTACGATTAAAAATGTAAATTTTACCTTGCTCAAGTTTACGTGCATCAATGTTATAGTAGTCAAACAAAGGGCTTTTGGGATTGATGCTATTTGCACATGCTACAACGCGAACACCCCTTCTTTTTCGTATAATTGTGGACAACTGTTGACTATAGCCCTTCAAAAATTCACCTTTTGAGAGTGGGCGAATTGTAGTGGTGTCGTCATCCTCAATAAATTCATCAAAAAATATAGTTTTAACACTGTCGTAGCCGTTTCCTTTATATTTCATCCATGATGCTATTGATGAACTATAACCACAAGTGTCATAGACCCATTTGTTATTTCTTCCCAACGATTGTTTTCTATAACTACCGCTGTAATAATTCAAGTTTGCTTCTTCTTTCCATAATGTTTTTTCAACGTATGGCTTGATGTTGGCGACAGCACCCCACGCTCTACCACGAATCAGATAATCTTCACGTGTACGCATGTATACAAATTGCGCACCAGTCGTGTTATAGTCGTCAAACAATCCCTTGAAAACAGAGTATGTTTTACCAGCTGAGCGTTCACCAAAAACAATGTAAACGTCTGCATTTAAAGTGTACAGCGATGGAATGTTTATATAGGTTTCTTCACCTACTGTTATATAAAGGTTTTCAATTTCCATGTTATTCTCCTATCTTTTCTAATATTATTGGTGATAAATGTTTGGTTTTTACCGTAAACTTTTCTAAACGTTTACTTATATCTATATCTGTGTTTTCTTTCTTTCCGTCTTTTGTTATTATTGTCGGCTTGATGCTATAAACGTCTATTCCAATCAACGCTCCGTATTCAGGTGAGATTGACAGTGTGTAAGTGGTATCTTCTATCCACGTGCCGCCATTGTCGTAAGTTTCGATTGCGTTTGTAGTTGGGTGTGAAATTGTCCGCCCCGACACATCTTTGTCAAAAGTTGTAAAAATTTCAAAATCTTCAATTGATGAAAGATAGTTTACAGCTTTCTTTGAGAGTCCCGACACAGTCATATACAATTTGTTATCAGTATCTTGATATATATATTTCTTCGCGCCAAAAGTCTTAAATTTCAACCATGCACCAGTGTCTTCGGTTTCCCAGTCAAAAACTCCTAAATCTGGTAGTTTGTAATCTAAACCATATCGTTTTATAGCTAAGTCGATTTTATATTTTGCATATTCGTTATATCCGTTTATTACGTCTAAACATTCCTCTCGATTGATAACTTTTGCGCTGTCTGTATCACAGTAGAGCACATTTCTATCAATCTTCGACACTATATCATGCATTAAATGGTAGCGTGTCCACGCGGGTATAAAAACGCCAATTTGATAAGGTAAAAAACTTCTAAACGATTTATAAAATTTTTCAAGTTGCGCGGAAATTTCCTCTTTGTTTGTGATAGCACAGTGGTCTAAAGTCCACTCCGTGCCGTCAAGTGTAACAACATCGTGTATAGGATCTTGCACAAACATGCCGTAGAAGGAATTTACACGGTTTTTGGCTTTTGCATAGTTTAATTCTTCGCCTTTTACATGTTTTAAACTTTGTTTGTTGTTGTAATACTTTAACATGGTACAAACAATTCCAGATGGTAAATAGTCAGCTCTACAATAGTAACATTCATCTACTCGAATTGCATCAATCTTGTACATTCGCAAAATGATAGCAAGATCGAGGCTAGTACATGTTGTTTTAATCATATCTGCCTTAAAAATTCTACCATTGTCCAAAACACTATCACTTGATACTTCGCAATGTGATGATGAAAGATAAGTCATTGTACCTCTTGCGCGAACGTTCTTTGCTGTGATTGTACAAATAAATAGGTAATTGTCTGTGTTAAGTAAACGTTTTAAATCATAAATATTCGCATTTGGTAAACGTTTAAGCGGTGCGACTGGAAATTTCTCTGTTGCGATTGCGAACGGGTACGCACTACCAAAATCATAACTATCAACGTTTTCCATGATTTGACCTGCATACATGTAGTTAGCGTGTGTATAGCCGCCCATGAAAGCTTTTCGACAAATCACATATCTGTCATAGTCAAGCGAAGTATTCCTAAACATCTTCATCCACTTAGCATCTTTTTTCATAATAGCGCGAAGCTCATCACGTAAAAATCCCGTATTTGTGTATGGAAATTCGTAAAAAGGTTTACCTTCCTGTTCTTCCAACTGATGGATTTTCGCCACCATGATTTCAACATCTCGATATGTGTAGCGTTCTTTGTCTTGCGGCAATGCTTCGCCTGGTTTTACGATATCTTTATAGTTCATTTCAAGCTTTTCGAGTCCCACGTCTTTTCCACATGCCGCAAGACCCTTATTAGTTAACTTATAGCTGCATCGAAACTCTAAAACATCATCTATAATAAGATATAGCGGTTCGTGAGTATCCATGTAGAAGCCGCCTGTCATGGTGTGTCCTTCTAAGTTCCTGATTATAGCTTCCATTTCATATGATAAGTTATGCACATAAACAATGATACGGTTCTCGCCTTGAGTTGCAAATGTTTGATATTGGCTATGCAAGTAATCATATAAATTTGACCATGATGAGCATGTGTTATAGTTATAGTCACTATCCATCACTGACCAATGCCATGTATAGATTATGTCACAATCTTCTGTTATGTGTTCGTGAGTCGTTTCAATGTCAAAACAAAGAAACTTTTTACAATATGAAATTTTTTCTTTTCGTTTTGCCATTGTTTACACCTCGCCTTAAATGTCGTCAAAATCTTGATCAAGAGATAACCACTCTCCGGAACTACCTTCACGTTGTACATCTAAAAACCATGCATCAAGGTCAACATCTTCGGGATTCATTGACACTAAACCATCGAAACCACTACCTAGTGTATTTCCAGCCCAGTTAGCATAAGCAAGTAGCTGTTCACTATCATACTGCTCACCCTCATGAGCTGATTGCCAGGCACCCATATATGTTGTCATTTTCTTCCAATCTTCAAAAGATAGGTTTTTGAGTTTTGGGTGATTCTCTATCATTTTCTGGTATGCTTTATTTTGTAGCTGTCTATATCCCGTGTAAGTGGATTGTTTAGCATTTAATATCTCGATAGCGGTTGATACTTTTTTCTGAATCGCTTGCAAGGATAAACCTTGATACTTAATGTCAAACCCTTTATATCTATCATAGATAGGATTTATTTCCCCAGTATAACGTTTACCGCGTTCGCTAAAATATTCTCTAAGGGTTGCAAGTCTGGTTTGTGCTCTTTTGCCTAATGTTCTAAGCAACAGAAGTGATTCATCTTTTGTGTAGTGTTTCTTGAGCAAGACATACTTTCCATTAGACACGTCATATAAAATCCCTTTTGCACGTTGAACTTCGCCAACACGCTCTTTTTGCTTACTTGCCATACTCCTCTACCTCTCTTTCTGTAAAAGGCTCGATGTAGCCGCTTGCTATTGCGCTTTGAATCATTTCTTCCGCTGTCATGTGATACAGTGGCGCGTAAGTTTCAAGTGAGCTTCTAACTTCTCTGTAATACTTGAGTCTTAAAACGGGTGTTTTGATATCGTCTAATGCTCTCAATACAATAGCGTGTTGAAGTTCTAATAATTGGCTTTCTAAATACATATATTTGTTACCTCACTTTCGTTTTTCTTTTATTTTAACATGTAGATGTGAACAAATATAAGACATTTTGTTAATAAATTGTTAACATTTTATGAATTAAAAAGGGGACTTTCCAGTCCCCTAGTAGATGCAAAAAACGAACAAACTTGATTAGTTTCCGTTCATTATTTGGTTGTCAACCGCACTGTTGACCGTTTGCAATTTAAATCATCACTACCATAATTTTAAAGAAAGTTTGATTTGACTTTCTTGAAATTCCTGTTGTGCACTGAATGATGAAATCTTCTCCATCTGCCTCAGCATCCCCAAACAGATCGACAATCTTATCAATTTCACGCTTTACGCCTGTTGCATAGATTCCAATTCCTTCATCTGTTTTCATGCAGAGATAATAAGTTTCTTTTCCTGTTTCGTCATCGGTTCCTTTTACAATTCCTAGCAGTTTTCCGTATGGTTTAGCGTCTTTCGCAAGGGCGGTTGTACCATTGATTTTTACAAGCTTTACGCATGATTCTTTTCCGGCTACTAATTCAAAATTCTTCATAATTTAAATCTCCTTTTTGTGTTATTTGTTTGAAGTGTAATGTTATGTAGTATTATCAGATTATATAATATTGTGTTGTGTTATGGTCTACGGTGGTAAACCAGATACATATACATCATCTACGCAACTTGTAAAAGTTGCGGTAGTGTGTTTCCTTGCCATTGTTAAAGGTAAAAGTGTAATACGTCTCTTTATCCGTTTCCACTTTTTGCAACGTCCCTCGAATCTGATTTGTATAGTACCCCTCACAGAGTAAAGTGGAATCAAGGTCATAATAATTGAATTGTCCATCTGATAAAGTCTCCTTTATGGTGGTGCGCTTGTCAACAAAGTTAATTCGCGCTCCTGTTGGTACGTTTACACGTCTAATTTGCTTACTCATCGTGTTCAATATCCCCCGTTTGTTCAAAAATGGTATAATTTATAGCTTCGTTGATTTCCTCAACCCCTAAAATGTCTTTAAGATTTTCGCCCTCATTGTCAATGATTTCCAAACATCTAATAAGATCGTTTCTAGCTTCTTTCCAATTCTCTTTTATTGTAGAAAAGTCGCCCTCACTAATGTTTGAAATAACAAATCTATTGAAATTATAAAGCCCTATACAAACCGCGTTCACGGCAATTTTCTTCATCATTTTCTTTACGTCATCGTTTGATACATCTTTTGTATTCGCTCCTCTTTTAATAGCGATATCCGCTAATGTAATTATAGGATTGTTGTAATCTACCATTATTCAGTCCTCACTTTCTTTATTTATGTTCGGTGTTTCTTTCTTGTTACATCTATATAGTACCATGGTTTGATTTTTTGTCTACTGATATTTTTTAATTTCATGTGCAGATTTTATTGATATTTTATAGTTCATAGTTTGTTAATAATTGTGACATGTTTTGTTCACATATAATCGAACA
>OGDY01002597.1_pt1 | contig 16296 bp, 17 predicted proteins | sample 1570341 | NCBI WGS metagenome assembly OGDY01 (sample SAMEA2581972, study PRJEB24529) | metagenome | biome: Human gut stool | place: China | collected 2011 | reverse complement strand
CACCTGTGAAAATGGGGTTCAGAAACGCCCGCAGGCGTTTCTGAACCCCGAAATTAAAAATAATATTTCCTTAGCTGATGCCCAGAGCGCAAGCGGAGGGCATTTCAAATCGTCCCGCCCGGAAAGGGGAGCGGCCTTTAGTGGCAGTTGCCAGCACAGCCGCCCTTGTCGGCGTGGCAGGCGTGAGAGCCGCAGCTGTGGCCCTCCTCGTGGTCGTGGTGGGTGCAGCGGGCGTTGGGGTCAAAGACCAGCGTGCCGGCAAGATAAGCCGCCGCAGCGCTGTCGGCCTCGCCGGTGATGCCGCCGCACAGCCGGATACCGGCCTGTGCCAGCGCCATCTGTGCACCGCCGCCAATGCCGCCGCACAGCAGCACGTTCACGCCGTTGCGCACCAGAAAGCCCACCAGTGCACCGTGCCCCTGCCCATCGGTGGAGACCACCTCGGCGCTGGTAATGCGGCCCTCCTCGACAGTATACAGCTTGAACTGTGCGGAGTGACCAAAGTGCTGGAACACCTGACCGTTTTCATAAGGAATTGCGATCTTCATACTAAAAACTCCTCCCTGTGTACGAGATTTTCTATCCCTATTCTAACAGGTTGCGCTGAAATAGGGAAGGGCACCCGCGGTTTTTGCGCCTTTTGGAACGGAAAACATAGCCGGTATGTAAAAATGATATCAGAAACTGCTGCAAAATGTATTATAATAGAGCCCGAAAAGAGGGTACAAGTATGAAAACAAAGCATCGCGGACAAATGTCCGAGTCCTTTCTTACGGCGGTGTTCCTTTCGCTGTCCGGCGGCTTGCAGGATGCCTACACCTATCTGTTCCGGGGCAAGGTGTTTGCCAATGCCCAGACCGGCAATATCGTGCTGCTGAGCGCCAATATCATGGATGGCCGGTGGGATAAGGTACTGCACTATCTGGTGCCGTTGTGCGCCTTTGCGCTGGGGGTGCTGGCTGCGGAAAAAATGCGGGAGCACTTTCAGGCGATGCAGCGGCTGCACTGGCGGCAGCTGGTGGTGCTGGGCGAGGTGCTGCTGCTGTTCGTGGTGGGCTTTCTGCCGCAATCGCAGAACCTGCTGGCCAACGCCATCGTTTCTTTTTCCTGCGCCATGCAGGTGCAGGCTTTCCGCAAGGTGAACGGCTACGCCTTTGCCAGTACCATGTGTATCGGTGACCTGCGCAGCGGCGTGGAGGCCTTTTGCATCTGGCGCAAGACCCACGAGCCCCGCGCAAAGGACAGAATGGTGCGCTACTTTGGCATCATATTCCTGTTCGCGCTGGGGGCAGGGCTGGGCAGCAAGAGCGCGGCGCAGCTGGGCGGCAGAGCCATTTGGATCTCCTGCGGCCTTTTGCTGGTCAGCTTTGCGCTGATGTTCATACGGGAAGAGCTGGAAGAGAACCCGGTCATCGAAAAAGATCTGACCGCCATCCGGCAGGAGACCCGGGAGATCGACCGCACCCTGAAGCAGGAACTGCAGGAGGAGCAGCGGGAACTGAAACAGAGCGCCCGGAAATAACAAAAAAGGGGCTGCTGCACCAATGACGTGCAGCAGCCCCTTTTGGCTGAAAGCTGTCGGAACAAAAGGCTTCCACCGTTCGGGGGAAGCCTTTAGCGGAACCTGTTAAGCTTGCAGCTGTGCAATAACACCCGGAGGGTCGGCTTTATTTGTGTTCAGTGCTCCGAGCCCCGGCTTTGGTCAGCAACTGCTGGAACTTGCGGGCGGCGGTGTTCAGCGGCCGGTGATGGTCGTAGACAAGGCAGATGGAGCGGGAGGGGATGATCTCCTGCAAGTGCAGCTGCACCAGCTCTCCGCTGGCCAGCAGGGGTGCTGCCATGGGCTCCGGCATAAAGGCCAGGCCCAACTCGCTTTTGACCAGCGTGAGCATCTGGTCGGTGGTGGCGGCTTCGGTGTCCGGTTTCAGCACCGCGTCGTGTTCCAGAAAGAACTGCCGGTAAAAGCTGCGGGTCATGCTCTCCTCGTTCAGGCAGATCAGGGGATAACCGGCCAGTTCCTTCAGGTTCAGGGTCTGGCTGGCCAGTGCCGTAAAGGTCCTGCCGCCCACAAGGACTTCGTAAAAGGACATCAGCTCTACCATTTTCAGCCCGTTTTCCACCTCTGCGGGGGTGGTCACGATGGCAAAATCCACCTCGCCGTTGCGTACCGCCTGCACCGCCTGCGGAGTGGAGTGGTTGGAGATGCGCAGCCGGATGCCCGGGTACTCGGTGTGGAAAGCGCGCAGCTTTTCGGACAGGTAGATGTTCAAAGCGGTCTCGGTGGTGCTGATGCTGATGGCACCGTGCTCCAGCGTGGCGGTGGCGCTCAGCTCTTCCTCTGCATCCTGGATCTGCACCGCCGCCGAGGCAATGCGGGAATACAGCAATTCGCCCTCCGGCGTTAAGGTGACGCCCCGGTTGGAGCGGATGAACAGCACGCAGTTCAGCTGGCTTTCCAGCCGGTTCATGGCGTGGGTGATGTTGGGCTGATTATTGCCCAGCACCCGCGCCGCGCGGGTAAAGTTCTGATACTTTGCCACATAGTAAAAGATTTTGTAGTATTCCCAGTCCACATACATGGGTGCAGCCTCTCTTTCCTGTCGGGCTTCCGGCGCGGCCTGCGGCAGAAGCGGCTTTATGTTCTTCTTGTATCATAGCACGGCGCGCCGGAATTGCAAGCGCTTTTTACGGTGCGGCTGTGCCGGATGCGGGCAGCAGCCTCTGCAATGTAAAAAACATATTGCTGCTATACACAGGATACTTTTTACATATTCTCTGCATGCTCGTATAATAAACATCGCGAACAGGAAACAAGAATGAAAAAGAAGGTAAATGAAGTTTATGCTGACCGCTGTTACTGGAATCAACTGGGGCGATGAGGGCAAGGGCCGCGTCATCGACCTGCTGGCCGAAAATGCCGATATCGTTGCGCGCTATCAGGGTGGCAACAATGCCGGCCATACCGTTGTGACCGAGAAGGGCAAGTTCATCCTGAACCTGCTGCCCTCCGGTATCCTGCACCCGGAGGTGACCTGCGTGCTGGGCACCGGCATGGTGATCGACCTCGAGCATCTGGCCGGAGAGATGGAGGCCATTGAAGCGCGCGGGGTGAAGGTGGAGCCGGAGAACCTGAAACTCTCCGATAAGGCTACTATCTCCATGCCGTGGCACAAGGTACAGGATGGGCTGGAAGAGGACCGCCTTGCCAAAAAGGGCGGCGCGTTCGGCTCTACCCGGCGCGGCATTGCTTACGCTTACAGCGACAAGTACCGCAAAAAGACCCTGCGTCTGGGTGACCTTTTGCATCTGGACGAGGAGCGCACCCAGAACCGTCTGCACATGATCCTGGACGCCAAGAACATGGAGCTGGCGGGCTGCTACCATCAGGAGCCCATGAGCTACGATGCCCTGCTGAACTGGTGCAGGCAGCAGGCGGCGTACTTTGCGCCCTTCATCTGTGATGTGGGCGCTTTCTTGCAGCAGGCGCACGACAGCGGCAAGCGCATCGTACTGGAAGCGCAGCTGGGCGCAATGCGGGATATCGACTACGGCATCTTCCCGTTCACTTCCAGCTCCAACACGCTGGCGGCCTACGCGCCGCTGGGTGCGGGCATCCCCAACTGCAAGCTGGACCATGTGGTGGGTGTGCTGAAAGCCTACTCCACCTGTGTGGGCGCTGGCCCCTTTGCGGCAGAGAACGCAATGGACGAGGCGTGGAACGAAAAGCTGCGCAAGGCCGGCGGCGAGTACGGCGCAGCCACCGGACGTCCCCGCCGGGTAGGCCCCTTTGACTGCATTGCCAGCCGCTACGGCCTGCAATGTCAGGGTGCGGATAAGATCGCACTGACCAAGCTGGACGTGCTGAGCAGCATGAAGCAGATCCCGGTCATCACCGGTTACAAGCTGGACGGCGTGGAAGTCCCCCGCTTCGACACCCTGTCCGACCTTGACCGTGTGCAGCCGGTGGTCACGCTGCTGCCCGGCTGGAACAAGGATATCTCCGGCTGCCGCAGCTGGGCAGAGCTGCCCAAGGAAGCCAAGGCCTATGTGGAGTTCCTTGAAAAGCAGCTGGGGCACGAGATCCAGTTTGTTTCCACCGGCGCGGAGCGCGAAAAGTTTGTGCTGAAGGGAGAATGGCTGTGAGACATTTTATTGAGCCCGGCAGCTTTTCTCTGGCCGAGCAGCTGGCACTGCTCGACCTTGCCGACCGGATGGAGGCCGACCCCGCGCCCTACGCCCACCTGTGCGATGGCCGCATTCTTGCCACTTTGTTCTACGAGCCCAGCACCCGCACCCGGCTTTCCTTCGAGTCGGCCATGCTGCGGCTGGGCGGCAAGACGCTGGGCTTTGCCGGGGCGCAGCTTTCCAGCGCCAGCAAGGGCGAAACGGTGGCCGATACTGCCCGTGTGGTAAGCAACTATGCAGACGTCATTGCCATGCGCCACCCCAAGGAGGGCGCGCCGCTGCGGGCGTCCATGTATGCGCGTGTGCCCGTCATCAATGCAGGCGATGGCGGCCACGCCCACCCCTCCCAGACCATGATTGACCTGATGACCATTCGCCAGCGCAAAGGGCGGCTGGATCATTTGACCATCGGTTTCTGCGGCGACCTCAAGTTCGGCCGGACGGTGCACTCCCTCACCGCCGCGCTGAGCCAGTTCGAGGGCAACCGGTTCGTGTTCATCTCGCCCGAGGAACTGCGCATCCCGCAGTACGTCAAGGACGAGACCCTGACCCCGCTGCACCAGAACTATAAAGAGACCGCCGACCTTGAAGCCGAGTTGCCCGGGCTGGACGTGCTGTACATGACCCGCATCCAGAAGGAGCGTTTTTTCAACGAAGAGGACTACCTGCGGTTGAAAGGCTGCTATGCGCTGGACGAAAAGCTGCTGCAGCTGGCACCGCCCACCATGCCGGTGCTGCACCCGCTCCCCCGCATCGACGAGATCAAGCCGGACGTGGACAACGACCCCCGTGCCGCTTATTTCGATCAGGTGCATAACGGTGTGTATATCCGCATGGCCATTATACTGGCGCTGCTGGGTATCCCCGACCCGCTGACCGGGAAAAAAGTGCTAGAAAGTATATAAGTTGTGAACAGGGCTGCTGCACAAAACCTCGTGCAGCAGCCCTGTTTTTGCGTTTGGTGCTTCATGAAATGAAAATTTTTCCCGCTACCCCCGCAGCGGCGGGTCTGGCATAAAGATCATGGTGCCCCGGGCAGAAAAAAGCAGCTGCGGCATCATGCAGCTGTACCCCAGCCACAGCACCGCCAGAATGCACAGCACCAAAAGCACCCTGCGCAAAAGCACCGGATGCCGGGTGGGGGAATAGCGTTTTCTGCGGTCTCGCTGCATAGGCTGCGCCCTCCTTTTTCAAGGCTCTGCCCAGCTTATGCCGCGGCAGAAAGAATTGTGCACAAGCGGGGTTTGTGGTAAGATAACAGGGAAGAACCACGGAGGAACTGCTTATGCTGACCATTACACTGCTGGGCACGGCTGCCACCATGCCGCTGCCGGAGCGCGCCCTGACCGCCGCGGTGGCGGAGTGCGGCGGGCACAGCCTGCTGCTGGACTGCGGCGAGGGCACCCAGACCGCTGCCCGCCGCGCCGGGGTGAACCTGATGCGTGCGGATGCCATCTGCCTGACCCACTATCACGGGGATCATATCTTTGGTCTGCCCGGGCTTTTGCAGACCCTTGGGGCGCAGGGGCGCACTCGTCCGCTGGTGCTGCTGGGGCCGGAGGGGCTTTTGGAGGTCTGGCGGGCGGTATATGCCCTGACCGGGCCGCTGCCCTACGCAGTAAAGCCGCTGGTCTGCCGCGCCGGGCAGCCTGTGGCGCTGGATGCTCTTTCGGATGGATGGCCCGCCGGGGCAACGCTGCTGCCGGTGGCAACAAAGCACCGAGTGCGCAGTCTGGGCTACCGGCTGGAGTTGCCCCGGGCGGGTAGGTTCGACCCGGAAAAGGCGCGTGCGCTGGGCGTACCGGTGACCCAGTGGCGGCTTTTGCAGCGGGGACAGGCTGTCCCGCTGGCAGAGCGTATGGTGCAGCCCGCCGAGGTGCTGGGCGCACCCCGCAAGGGGCTGCGGTTCGTCTTTTCCGGCGACAGTGCGCCCTGCCCGGCGCTGGAACAGGCAGCGCAGGGGGCAGACCTTCTGCTCTGCGATGCCACCTATGCCCTGCCGGAGCAGCAGGAGCAGGCCGCGCAGTGGGGGCACAGCACCTTTGGTCAAAGCGCGGCGCTGGCAGCAAAGGCTGGTGTAAAGCGGCTGTGGCTGGTGCACTATTCCCCCATGATCACCGACCCGGAGGAGCATCTTGCACAGGCGCAAAGCATCTTTCCGGCGGCAGAATGCGGCTTTGACGGCAAACGCATCACCCTGCATTACGAGGAGAACGAGGAATGAAGCTGACACTTGACCCCGGGGCAGCTGCCCTGCTGGACGCCCTGCACGCGGCGGGCTACGCAGCCTATGCCGTGGGCGGCTGCGTGCGGGATAGCCTTTTGGGGCGCACCGCCCACGACTGGGACCTGTGCACCAGCGCCCTGCCGCAGCAGGTAATGGAGTTGTTCGGGGCAGAGCAGTGCATCCCCACCGGCTTGCAGCACGGCACGGTCACCATCAAATACGGCGGGCAGCTGTACGAAACTACCACCTTCCGCACCGAGGGCAGCTATACCGATGGACGTCACCCGGACGAAGTGCAGTTCGTACCGGATGTGCGGGAGGATCTTGCCCGGCGGGATTTTACCATCAACGCGATGGCATATAATGAAGCCGAGGGGCTGGTAGACCCCTTTGGCGGGCAGGCAGATTTGCAAAACGGTCTGCTGCGGGCGGTGGGTGAGCCGCAGCAGCGGTTTACCGAGGATGCGCTGCGCATTCTGCGGCTGTACCGCTTTGCCGCAAGGTTCGGCTTTGCACTGGACGCTGCCACCGCCCGGGCGGCGCGGCAGCTGGCACCGCACTTGGACTGCATCTCTGCCGAGCGCATTCAGGAGGAACTGGCAAAGCTGCTGGCTGCCCCGCAGCCGGGGGCGTATCTGGAACCCGCCGTGCTGGCGGTGGTGTTGCCGGAGTTGACCCCGGAAAGCCTGACCGCCGCAAAGCCGGTGGTGGATGCCTGCCCGGCGGGGGAAGAAAACCTGCCGGTGCGCTGGGCGGCGCTGCTGGGCGCTCTGGGCGAGGCCGACACCCGCCGGGTGCTCAAGCGGCTGCGCTGCTCCAACGCCTGCATCGAGGAGACCGCGGTATTGGTGCGGGAAACGGCAGAGCAGGGCGTGTGCGGGAGCTTTCTCCTCGGACACGAATCGGGCCATTCCATCGCCCGCCCTACTGCCTGCGGCAGCAGGGTCCCACCCCAGCGGACGGTCCTCGGAGAAACTCCCGCACACGCGGGAGAGGTTGCCATCCGGCAGCTTTTAGGGCGGTACGGACTGTGCACCGTGAAGCGGCTGTGTGCGCTGTGTGCGGCGCTGCACCCGCAAGCTGCCCCGGCTTGCGCCCTTGCGGCGCAGCGGGCGCGGCAGCTGGAAGCCAACGGCGTATGCTGCCGGGTGAGCCAGCTGGCGGTGAACGGCCGCGACCTGATGGCAGCGGGCATCCCGGCAGGACCTGCGCTGCGCCGGGTGCTGGAAACGCTGCTGGACGGAGTCATCCGCGCAGAATATCCCAACGAAAAACCGGCGCTGCTGGCTGCGGCGCAGAAAATTATAGCGTCTTGACAAGCGGTTTATGCTGCGGTAGTATTATACTACTGCTTTAATATGTTGAACCCATAAAAGGAGAACCTATGACCACTCAGAACCCTGCAAACCGTCCCCGCGCCCTCATTGCCATGAGCGGCGGCGTGGACAGCTCGGTGGCGGCCTGCCTGATGCAGCAGGCAGGCTACGACTGCACCGGCATCACCATGCGGCTCACCCACAACGAAACGCTGGGACAGCCCGGCTACCAGACCTGCTGCTCGGAAAAGGATATCGAGGACGCCGCCGAGGTGGCCTTTGCACTGGATATGCCGTATCAGGTGCTGGATTTTACCGCCGATTTCCGGGCGCAGATCATTGAAAAGTTTATCCGCGTCTACGAGGCGGGCGGCACCCCCAACCCCTGTATCGACTGCAATAAATATATGAAGTTCCGCCACCTGCTGGACTGGGCGGAAGAACACGGCATGGAGTATGTGGTCACTGGCCACTACGCCCGGGTGGAGCAGGATGCAGCCACCGGCCGCTGGCTGCTGAAAAAAGGCTTGGACGAGGGTAAGGATCAGAGCTATGTGCTATATAACCTCACGCAGGAGCAGCTGGCGCATATCCGTCTGCCGCTGGGTGCGCTGCACAAGACTGAGGTACGAGAGATCGCGCAGGAGCACAGCTTTATCAACGCCCAAAAGCACGACAGTCAGGATATCTGCTTTGTGCCGGACGGCGACTATGCCCGCTTTATGGAGCAGTTTACCGGCAAGCACTACCCTGCCGGGGATTTTCTGGATCGGAGCGGCAAGGTGGTGGGCACCCACAGCGGCGCAGTGCGCTACACGCTGGGGCAGCGCAAGGGGCTTGGTCTCGCGCTGGGTGCGCCGGTGTACGTCTGCGGCAAGGATATGCAGGCCAATACCGTCACCGTCGGGCCGGAGAGCGAGCTGTTCGACCGCATCGTCTACGCAGAGGATGTGAACTGGATCGCCATTCCGGCGCTGACCGGGCCGCTGCGGGTCACCGCCCGCACCCGGTATCATCAGGCCGAGCAGCAGGCCACCGTCTACCCCGCAGAAAACGGCTTCCGGTTGGAATTCGACCAGCCCCAGCGTGCCCCCACCCCGGGACAGGCTGCCGTGCTGTATCAGGGCGATGTGGTGCTGGGCGGCGGCACCATCACCCGCGTAGAAAAGTAAGGAGAACGAAATGCAGGATCAATATTCCCGTACCCAGCTGCTGCTGGGTGCAGAGGCTATGGAAAAGCTGCACCACGCCCGGGTGGCAGTGTTTGGCATCGGCGGCGTGGGCGGCTACACGGTGGAGGCGCTGGCACGCAGCGGCGTGGGCGCACTGGATCTGATCGATGACGATAAGGTCTGCCTGACCAACCTCAACCGTCAGATCATCGCCACCCGCAGCACGGTAGGGCAGTATAAGGTGGATGTAGCGGAACAGCGCATCCACGATATCGACCCCAACATCAAGGTGACCACCCACCGGTGCTTCTTTGGCCCGGAGACGCAGGACGATTTCGATTTTACCCAGTACGACTATGTGGTGGACGCCATCGACACCGTTACCGGCAAGCTGGCGCTGGTGATGAAGTGCAAGGAGGCGGGCACCCCCATCATCTGCTCCATGGGCGCAGGCAACAAGATGGACCCGACCCGCTTTGAAGTGACCGATATCTACAAGACCTCGGTCTGCCCGCTGGCCAAGGTGATGCGCACCGAGTGCCGCAAGCGCAAGATCAAGCACCTGAAGGTGGTCTACTCCAAGGAGCCTGCCATGACCCCCATCGAGGATGACTCCATCAGCTGCAAGGATCACTGCATCTGTCCCCCGGGCACCCAGCGCAAGTGCACCGCACGGCGCACTGTGCCGGGATCCAACGCCTTTGTACCCTCGGTGGCCGGTCTGATCATCGGCGGCGAGGTGGTCAAGGACCTCGTGGGCTTTGTACCGCTGAAGGGGTAAAAGATATCAAAAAACGCCAACATCTACACGGCTTTTGCAGATGTTGGCGTTTTTTTTTTGCACGCAGCAGCGTTCCATAACATAAAATTGCAACCAATTTGCAATTTGGTATTGCAATTGGGAAGGATATCGTGTATAATCTTCCCTGCACGAAAATGCAAACTGATTGCAAATTGTTGAGAGACGACCCCCTGCGGGTCTTTGGAGCGATTATTTATGGAACTGTTTCTGGATGTTTTGGGCGAAACCTTGGTGGATACCGCCAAGATGCTGCCCTTTCTGTTTCTGGCCTACCTGCTGATCGAGTATATCGAGCACCGCCACGGCGAGCGTATCGAAGCGCTGCTTGCGGGCGGCGGGCGCTGGGGCGCTGTGCCGGGCGCGGTACTGGGCTGTGTGCCGCAGTGCGGCTTCTCCGCCATTGCGTCCAACTTCTACGCCTCCCGGGTCATCACGCTGGGCACGCTGATGGCGGTGTACCTTGCTACCAGCGACGAAGCTATCCCACTGCTGGTCTCCATGCCCGCCTACTGGGATAAGCTGGCCGTCCTGATGGTCATCAAGGTGTTGTACGCCATCGCGGTGGGCTTTGTGCTGGATTTTGTCCTGCGGGGCGTGCTGCCCAAAGGGCTGCGGGGCGGCTACACCGGCCATGCGGACGAGGTGGACTGCCACGAGGAGCACAGCGATGCCGAGGGCAATGAAAAGCCCATCTGGCAGGCGGCGCTGCGCCACACGCTGGAGATCTTTGTGTTCATCTTCGCTTTCAGTCTGGTGTTCGGCATGATCGTGGAAGGCGTGGGCGAGGACGTGTTCGCCGAGATGCTGGGCGACATGGGCTTTTTCCAGCCGGTGGTGGCGGCTCTGGTGGGGCTGATCCCCAACTGCGCCGCCAGCGTGCTGCTGACCCAGCTGTATGTGGAGGGTGCTCTGCGCTTTTCCAGTCTGGTGGCGGGCCTTTGCACCGGTGCAGGCGTGGGCCTTGCGGTGCTGTGGCGCACCAATCCTTCGTGGAAGCAGAACCTGTTCATCACCGGCCTGACATGGGGTGCAGGCGCATTCCTCGGCGTGGCAATGCAGGTGGTCGTGGCCGTGTTTGCGTGATCCCGAGAAGAAGCTGCAAAGAAAACGGCATCGTGAAACAAAATAAGGCTATTGCATGGAATTTTGTGCAGTAGCCTTATTTTTATGCCCAAATGCACCCCAATTTTAAAAAAGTATGGTATACTGGTACAAAACTCAGTTCCATAGGGGAGAATAGAATGCAATATAAGATTCTGGCAAGCGATTACGACAACACACTGGTGCCCTTTGGCGAGGGCAAGCCGCGTCAGAAGGTGGTAAAAGCCATCAAAAAGCTGCAGGCCGCAGGCGGCAGATTTGTGCTCAGCACCGGACGTGCGTATCCGTGCGTCAACCTCAAAGGCCAGCTGGGCGGCATCCGGTTCGATTATGCCATCACCTGCAACGGTGCCTGTGTGGTGGACCGCGAGGGCCGCATCGTGGCCGAGCACCCGCTCACCGCTGAGGAAATGTACGCGCTGGTGGATTTCTGCGAGGATTATAACTATCCGCTGCAGTTCAATTTCAGGGATGCCTGCTACGCCTACTGCGAGTATGAATATCTGCACAGGGGCTATCAGCAGATGAACAGCATCGGGCTGGACTGTATGGACGGCGAAGATCAGGACCGCCACCTGATCGACATGCCCCACGCGGCCTTTGCGGCCATGCCGCCGGAGCGTGTGGCGGACTTCAACGCCAAGTACGGCCATCTGGGCCTGCACTGGATGCAGGTGGGCGCGCAGAATGCCGACGGCCTGTGCTACTACGACATCGTGCGCGGTGGAATGGACAAAGGCGTTGGCCTTGCCGACCTGTGCGAAAAGATGGGCCTGACACTGGCCGATGCCGTGGCGGCAGGCGATTCTGCCAACGATGTGGCTATGCTGAAGGCAGCGGGCCTTGGCTGCTGCATGGCAAACGGCACGCCGGACGCAAAGGCTGCCGCCGACCGCATCATTGGCGATGTGCGGGAGGACGGCCTTGCCGACCTGATCGATGAGCTGTGGTTCGACGGCCCCAGAGCAGAGCCGTCCGGCCGCGACCTTGGCTCGCCTTGGGATAAAATTGAAAGTGCAGGCGGACAATGAGCTTTGAACCGGTGTATAACGAACACAGCCGGGCGCTGATCCTGGGCACATGGCCCAGCCCCAAAAGCCGGGAGATGGCCTTTTACTACGGCCACCCGCAGAACCGCTTCTGGCCCATGATGGCCGCGCTGACCGGTGAGCCGGTGCCTGCCCGTGAGGACATTGAAGCCAAAAAGCAAATCATCCTGCGCCATGGGCTGGCCCTCTGGGACACGCTGGAACGCTGCACCATCACCGGCGCAGCGGACGCTTCCATCAAGGATGCAGTGCCGAATGATATTGCCGCTCTGCTGGCAAAGGCACCCATCGAAGCAGTATTCTGCAACGGAGCCACCGCATACCGGATCTATACAAAGTATCTGCAGCCGGTGTCCGGCATTGCAGCGGTAAAGCTGCCCAGCACCAGCCCGGCAAACGCTGCCTGCCGCCCGGAAAAGCTGCGCGAAATCTGGGGCGCGGCCCTTTTGCCGTGGATCAACAAATGATGGCCAGGTTGTAAATTATCCGTGAAAGCCTTGCGTTTTTCGCGGGGCGCGGTATTATGGGTAACATAAGGGGCAATGCCCCGGACAAGGAGAAGAAACATGAGCAAGATCATCCGCACCAGAAAGCCCAGCGTTCTGCCATTTTATGCAATGGCACTGGTCTTTTTGGTATTGTGCGCGGTACTGCCGGTGTATAAGCTGTGGGCGCTGCTGGCGGCGCTGGGCGGTGCATTTGTGGCCTTTGGTGCGGCACAGAAGGTCTGCCCGCCCCGGGTGGTGGAGCACGAAGTGCCTTTCCACACCGGTGTGGAGGATGTGGACGCGATGCTGACCGACATTCAGCAGAAACTGGATACCCTGCACACCCTCAACGAGCAGCTGCCGGACCCGCAGCTCTCTGCCGCCATGACCCGCATGGAAAAGGCGGGCCGCTCCATTGTGGAAGCGGTGGAAGCAAACCCGGAAAAGGCAAAGCAGGTGCGCAGGTTTGCAAACTATTACCTGCCGGATGCGGTGAACGTTCTGCAGCAGTATGCAAAGCTGGCAAAGCAGGGCGTGCGCGGCGAGAATGCCGCAGCCATCCGTACCGAGGTGGAGCACAATGCTGCTTCCATTGCCACGGCGTTTGAAAACCAGCTGGATGCCCTGTACGCCGCCGAGAGCATGGACCTTTCTGCAGATATCACGGTGCTGCAGAACATGCTCAAAGGGCAGGGCCTGAGCTAAGAAAAAAGGTAAATGGTATTTGGAAAGGAAGAAATCTCTTATGGCTGATAATACATTCAACTTTGACCTCGATGCACCCGCAGTACCCACCCTGACGCTGGACCCCACCCCGGCAGAAGAGGAAAAGGCAGCACCCGCCCAGCAGGAAGCTGCCGCACCGGAGCAGCCGCAGGTGAACCTGACCCCGGAAGAACAGGCCATGGTGGATCAGTTTGCTGAAAAGATCGATATTACCAACAGCCAGCAGGTGCTGCAGTACGGCTCCGCCTGTCAGAAGAAGATCGGCGATTTCTCCGAGGCCGCCCTTTCCAAGGTGGCCACCAAGGATCTGGGCGAAGTGGGCGATATGATCACCAGCCTGATCGGTGAGCTGAAGAGCTTTGATGCAGGCGAGGAAGAAAAAAAGGGCATCCTCGGCTTCTTCAAGAAGAAGGGCGACCAGCTGGATGCCATGAAGATGAAGTACAACAAGGCCGAGACCAACGTGGAAAAGATCCAGTCCATGCTGGAGGGCCATCAGGTGCAGCTGCTCAAGGACATCGCCATGCTGGATAAGATGTATGATCTGAACATGGCCTACTTCAAGGAGCTGAGCATGTATATCCTTGCCGGCAAAAAGAAGCTGGCCGATGTGCGCGCAAACGAGCTGCAGCAGGCCATGGATAAGGCCAAGGTTTCCGGCCTGCCGGAGGATGCACAGGCGGCTCGTGATCTGGCCGACCAGTGCGAACGCTTTGAGAAGAAGCTCTATGATCTGGAGCTGACCCGCAACATCAGCCTGCAGATGGGGCCGCAGATCCGCCTGCTGCAGAACAACGACACCATGATGGCAGAGAAGATCCAGTCCACCATCGTCAACACCATCCCCCTGTGGAAGAACCAGATGGTGCTGGCACTGGGTCTGGCCCACAGCCAGCAGGCCATGCAGGCTGAGCGTGCCGTGACCGACATGACCAACGACCTGCTCAAGAAGAACGCCGAGGCCCTGAAGATGGGTACCATCGAGACCGCCAAGGAGTCCCAGCGCGGTGTGGTGGACATCGAGACCCTGCAGCAGACCAACAAGAGCCTGATCGAGACGCTGGACGAGCTGAACAAGATCCAGAGCGAGGGCCGCGCAAAGCGTGCCGCCGCCGAGCAGGAGCTGAACCGCATCGAGGACGAACTGAAAGCAAAAATGATGGAGATCCGGAGCTGAGATGGCAAACGCAGATTTTTCGCAAAAACAGAACAGCACTTCCGGCGGTTTTGACGCGGGCAGCTACCGCGAACAAAAGCAGCCGGAGCAGGCCGTGCCGCTGACACCTCTGCAGCAGAAGCTGGCAGGGCTGGAAGCAAAGCTGCCCGCAGCCCTTTCCACCCGCGCAGCTGCACTGGCGCTGAGCGTGGTGGTGATGCTGGCGGCCTTTTTGGGCTTTGGCAGCGCCAAGCTGCGCAGCCGGTACAACGAAGTCCGCAAATGGTACACGGTGGGTGTGGCGGCAGACAACGGCTATAACCTCAACGAGGAGCTGACCACCCGCATGAACACGGCGGCGAACATCATCACCACCGCCGGCAACACGCTGGGGGCCGACAGTGCCGAGGTGCAGGCTGCACAGACCGCGCTGAACGACTTCTCGGCCTGTCTGGAAGCGGTGCAGAACGGCGGCAAAGCGCAGGCTCTCACCTCGCTGCCCTATTATCAGGGCAGCACGATGCATGCACTGTATCAGGCCAACGAGGTGCTGGGTTCGCGGATCGACCAGCTCTATGCAAAGCTGCAGGAGCAGGCTGCAGACCCCATGAAGATGGGCGCAGTGCAGGGGCAGTACGGCCAGTTCAACAGTGCGGCTACCATCATCGGCACCCTGCAGTACAACGATGCCGTTTACGACTACCAGAAAGAGACCGGCGGCTTTCCGGCCAGCGTGCTGGGCAGCATTGCCGGGGTAAAGGAGGTTGAACCCTTCGCATGAAAAATTTTGCAAAGCGCGTGAGCGCTCTGGTGCTGGCCCTTGTAGTGGGCGCAGCGGCCCTGTGCCCGGCGGCATTTGCCGCCGCCAGCTTGCCGGATCTGCCCAGAGATCAGTGTGTGGTGGATGATGCCAACGTTCTGAGCGACAGCACCACCCAGACCATCGTTGATCTGAACAACCAGCTGCAGTCCAGCTGCAACGGAGCACAGATCGGCGTACTGACTGTAGATTATACGGGTAATTATTCCACTGAGGATTATGCAACACAGGCCTTCAACGCCTGGGGCATCGGCTCGGCTTCCGAGAACAACGGTGTGCTGATCCTGCTGGTGATGGAATCGCCCATCTACGAGGATGGCGATTACTACGTGACCTACGGCGACGGCTTCCGCAACACCACGCTGGAAAGTCAGGCCAGTGCCCTCGCTCAGACCATGGAAGGTGATTTTGTTAACCGCGATTACAGCGATGCAGTAATCACCTGTGCCAACAATGTGGCCGACACCATTGCAAGTGTTTATGGGGTAAATCTGAACAATGGCAGCTACGACGACGGCAGCTACGCGGAGCCGGACGACGGCCCCACCACCTTTGGGGATATCGTTCTGGGTATCGTGATCCTGTTCATGTCCCTGATGGTGATGCTGATCATCGTACTGTTCGTGTTCCGGGTGTTCATTGCACCCATCGGCCACGCAGCAGGCTGGAACTGGGGCCCCTTCGCATGGGGCTACATGGCAGGTTCGGCCCGTCGGCACCGTCCCGGCCCGCCGCCCCCTCCGGGCCCCGGCTTCGGCCCCGGATACGGCCCGGGCTATGGCCCCGGCCCCCGCAATGACCGGCCCCGCCCGCCCCGGAACAACAACCGGCGTCCGCCCCGTCCTCCCATGGGCGGCGGCTTTGGCGGCGGGTCCTTCGGTGGCTCCCGCGGAGGCGGCTCCTTTGGGGGCGGCTCGTTCGGCGGCGGCAGCTTCGGCGGCGGCTCCTTCGGTGGAATGGGCGGCGGCGGCAGCCACGGCGGCGGCGGTGGCCGCGGCCGTTAAAAACACAAAAACACGGAGAACTGCTGTGGGCGGTATGCCTGCGGCAGTTCTCTTTTTAGGTTTCAGGCGTGAAGGGAATTCATTTGACAAATCAACTTTGTTAACCTATACTGAGAAACATGCATAATAAGCCAGAAATAAAGGCTCTGAGGGCGGAAAAGCCACAGAGCAGGGAACGATAAAAATAGAGGGAGAATCACCATGCTGACTCTGGATAAGATCTACCACGCCGCCTTTGTGCTCAAGGATG
>OGDY01002586.1_pt1 | contig 16371 bp, 22 predicted proteins | sample 1570341 | NCBI WGS metagenome assembly OGDY01 (sample SAMEA2581972, study PRJEB24529) | metagenome | biome: Human gut stool | place: China | collected 2011 | reverse complement strand
ATAAATTTGATCAACCATATAAATTTATAAATGATTATCCATATGATAAAAGTATCAATAATATTTGTATATTAGGAAATCATGATTATAATTTATACAAAGAGGGGTTAAATATAAAAGAAATACTAAATAATAATAGATTAGATTTTATATCATTAGATTATGGGAAAGGTATTGTGTCAATAGGTGATTTTAATATAATGTTAAGGCATGTAATAGACTTTAAAAATATAAAAAAAGATGAACAATGTTTTGATGATAATACATATAAAAATCTTGATTTAATATTAAGAGGGCATTCTCATATTTTTAAGACATATTCTGACATTATTAAGGTTCCTTCAGTTACGGGTGCCGGTGTAAGAAACGAAGAATTTATTTCAATCCCTCAATTTATAGAAATAGATTTAAGGCTCAATAAAGATAACAAACCAGAACATTATAAAATCAAACAAATATTGTCTTGTAATGCAAAAATTATTGGAGAGTATGAATATAATTGTAAGGTAAAATGCTTATAGAAATTTTGCCTTTTTTGTGAGATATTTTATGCTAAAAAAACACTTAAATTATCGAGGTTTGATTAGCTTCTATCTAGCTTTTATTTAAAATTAAAAATAAGTGATTAAAAGGTTTGTTTTTGCGCTTTGTTAATTTTTTTTAACTAAAAATATTTATAAAATATGCTAAATATCATTGTATTAATGATTTTTTTTTTGCTATAATATAATAGGTGATTGCAATGGAATATAAATATATATCAAAAAATGAAATGGATACAATTGAACTTGCTGAAAATATAGAATCAGAAAAATTTCCTAACATGATTATTTGTTTAGATGGTGAATTAGGTAGTGGAAAAACTATTTTTACTAAAGGAATTGCTAAAGCAATGGGTATAACTGAAACTATTACATCTCCTACTTTTACAATAATTAAAGAATATAATGGAGAGTTGCCTTTATATCATATGGATGTATATAGATTAGATGGAAATACTGATGGTGTAGGGATCGAAGAGTATTTTGAAAAAGGTGGTGTTGTTGTTATTGAATGGGCAGCAACTATTAAAGATATTTTACCTTCAGAATACTTACATATTAAGTTTAAAGTTGTTGATGAAAATAAAAGAACTTTAATTATAACTCCTCATGGAACAAAATACGAAGAGTTATGTGAGGCTGTTTTATGATATCCCTATTAATAGATACTTGTACTAAAAATGTATGTATTGCTATGTTTAAAGATAAAACTTTGATGGATAAAGTGGTATATTCTAATCAGATAGATTTGTCTAGTAATTTTATGGTTTTGGTAAATAATATTTTTAGTAAAAAGAAACAGGTATTAAGATGAATAGATGTAAATGGTGTAATGTAAATAATCCTTTATATGTAGAGTATCATGATAATGAATGGGGAGTACTTAATTTAGATGAAAAGTTTTTATTTGAAATGTTAATATTAGAAAGTTTTCAAGCGGGAATCTCTTGGGAGTGTGTTTTAAATAAACGTAAATATTTTAAAGAAGCTTATGATAATTTTGATATAGAAAAGATAATTAATTATGATGATGTAAAAATAGAAAAATTAATGAACAATAAAAATATTATTAGAAATAAATTAAAGATTAAAGCAAGTATTAATAATGCTAAAGTATTTATGGATATTGAGAGTGAATTTGGTAGTTTTAAAAATTATTTACTTGGGTATTTTAAAGAATATCCAGTAAAAGAAGTTGGTAAAACTACATCTAGTATATCTGATGAATTATCAAAAGATTTATATAAAAGAGGAATGAGGTTTGTAGGATCAACAATAATTTACTCTTATCTACAAGCAATTGGACTTATAAATTCCCATGATGAAAATTGTGATGTAAAGTCATAAAAGTTTAGAAAATATTAATTTTTTTGTGAAATTTAAAAAAACTAGTTTTCTTATTATAAAAAAAATGGTATTATGGCAATTGGTAAAAAGATAAATGAAAAAAATGTTTATGAACAATTACCAATGCTTTTAAAAGAATTTAAACCTGATATTGTTATAATTACTGGACATGATGCTTATTATAGAAAAAAAGGGGATGCTAAAGATATAAATAATTATAAAAATTCTCTTTATTTTGTTAAAGCTGTTAAGACTGCTAGAAACTATGAAAAAAGTCATGAAAAGTTAGTTGTTATTGCTGGAGCTTGCCAAAGTGATTATGAAGAGCTAATAAAAGCTGGTGCTAACTTTGCGTCGAGCCCTAAAAGAGTTAATATTCACGCCTTAGATCCTGCAATTATAGCTAGTACCATAGCTTTAACAGAAAGAAATAAGGAAATTGATTTAAAGAAATTACTTGAAAAAACTAAATATAAAGAAGATGGTATGGGAGGTCTTATTTGTAATGGTCTTATGTATGTGGGATATCCAAGATAAGGAGAAATTATGAATATTAATATAATAAAAAATGAAATAAATAACAAACTTAATAGTAAAGTATTAGTATCTGTGTATGGAATGCGTAATAGAGTTAACAAACTAGAAGGAATATTATATAAAACGTATCCTAATCTTTTTACAGTATTAGTGGATGGAGAAGAAAAAAGTTTTTGTTATAGAGATGTTATAACTGGTGATGTAAAAATAAATTATTTATAAATTTAAAAAAATTTGTTGCAAAAATGATAATTATGTTTTAAAATTAAGGTAGTAAAACAACATAAGGAGGTAGTATTATGGAAATAACAAGACTAGAGGTTTACAGAAGAGAAAAAGAAGGTTCAAGATTAAAAGCGTTTGTAGATTTTACACTTGATGACTGTTTAGCTATAAGAGGAGCTAAAATAATTGAAGGAAATTCAAGATTGTTTGTTTCTATGCCTGGTAAATTAAATAAAGATGGTAAAGAAGAAAATGTCGTTTTCCCTACAAACAAAGAAACTAGAGAAAAATTTGAAAAAGTTATTTTAGATGAATATAATAGAATATTAAATGAAGAAGTTAGCGAATAGTTAACTTTTTTGTTTGTAATTTCATAAAATTTTGTCCTTGACATATAATGTATATGTGTTATATAATTAGACCTGTCGCTAAAAAAGGAGTGATTATTTATGTTATATAGTATACAATATGTTTATGGGAAAGATAAAAATGAAAAAGAAGTTCTTGAGGGAGCAAAAGTAATATCATTTGATGGAAGATATACTTTTATTCAAGAAATATATGTTGGATTGGAATTCTCATTAGAGGATATTTTAAACAATAGTGTTAATGCTCATGCAATTGGAGTAAAAAATCTTGAAGTATTTAAAAATAAATATGAAAAACTAGGAGCAGTTGGAGTTATTTATTTTCCAGGCACAGATAAATATGAGTTTTTAGAAGATGGAGATATTGTTATTCCATGGGTTAGTTCATTAATGGTTCAAAAATCTTTAGATGCTGCATTAAAACCTTATAGAAAATCAGCGACAGAAAGTATAGTAAAGGAAAGAATGGCGGCTTATGTAGATCATTTAGGAGCAGAAAATCCATTAGTAGAATTAAATGATTTATCTTTAAATAGACATGTATCAAATAGATAGAATATTCTGTCTATTTTTTTCATATTATTTATTGGTGATATTAATGGGAGAAGCTAGTTTTGGAACACAAGAAGTAAAAATGGTTGATAGAAGTAATATTAGTATAAATGGTGTTAATAAAATAGTTAGTTTTGATGATGAAGAGTTTTTGATGGAAACGGTAATGGGAAATTTAAGAATATTAGGTAATGGTCTTGAATTATTAAAATTAGACACTGTAGATGGAAATGTGAAGATTAATTCATTTATGTATATTGATGGTAAAACTAAAAATAAAGAAGAAAGTATTATAACAAAATTGTTTAAATGAATAGCTATATTCAAGTAATATCTTTCTTGATATCTTTTATATATGGAATAATATTTTATTTATTTACAAGATTTAATAAATATATGTTAATTAATAAAAATAATGTTATTAAGTTGTTGGTAACATTAGTTTTTGTTATAGATATGGTGATTTTATATATTTATGTTATGTATAAAGTTAATTTTGGAATGATACATCCGTATTTTGTTGCTGTTGTTTTATTGGGCTATATTTTTATGATGTTTTTGTATGATAAATGCTCTATGTTAATTAAAAGATGTTTAAAAAAGTTAAGAATTAAATAATCTTTTTTGTAAAATTATTGTCAATGAAGTAATTCGTGAATTTAAATTGTTTACAAGTTTATAAATTTTAATTATAATTCAGATAAGAATGGGAAGGATGTCTCGATATGAAAAAAACAAAAAAAGAAAAAAAACGGCTTTTTGTTATTTCCGTTGTTATAATTCTTCTTGTTGTGTCCTTAGTTAGTTCTGTAGCTGGAGATTGGACTAAAATAATGGAAAACAAAAGTAAAATTACAAGTTTAAATAAACAATATAATGATTTATTAAGTGAAGAAGAAAAATTAGTAAGTGAAGTTACTAAGTTGCAAGATGACGATTATATTGTTAGATTTGCAAAAGAAAAGTTTTTGTACTCAGAAAATGGTGAACTTATCATAAGAATGAACTAAAATTCATTCTTTTTTATAATATCATCTATTAAGCCATATTCTTTAGCTTCTTTGGCATTTAGAAAATTGTCCCTTTCGGTGTCTTCATATATTTTTTCAATTGGTTGGTGAGTATTATTTGATAAAATTCTATTTAATTTTTCTTTTAATTTAATAATTCTTTCAGCTGCAATTTTAATGTCTGTTGCTTGGCCTTGAGCTCCTCCGAGAGGTTGATGAATCATAACTTCAGCATTTGGAAGAACATATCTCTCATCTCCGGAAGATAGTAAAAATGCTGCCATACTTGCACACATTCCAACTCCGATTGTTATAACTTTGCTTTCGATAAATCTCATTGTGTCATATATACCCATTCCAGATGTTATAGCTCCACCTGGAGAATTAATATATAAATAAATATTTTCATGACTTATATTATCTAAATAAAGTAATTCACTTATTATTATGTTTGATATTGTATCATCAATTTCCCCGGTTAAAAATATAATTCTATCTTGTAAAAGTCTAGAATATAAGTCGTATGCATATTCTTTATTGTTAGTTTTTGTTATTACTGTTGGAATTATATTCAAAATAGATCACCTAAGTAAATAATAGTAAATAATGTTAATTTTTATTCACAAATTTATAAAAAATTGATATAATTATAAAGAATAGAGGTTGATTAGATGGATATAGTTAAAATTACATTTAATGATAATACTGTTCATGAGTATAAAAAAGGTACTTCTTTTTATGATGCAAGTAAAGATTATAATATGAATAATATTGTAGGTTATAAAATAAATAATGAAGTATTTTCTTTGGATAATAAAATACTTGAAGATGAAAAAATAGAGTTTATAAATACTAATGATTTAATTGGTAATAGAATATATAAAGCTGGATTAAAGTTTTTGTTTTTAGTTTCTTTGCAAGAAGTTTTTAATGACTTTGATGTTGTTTATGAACATAGTGTTCCAAGGGGGATGCTGGGAGTTTTAAAAGGACCAAGAATTTTAAGTCATGAAGATATATCAAAAATTAAAGCAAGAATGTGCAAACTTATTAGTGATAATGAGCTAATAACTAAATTAAATGTTTCACCAAAAGATGCAATAAAGTATTTTAATAACAGAAAAGAGTATGAAAAAGCTAATAATATCCAAAATATAAGTGATAAGGTAGTTAATTTATATAAGCTAAAAAATAATTTGAATTATTTTTACTCATTAATGCCTTACAGTACGGGGGCTTTAGAAAAGTTTGAGTTAGTTTATTTGGGGAATAATAGAATAATATTGTTATTTCCTACAACTAGAAGCAATGGTATGGTTCCTGAATATGTTCACTATGATAAAATAATTGAAAGTTTTATGGATGGAAAAAATTGGTTAAACAACTTAAATATGCCATATATTACAGACTTAAATAAAGATGTTGGTAATGGTAAAATAATTAACTTTATTAAGTCTTGCGAATTAATGTTTAATTTAAATATATCAGATGTTGCTAGAATTATTGAAGATAGAAAAGATGTTAAATTTATTTTAATAGCTGGCCCTTCTTCAAGCGGAAAAACTACTACTACAAGTAGATTAGCATCTTATTTTGAGGCTTTAGGTTATAATCCGATAAAAATAAGTTTAGATGATTATTTTGTTGATCGAGAAGAAACTCCGAAAGATGAATTTGGCAATTATAATTTTGAATGCTTAGAAGCTTTAGATGTTAAGCTGTTTAATGAAAATTTGAATAATTTATTAAAAGGTGAAAGTGTTAAATTTCCAAAGTATAATTTTATGACTGGATTAAGGGAATATTATAAAGAAGAAATAAAAATGACTGATAAAAGTATTTTCTTAATTGAAGGATTACATGCATTGAATGAAAATTTAACAAAGGAAATTGAAGAAAAATATAAGTTTAAAATTTATTTGAGTCCTTTTATTCCTTTAAGTATAGATAAATATAATTATGTATCAACAATTGATTTAAGATTACTTAGAAGAATAGTGAGGGATAATAGAACGAGGGGTTATGATGTAATTAAAACAATAGATAATTGGCAAAGTGTAAGAAATGGAGAAGAAAAATATATTTTCCCATATATACACCAAGCAAATGTTATTATTAATACAGCGTTAGCCTATGAAGTTGGGGTTTTGAAGGTTTATGTTGAGCCATTGCTCTTATCGGTAAGTGTTGATAGCATTTATTATGAAGAAGCAAGAAGATTAGTGGATTTTTTAAAACAATTTTTCCCAATACCGGGAGAATATGTTAATGATGAATCAATATTGCGAGAATTTATAGGAGGAAGATATAATGATTAAAGTAGCAATTAATGGTTTTGGTAGAATTGGTAGATTAGCATTTAGACAAATAGTTACACAAACAGATTTTGATATTGTGGCTATTAATGACTTGACAAGTGCAGAAGATTTAGCTTATTTAGTTAAATATGATACTGTTCATGGAAGCTTTCATGAAGATGAAATTAAAGCTGAAGGAAATGAAATAGTTGTTGCAGGTGTTAAAAGAATTAAAGTTTTTAGTGAAACTGATCCTGCAAATTTACCTTGGGGAGAACTTGGAGTTGATTTAGTGCTTGAATGTACTGGTAAGTTTACTGCAAAGGAAGATGCAATGAAACATATTACAGCGGGAGCTAAAAAGGTATTAATTAGTGCACCGGGAAAAGGTGAAATGAAAACTGTCGTTTATGGTGTTAATGATAATGTTTTATCAAATGAAGACGTTATTGTTAGTGCTGCAAGTTGTACAACAAATTGTTTAGCACCTGTACTTAATATTTTACAAAAAAATATTGGTATTAAAAAAGGTTTCATGACAACAGTTCATGCTTATACAAATGACCAAGCAACTCTTGACATTGCTCATAAAAAAGGCATTAAATCTAGACGTGGTAGAGCTTGTGCTCAAAATATTGTTCCATCTAGTACTGGCGCTGCTAAGGCTATTGGCTTAGTTATTCCTGAACTTTTAGGAAAACTTGATGGTAATGCACTAAGAGTTCCAACTGCAGATGGTTCTGTTGTAGATTTAACACTAGAATTATCTCGAAATACGAGTGTTGAAGAAATAAATAAATTATTTCAAGATAATCAAAATGAAACAATTAAATTTACTATGGACCCAATTGTTTCAAGTGATTGTTTAGGTAAAAAAGTTGGTGCTATAGTTGATGGACTTTCAACAAGTATTGTTGAAGCTGATGGCACACAATTAGTTAAAGTACTCGCTTGGTATGATAATGAATATGGTTATACTGCACAAATGCTTAGAACTGCAAAGAAAATGTTTCAATAATAAATTAAACTCTCAATAAATTTCGAGAGTTTTTTTGTGTGTAATTTTTAAAAATGGTATATCGCAAATTTAATGTTTTAAAATTATTTATTTTAGAATTGATTTATTATAAGGTTTTCTTTCATCTGTTCTACATGTTAGATAATCTATACTTGTTTGGTAATAATCAGCAAGTATGTTTATTTTTTCTAAAGAAATAGCATTTATTCCTAGCTCGTATTTATTATATTGTTGTTGTGTTATTCCAAGTAGGTTAGCAACATCTTTTTGGTATAAATCATGGTCTTCTCTAATTTCTTTTAATCTTGATATATTCATGAGTTCACCTCTAAATAAATTTTACTATACAACTAATAATTGTATTGCTTTATACAACCTGAAGTAGTATAATAAAAATATAATACAACCATAAGTTGTATGCGTAAGGTGAAATATGAAGAAGAAAATATTTATATTATTTTTTGTGTTAATAACTGTTACGTTATCAACAATAGTATTTAACAATCATAATAATAATGATGTTTTTAATAATAATTTTAATGAAAAGTTGATAAAAAAAGACTTGTTAACAATGAATTTGGAACAAACCGCAGGAGCTGGTGATTATAAATCTGTAACTTACACTGAATGGCCGAGGGAAGGTTATATTTTTAATACGGAATTATCTAAATGTGAAAATGGTGGTGAACTTAGTTGGGATAATGCAAAAAAAGTAGTATTAATGAGTGGAAATATTTCCGATAAATGTTATGTTTACTTTAATGTTGCAAGATATGATCAAGAGTGTAATGATAATACATTATCATGTTATATTGCAAAAAAATATGGTAATTTAAATAGTAGTAGTATTTATTATCATGATGCAAGTTTGAAAAATGGTGCTAATGATTTATCTTATAGATATGCCGGTTCATCAAGTGATGTAAATAATTATATTTGTTTCGGTTCAACAGAAGCTGTATGTCCAGCAGATAATTTGTATCGAATAATCGGGGTATTTAAAAATAATGAACTTAAACAATATTATTTAAAATTAATTAAATCAGATTTTGCAACTAGTGATTTACTAGGAAATGATGGAAATTATGCTGTAAATGCAAATCCTTCTTCATCATATTTGGGAAATCAAACCATTTTAAGCGCTTATAAATGGAATTTTAAGGATAATGCTACAGATAATAGTGGGAGTGTTTCAAACAATTGGAATGAAAGTTTATTAAATACTAAAAATTTAAATCTTAATTTTCTTACAAATATTGGTACTATTTGGTCAAATAAAATTGCTGTAGTTAAATGGAATATTAGTGGAAATACAAGAAATAATTTATTATATACAACTGTAAAATCATCTTATCAAAGTGAAATAATTAATCCAACGACATCAGATATTTTTACATCACAAATAGGGCTAATGTATGTATCAGATTATGGTTATGCTGCAAATCCAAGTTATTGGACATATAAGTATAGTGATACTGAATTAACTGATTATAGAGCATCAATAAATGCAAATTGGATGTATACTGGAGATTATGAGTGGACTATTACAAAATTTTCAGATTATGATAGTAGTGTGGCTGTTGTTTTAAAAGAAGGTAATATTGATTTGAGTTATAGTGATAATATTATGTATTTAAGACCTACTTTTTATTTAAATTCAGATGTCTCGTATTATCTTGGTGATGGTGCTATAAATAATCCGTATAAAATTGTTGTAAATTAAAACCTTCAGTTTTTTCTGAAGGTTATTTTAATATTGATTTTGGACAGAGTTTTCTTTCATCTGTTTTACTTAATAAGTAATCTATTGAAATATCATAGTAATCTGCTAAATCTGATAGATAGTTGGTTTTAATCTTTTGCCAATTTTATATTCACTATATTGTTGTTGTGTTATTCCAAGTAGGTTAGCAACATCTTTTTGGTATAAATCATGGTCTTCTCTAATTGATAGAGTTATTTCTTTCTTTTAAACTTATTTATTAATCTGTTGCCAACTAATTCATTTAATAAATCTTTATTCATTATGTAATAAAGTATTAAAGAAGCAAGCCCAATACCCGCTAGGGCAAGTAACATTGGTAATTTTCTAGTTATGTGATTAAATACTAATGGCTTCAAAATTAAGCATATTATTACTAAGATAACAATAGTTACTATTAGTTTTGGTATTGATTTTAATGTTTCTTTGTAACTAAAGTTATATTTGTGATGTAAAGTGTAAAGTGGAATAGCAAGTGATAGTAAATAACCAATTGTTGTTGCAAGTATTGCACCATAGAATGGATAAATACCTAGTTTATTAAATAAGAATATTAATGGAATATCTAATAATGTTTTGGTAATTAGACCAGTTGCACAAGAGATGTAAATTAGTTTTGTTTTAGATAGTCCTTGAAGAGCACTACATATCATTATGTAAGCAGAATCTAATATGGCAAGTAGGATTGTATATTTGAATATTAATGGTCCATAGAAACTTTCCCCATAAAATATTGTCCATACTTGTTTTGAAAATATACTTAAGAATATTGATAAGGGTAATATGACATATAATAGTACTTGTAATGTTTTATTAAAATCTTGATTAACCTTTTTCATATCTTTTTTTGTATATGATTCTACGATTGTAGGTATTAAGCTTATTACAAGTCCAGTTGCAATTGCTGTTACTACACTCACTAGTTTACTTCCCCAGGTGGTAAATACTGATGAAATTGTTTCAATATCTTGGGCTGGATAACCAATCCAATTTAATCCTTTGATAACTAATATCATATCAACAGTGTTATAAATACTATTGGCAACATTTATAATTATAAAAGGAATACAATAACCAATTAATTTTTTTAAGATTGTTTTCTTTTCAGTTGCAGATACTTCTTCGTAAGGTACAAATAATTCTTTTTTTACTTTGTTTGTTTTAATAAGAAGGTATAGATATGAAACTAAAGCCCCGGCACAAGCTCCGAATACAGCAATACCTACGGCCTCTGCAGTTGATAAATGAAATACTTTTAATGCTAGGTAAGATCCTACGATTATAATTAAGACTCTTACAAATTGTTCAATTACTTGACCAATTGATGGAGCCGTTATATAATGATGTCCTTGTAAGTAGCCTCGAAATATACTTAAAAGAGGAACAACTAATATGGCAAATGATACACATCTAATTACAAAAGCAACATCTGATACAGTGTTTCCACCAGTTAAATCTCCGACGATAGCATTTGCTATTAAGTTTGCGCCAAAGAAACATATACAAAATGATACAATGGAAAATATTCTAATAATTTTTTTTGAATATTTAAACATGTATGTTTTTTCTTTTAATTTTCCTAATGTGTTATATTCACTAGTAATTTTACTTATAGCGAGTGGTATACCTGCCGAAGATATGATTAAGAAAAAGTTGTATATGTTGTAGGCATATCCATAAAGAGAACCACCATTTTCACCTATTATATTATAAAAAGGGATTACATAAAGTACTCCGAGTATTTTAGATAAAATTATAGCAATCGTAGCTATTAGTGCACCTTCGATAAATTCATTTTTTTTCAAAAATATCATCTCCGTATGTAATTATTATATTAAAATTATGGTATGTAAGCAAGGAAAGTTAAACAAATAAGTGTAAATTACATAAATTTGCCATTTATAAAATAGATAATTAATGATATAATTATGGTGGAGGATCCTATGAAGTTTATAGAATTAAAAAATGTTAATAAAACTTATAAAAATGGTATAACTGCTGTTGCTGATATGTCAGTAGAAGTTAGTAAGGGTGAGTTTGTCTTTGTTATAGGACTTACTGCAAGTGGGAAATCAACATTTATTAAAATGCTTTATAGAGAAGAAAAGCCTACGAAGGGAACTGTTTTTGTAGGTGGTTTAAATGTGGGTAAACTTAGAAATAGAAAAGTATATAAATTAAGAAGAAAAGAAGGAATTGTTTTTCAAGATTTTAAATTGTTGCCTAGACTTACGGTTTATGAAAATGTAGCTTTTGCTTTAGAATGTATTGGCATGAAAGGCTCTGAAATTAGACCTAAAGTTATGAGTGCTTTGGAAAGAGTAGGTCTAAAAGAAAAGGTAAGATCATTTCCGGGAGAACTTTCTGGTGGAGAACAACAAAGAGTTTGTATAGCTAGAGCTATTGTTAATGAGCCTAAGCTTTTAATTTGTGATGAACCAACTGGTAATTTAGATCCTAAAACTAGTGAAGAAATTATGAATGTAATTGAAAAAATTAATAAGGAATTAGGTACGACAATTATTATGGCCACACATGATAAAGATATAGTAAATAGAATGAAAAAAAGAGTTCTAGTTATTAATCATGGAGTGCTTGTCGGCGATTATGCGAAAGGAAGTTATAAGACAAATGAGAGCGTTTAGAATATTTTTTAGAAGTATAAGAGATGCGCTTAAGAGTGTTGTTAGAAACTTTTCTTTGAGTTTTGCATCTATTATGTGTACTACAATTACGTTAATACTTGTAGCTGTGGCTGTTGTTGCTGCAGCAAATGTAAATAATGCTACAAAGTTAATTGAAGATGAATTAACAATTGTTACTTATTTAAAAAAAGATGTAACTGAAGAACAAATTGATAATATTAAAAGTGAAATATCAAGTTATAAAAATGTTGAAGAAGTAACATTTAAAAGTAAAGACGAGTGGAAATTAGAAATGAGTGAATATGACGACTCATTTAAAACAGTTTTAGATTATTTGGATGAAAATCCATTAATGGATTCATTCGTATTAAAAGTAAATGATGTAAAAAAATTAAGCGAAACAAGTGAATATATTAAAGCAATAAATGGTGTAGATACTGTTAAATATGGAGAAGGAATGGTTGAACAAGTAATATCTGTATTTGATATAGTACAAAAAATAGTAGTAGTGGTAGTAATTGCTTTAGTAGTTGTAACAAGTTTCTTAATAAGTAATACAATTAAACTAACTATATTTAGTAGAAGAAATGAAATTGAAATTATGAGATTAGTTGGAGCAAGCAATATTACAATTAAATTACCTTTCTTATTTGAAGGTTTCATAATTGGCTTAATTGGTTCAATTATTCCTGTTTGTATTACTATTTATGGATATGTAATTCTTTATTCAAGAATGCATGGTAAATTGTTTTCAAATATGATTATGTTAATAAAACCATATCCATTTGTATTTTGGGTTTCTTTAATAGTTATAGCAATTGGAGCTTTAGTAGGAATGTATGGAAGTATTAAAGCTGTAAGAAAGTATTTAAAGGTGTAACTATGAGTATAAAAAAATTAATTTGTTATTTCATAAGATATGTTTTAGCAATAATTATATTTGTGTCATGTTTTATATTTAAGCCATCAAATGCGTATGCCAAGTCTGCAAATACTTTGGCAAGTCTTAGGGCTGATTTAAAGGATTTGGAAGCTCAAAAAAGAGCAAATGATAGCAAAAAGAATTTAACACAAAGTCAAATTAATACAAAGAAAAATGAGATAAATAATGCCAATCAAGAGATAACAAATAGTAAAGAAAAAATAGAAAATGCAAAAGTGTTAATCGAAGAAACAGATAAAAAGATTGCTGAATTAGAAGAAAAAAACAAAGAATTAATTGCTTATTATCAAGTAATGTTAAGTAATAATGTTTATATGGAATTTATTACTGAATCATCTAATATGACAGAATTAATAATGAGAAGTGATGCTGTTAAAGAATTAACAAATTATCAACAAGAGAGACTAAAAAAATTAGAAGACTTAATTAAAGAAAATGAACAATTACAAGTTGATATGAAAAAGTATCAAGTAACTTTAAAAAAAAATATTATTGCATATCAAGATGCAGTTTATAGTCTTCAAGATAATTTGTCTGATTTAAATGATATTGCTTTAGATATTAATTCTCAGATTAGTTCTCAAAAAGAATTAATTAAAGTTTATGAACAAATGGGTTGTAAAGAAAATCAAGACTTAGATGATTGTTCTAGAGTAATGGGAAATGCTATGTGGTTAAAGCCTTTAATTAAGGGGAGAGTAAATAGTAATTTTGGAGTTAGAAATAATCCGTTAAAACCTGGTACTTATAAGGTTCATCAAGCTGTTGATATTGGTGGTAATGGTGAAGGAACTAAAGTTTATGCAGTTGGTTCTGGTTCTGTTGCAATGGTTATTAATGCTGAAAAAACATATAATTCAAAGAAAACTAAAACTTGTGGGGGTAATCAAGTATATATTTGGATGCAAGTTGCTGGTAAATATTATACTGTTCAATATGCTCACTTGTTAAAAGTTTATGTTAAAGCCGGAGATGTTGTAACTAAGGATACTGTTATTGGCCTTCAAGGTGGAGGTGCTGGTACTAGAAAATGGGAAAGTTGTTCAACTGGAACACACTTACACTTTGGTATTGCTAAAGGCAAAATTGCTAATAATAAATATTTTATTGGTAATTGGATGGCAAATGCTATCAAACCCGAAGGTTATCCATCAGCAGGTGGTTGGTTCTATTCAAGAACTCAGTGGTTTAGGTGATGTATATGGATATTAAAGTGTTAGTTGTTGGCGCTTTGCAAGAAAATTGTTATGTTTGTAGTATTGGAAATAATGCTTTTATTGTTGACCCGGGTGATGAAGCTGATAGAATAATTGATGCATGTAAGGGTAAAAATGTTGTGGAGATAATTGTTACTCATCATCATTTTGACCATATTGGAGCTTTGGATGAGTTAAAGAAGTATTTTAAACTTGAAGAAAATGTTAAAAGTGGTATCTTTGAATATGAAGTAATTGAAACTCCAGGTCATACAAGTGATAGTAGAAGTATTTATTTTAAAAATGAAAAAGTTATGTTTACTGGCGATTTCTTGTTTTATCATTCTATTGGAAGAACCGATTTAGATACTGGTAGTGATATAGATATGATAAAAAGTTTAGAAAAAATTAGTAAATACCCCGATGATATAGTTATTTATCCTGGTCATGGACCTAAAAGTACATTGGGAAGAGAAAAGAATAATTTTAAATATTATTATTAGATAATATAATAGCTGAATAAAATTAAAACTGATAGGTTGTGCTATCAGTTTTTTTTAATAAGTTTTTTCTGAGAAACTATGTGAGTAAATAATTGGTTCCATGAATTCTACATAATTTAAATAAATTATTCTAATTAAGTACCAAAGATTATTTGTGTTATCTCTGATTATAAGATGGTCTCTTCCTGCTTCTTCAATAATGCCTTCATATACTTTGTTTTGCCATGCACTACTGTCTGGATATGAAACATAAGCTTTTATCTTTCTTCCTTTATTTAACCTTAGGATATTTTCAATATAGCTTTGTTCATCTGGTAAATTGCTATTATTTACTTCAGATACAGACATGTTTCCTGGTGGTGTTCCGAAATTAGAACTTGGAAATGTTGGATTTTGGTAGAAATTACCATTCATTTTATATTCACCTCTAAAACAATATATGTTTTTTAATATTAATAATTGCTAAAAAATAAATATTAGTTTATAATTATTATAGAAAAGTGGTTGAAGATATGGAGAAAATTAATTACAAAGAGATAATATTTGATGGTTGTTCACTGGTATTTGGATTATTTTTTTATGCAATGTGTTTTAACTTATTTTTAACTCCGAATGATTTAGTTGTATCTGGCTTTAGTGGTATTGCTATTGTTATGCAAAAATTATTTGGATGGACACCATCAATTTTCTTATTAATATCTAATATTATTTTGTTAGTTATTTGTTTTATATTTTTGGGATGGAGTACGACTAAAAAAAATATTATTGGTTCCTTGTTATATCCATTAATGGTTACATTATCAATGCCGGTTGCAAACTTTTTATCAAGTTATTTAGTTACAGAAGATTTCTATTTAACTTTATTATTTGCAATATGTTTATATGGAATAAGCAGTGGTTTTATATATAGAAGTGGTTTTACTGCGGGTGGGTCTGATATAATTATGCAAATAATAAATAAGTATTGCAAAGTTAGTGAATCTAAGGCTTTGTTATTTGCTAATGGTTTTATTATACTTTCTGGTATGTTAGTGTTTGGCTTTACTAAAGGAGTTTATTCGTTTATTATTCTTTATTGTTCTACATATTTTGTTGATAAAATTATGTTTGGTATTTCAGATAGTAAATTGTTTTATATTTATACAAGAAAGACAAGAAAGATTAAAAAAGTTATACTTGAAGAATTTCAAACTGGTTTTACAACAATTCCTGGTACTGGAGGATATTCTCACAAAAATGGGGTTATGATTATGTGTGCTGTATCAAATAATGATTACTATAATTTAAAAAAGAGAATTTTAGAAATAGATCCGAGTGCATTTATGATAATTGATAAATGCTATGAAGTAAATGGTGGAGTTAAAAGAAGTAATATTCCATTTTTATAAGATTTGTGATACACTATTAGTGTGATTGCTTATGAAAA
>OGDY01002584.1_pt1 | contig 16375 bp, 13 predicted proteins | sample 1570341 | NCBI WGS metagenome assembly OGDY01 (sample SAMEA2581972, study PRJEB24529) | metagenome | biome: Human gut stool | place: China | collected 2011 | reverse complement strand
CGATCCCGATCCATGCGAACAGATGGATCACGCCGCGCCAAAATTTCTTCTTGAATTTTTCGCGTTGCTCGTGCCAGCGGGGAACCAGCTCCTTGAATTTCGGGGTTCGTTTGTTGTCCATCGGATTAATCGCCTTCGTAAGTCGTGTACTGCGCCGATTCGATGATCTTCTGGAATTCGGCTTCGGTCATGTCGCGGCTCAGGTAGTTGATCGGGTCGACATGGACACCTTTATATATAACTTCGTAATGCAGGTGGGGGCCTTTCGACAGTCCCGTATTGCCGACCTCCCCGATCTTCTCGCCGCGCTTCACCTTTTGCCCCGGCATCACTTCGATTTTGCTCAGGTGGGCGTAACGGGTTTTGTAGCCGAATCCGTGGTTCAGCAGGATCTGACGCCCGTATCCCCGCGTCCCTTCGTTGTTGAAGGCGACGAATCCGTCCCCGGTGGCATAAACCGGCGTTCCGATGTTCGATCCCAGGTCGACGCCCTGGTGTCCTTTCACCCGTCCTGTGATCGGGTGTACCCGCGTGCCGAACGCGCCGATGTTGCCGCGCAGTTTCCGGCGGTCGAGCGGCCAGATCGCGGGAATCGCTTCGGCCATCAGCGCTTTGTTTTTGGACAGCACCTCGAGTTCGTCGAGCGATTTGGACTCCAGGTACAGCATCCGGGTCATTGCGTCGAGGTCTCTCCACGTGCCGATCATCTCCGGCGTGTACATGTCTCCTTCCAGGAAGCTGTATTTCGTGTCGGGATAGGGCGTATAGATTCCGTGCAAGTTCAGCGAGTCGGCGGCGAACAGCGAGCGGTACACGTTGTTGTCGCGGTGACGCAGTTCCTGCAGTTTGGCGGTCGCCGCGCGGATTTTGTCGTTCAGGATGTTGTACTTCAGCATCAGTTCGTTGTTCCGTTCGCCGATGCGGTACATCTTCGGCGTATAGAAGAAATAGGAAAAGAGGACGTTGGCCACCGAGATGAGGATGAATCCGATGAGTATTTTGCGCAGCAGGCGGTAGGTGACACCAACGGGGACGGTGTGTTGAATGGGGCAGATGTGCAGCTGCTCCAGCAGAGCGTCGAACCGCTCCCGGTCTTCGGCCATATCGATGCTGTCCGCCGGCGTACCCAGGATGGGGACGCCCTGCTTTTCCAAAAATTGCGTCAATTTAATGGCTGTTTGGCCGCCGAAAGCCACCACGACGCCCACCGGGTGTTCGGTGCGGATGATGTTCATATCGATTACCTCACATATCATAAATAGGGGAGTCTCCCGCCAAAAGGGGAGCCGATGAAAAAAGTCTACCACCAACTGTCCCCGCCGTCAACGGCCAGCAGGGAACGGTCATGGAATTTCCGGAAAAAGGGAATGTAAAATTATTTGGAAAAATCTACGCAAATCATCTTGACAAGAAATAAACTTTTATGATAAAAATAGAGCATGAAAGTAACATTTTTGCAGGAAAAACGCAGGCGCAGCGCAGGCAGGAGAGTCGGCTTTGCGCAGGCGCGTTTCTTTTTTGCAGAAAAAGCGAATTTCTGAACCCTCGGAAGGGGCAGAAAGGATAAGATATGTCGATTTTGGTAGATGATTCAAATAAAACAGCCTGCCGTGCAGCGGAGGCTGGACTGCAGCAGAAAAACTGTGCTGCGCTGGTGCGTCCGGCGGGTACGGGCAAAGGCTGCATCGTGTGGGAGCTGCTGGACGCCCACCCCGAGATGCGCGTGCTCTGGGTGGTGTCCTGCGCTGCCCGTCTGGAACTGCGCCGCGCCCTGACAAAGCGGCTGGGCCGGACGCTGGGCGGCCGGGTGCGGCTGATGAGCTGCGAGCAGCTGGCCGTGCAGAATGCGCTGGGCTGGGTGGCACTGGCTGAGTTCCGGCCCGGCCTGCTGGTGCTGGACGGCTGGAGGGAGATGAGCGCAAAGGACTGGACCGACTGTGTCCAGCCCCTGTTCCGCCTCTGCCCGGGGGCAAAGCTGCTGGCTCTGGGGGAGCCGGACGCCCCGGGCGACAGCTGCCGCGCTGACGAGGAGATGCTGGCCGACGCCATCGTGGAGCCGCTGGCGCTGGGCGGGGCGATGGCCGAGGGTCTGCTGCCCATGCCGGCCTCCTATACGGCCCTGCTCTGGCCGCTGGAAGATGCGCTGGCCCGCCTCCGTGCTGAGGTGAAGAACCTCCATCTGCCGGGCTGCCCTGACCCCAACGCCGAGAAATATCAGGCTCTGAGCCTCGCCGTAGAAAAGCTTCCGCCGGTGGAACAGCTGCTGGCGCAGTGGCTCCCGGATGCTGCCGGGCGCTGCCTCGTCCTCTGCGAGGATGATGCAGCGGCGGCGCAGACCGCAGAGCAGGCCGAGAAGCTGTTTGGTGCAGGAACACATATTTATAAGGATGCAGAAGGCTTTGCGGCCGATGAAGCGGCCACCCTCCGGCTGCTGGTCTGTGCCAACGGCCCGGCGGTGCAGGCTCCTCTGGCCGGGATCTCGGGCGTGGTGCTGGTGCGCCGCAGCGCTGAACCGACCGCATACCGGCAGATGCTGGCCCGCGCCCTTGCGGCCTGCGGCAGTGTGCCGGTGGCAGAGCTGAGCGCGGTCTTTGAGGCGCTGACCTGTGTGCAGCAGCTGCGGAAGGAGTGCAGCGCGGCGGGGGCAGAAGCCTTCCCGCTGGAAGAGCCCCTTTCTGCCTGCCGCCGGGCTTACCGGCAGCTCCGCCGCGCGCTGGACTCCGACTGGGAGCGCTATTATGCCGCCGCAAAGCAGATGACGGCAGAGGGAAAGACGCTGGACGTGCCTCGCTCCTACAGCTTCGGGGGCGTGGCCGTGGGCCGCTGGCTGGAAAACCAGCGCCTTGTCCAGGCCGGAAAGAAAAAGGGACGCCTCACCGTCGCGCAGGCCGCCCGGCTGGACAAAATCGGCATGAACTGGAAAAAGCGACTCGAGCTGGCGTGGGAGAACGGCTGTGCTTCGGCCCGGCGGTACCGCGGCAGCCACAGCGACCTGCTGGTGCCGGTCCATTATAAGGATAAGGACGGCTTTGCGCTGGGCGAGTGGATCGTCTATAACCGCCAGCGCTATCTGGGCGGGAACCTGCCGTCAGACCGCGTCGAGCGCCTCGAGGCACTGGGCATGGTGTGGGACACCGGCAGCATCCTCTGGGAGAAGAGCTATGCCGCCGCCGTCCAGTATTATCTGGAAAATCACACGCTGGAAATTCCCGTCAAGTATGTCACGCCGGACGGCATGGCGCTGGGCGTCTGGCTGGGCAGTCAGCGTGCTGCTTATAAAGAAGGTGTGCTGACCGACGCCCAGATCGAAAAGCTGGAAGCGCTGGGAGTGGACTGGGCGAACCGGAACGACCGCAAGTGGCAGACCGCCTACGAGGCCGCCGTGAAGTACCACGCCGCCCACGGGAACCTCGACGTTCCCACCGAGTACATCGACGAAGACGGCATCCTGCTGGGCAAGTGGGTGTCCCGCCAGCGGTACGCATGGCAGAACCCCGAGCGCAGCAGCGCCCGGGTGACGCTGGAGCGGAAAGCTCTGCTGGACGAGCTGGGCATGAACTGGGAAAAGACCGACTCGTGGCAGCACCGCTACGAGCTGGCCGTGGAATACAAAAGGGAGCACGGCAGTCTGGCCGTTCCGGCCCAGTACCGGACGGAGGACGGCATCTGGCTGGGCAGCTGGCTGTCCCGTCAGAAGCAGATGCTGCGGGAGGGCAAAAAGCTTTCCGCCAAGCGCCGCGCGGCCCTGAAAGAGCTGTTCAAGGGCGAAAAAGGCCGACGCCTCAGCGCCCCGGTGCCGCCCGCGTGCAGCGTGCGGGAGCAGAACTGGCTGGACAACTACCAGAGCGCCAGGCTCTACGCCGAGAAGAAGGGCAGCCTCCTCGTGCCTGCCGGATACGTGGACGAGAACGGCTTCCGTCTGGGCGTCTGGATCTCGAACCTCCGGGCTGCCCGCAAGGCCCGGCCCGGCTCGTTCCAGGTGACGCCGGAGCATATCGCTCTGCTGGACGCCATCGGGATGCAGTGGGACGCCCGGGAGGCCAAGTGGGCAGGGGCGTTCCGCCGCGCCGAAGAGTACCGCGCCGCCCACGGCGACCTGCTGGTGCCGGTGAACTATAAGACCGAAGACGGCTTCTGCCTCGGCGACTGGGTCCGCCGGATGCGCGAAAACTACGCCTGTGCCGAGAAAAAGCTGACGGCGGAGCGCATCGCAAAGCTCGAAGCGCTGGGCATGGTCTGGGTCGTGCCGCAGGAGGGCTGAGATATTGCATTTTAGGGCGGAGTGTGGTATACTTCACCTCGTCTGAATAGAAAACAGCAGGTGCCTGCCGCCGGGGTCTCGTCCCCGGCCGGGAGGGTAAAAGGGAAGCGGGTGCGAGTCCCGCGCGATCTCGTCACTGTGATAAGGGAGTCCGCTGCCTTGGCGCTCAGCGCCGGTCACTGGAGGCTTTGCCTCTGGGAAGGCGGCAGCGGGCGGTGAGCTTTCAGTCAGGAAACCTGCCCGCTGTTGGTACAGGAGCGTCCGGCTCCGGATCACGAGGAATTGGTCGTACCAAAAAGCCCGAACGTTCAAAGGGTCTTTTTGCTGTGCCTTCCGCGCGGTGAAAAGGCTCTTTTTTCGTTTGAGCTGACCCCCGTTTCGTACCCTTTCTATCGGAAAAGTACATTCCACACAAACAGAAAGGACTCAAACAATGCGTAAGGCAACCAACAAGAACTGGCAGCGCGTCACCGCCGCTGCCGCCGCACTGGCCCTGTGTGCCGGTGTCCTCACCGGCTGCGGTGCATCTTCTTCCACTGCCGCCAGCAGCACCGCCGCAAGCTCTGCTGCCGCCAGCGAAGTGAGCAGCGAGGAGGCCGATGAAATGGCAGCAAAGAACGTGGCAGATCTCATCGATGCCATCTATGTGCAGGAGCGCAACGAGAACACCGACGCTCAGTGTGAGGCTGCAAAGGCAGCATGGGATGCTCTGACCGACGCTCAGAAGGAGCTGGTCGAGGGCGAAGAGGCTGACCCTGACTACTTTGGCCGCGACACCGGCGATGCTTCCAAGGACGACAGCCGCAATCAGGACGATATCGGCGAGAATGAGCTGCTGGTGGTTTCCTTCGGCACCTCCTTCAACGACAGCCGAGTGAAGGATATCAAGGGCATCGAGGATGCGCTGCAGGCCGCTTATCCCGATTGGTCTGTCCGCCGCGCCTTCACCGCACAGATCATCATCAACCATGTTCAGGCCCGTGACGGCGAGAAGATCGACAACATGGAGCAGGCCATGGAGCGCGCTGTTGCCAACGGCGTGAAGAATCTGGTCGTCCAGCCCACCCATCTGATGCATGGCGCTGAGTACGACGAGATGATGGAGATGGTGGACAGCTACCGCGATAAGTTCGAGTCCGTCGCCATCGCCGAGCCTCTGCTGGGCGAGGTGGGCAGCGATGCCACCGTCATCAACGCCGACAAGGAGGCTGTCGCCAAGGCCATCACCGCTGAGGCCGTCAAGACCGCCGGTTTCGACAGTCTGGACGCCGCTGCTGCGGACGGCACCGCTTTCGTCTTCATGGGCCACGGCACCTCTCACACCGCAAAGGTGAGCTATAGCCAGATGCAGGCTCAGATGAACGCTCTGGGCTACAAGAACGTCTTCATCGGCACCGTCGAGGGCGAGCCTGAGGAGACTGCCTGCGAGAACGTCATCGAAGCTGTCAAGGCCGCCGGTTACACCAAGGTCGTCCTGCGTCCCCTGATGGTCGTTGCAGGCGACCATGCCAACAACGATATGGCTGGCGACGACGAGGATTCCTGGAAGAGCCAGTTCGAGGCATCCGGCGAATTCGACTCTGTCGATTGCCAGATCGCCGGTCTGGGCGAGGTCGCTGACATCCAGCAGCTCTACGTCGCACACACCAAGGCCGCTGTCGATTCCCTGAACGGTTGATTCTGATTCTATGATTGCCCGGAAAGGAGTGCCTTTTCGGGCAATTTCTTTTCCGTCTGCTTTGAATTCAGGCCATTGCGTGTTATAATCTTTTCTGTAAAATAGACACATCGAGGTATATCATCATGAAACTGAACAATAAATTCGCTCTTCTGCTGGCCGGTGCAATGCTGGTTGGCGCACTCACCGGCTGCGGCGCATCCGGCACCCCGGCCAGCTCTGCCGCTTCCTCCGAGGCTGCGGCTTCCTCTGCCGTGAGCGAGGCAGCTTCCGAACCGGCGGCAGAGGCTGCTCTGCCCGACGGCGTCTACACCGCCGACTTTGACACCGACAGCTCCATGTTCCATGCCAACGAGGCCAATGACGGCAAGGGGACCCTGACTGTGAAGGACGGTCAGATGACCTTACACGTCAGCCTCGTCTCCAAGAAAATCGTCAACCTCTACGTCGGCATGGCCGCTGACGCCGAGGCCCACGAGGGCGACTGGCTCCAGCCCACCACCGATGTGGTGAACTACAGCGACGGCACCTCGGATGAGGTGTACGGCTTCGACATCCCGGTGAAGGCTCTGGACGAGGACTTCCAGCTGGCCATCCTCGGCTCCAAGGGCAAGTGGTACGACCATACCGTCCGTGTCGCCAACGCCCAGCCTGCTGCGGCGGAAGCACCTGCCGACGGCACCTACACCTGTGACGTGACCCTCGAGGGCGGCTCTGGCCGCGCCACCGTGGAAAGCCCTGCGGCCCTGACCGTGGCCGACGGCAGGATGACCGCCACCATCGTCTGGTCCAGCCCCAACTACGACTATATGCTGGTGGACGGCGAGAAGTATCTGCCCACCAACACCGAGGGCAACTCTACCTTCGAGATCCCCGTCACTGCTCTCGACACCCCGCTGGATGTGGTGGGCGATACCGTCGCCATGAGCACCCCGCATGAGATCGAGTATACGCTGACCTTCGCCTCTGCATCCCTGATCGAGGCAAAGTAACGATGAAACGCCGCAATTTCCTGAAAGCCCTGCCTGCCGCCGCCCTCACCCTCGCGGGCTGCGGGCAGCACAAGACCGCCCCGGCCAATACAGCATCCCTCGTGTTCGACCACAGCTATCCGCTGGACTATGCCACCCAGTTTTCCGCCGACTGCTATGAGGGCGGCTATGTGATGATCGACATCCCGGACGCCGGGCGGTTCCTCGTCGTCCCCGAGGAGGCCGCCGAGGTGGACGACCTGCCCGAAGATGTCGTGGTGCTGCGCCGGCCGCTGGATCATATTTATCTTGTCTCCACTTCGGTGATGGACCTCTTCGTCCATCTGGACGCATTGGACAGCATCGCCCTCTCCGGCACGAAGGCCGAGGGCTGGTATGTGGAAGAGGCCAAACAGGCCATGCAGGAGGGCCGCATCGCCTACGCGGGCAAGTACAGCGCCCCGGACTATGAGCGCATCCTTGCCGCCGGCTGCACCCTCGCCATCGAGAACACCATGGTGCTCCACGACCCCGAGGTCAAGGAGCAGCTGGAAAAGTTCGGCGTGCCGGTCCTCGTGGAGCGCTCGAGCTACGAGAGCGGCCCGCTGGCCCGGATGGAGTGGCTCAAGCTCTACGGCATCCTGCTGAATAAGACTGAGATGGCGGAAGAGGTCTTTCGCCAGAAGGTCGAGCAGGTGGCCCCTATCCTCGAGCAGGAGAACACCGGCAAGACCGCGGCCTTCTTCTCCATCACCACCAACAACCTCATCACCGTCCGCCGCACCAGCGACTATGTGGCCCAGATGGTGGGGATGGCCGGCGGCGTCTACATCTTCGACGACCTCGAGGGGGAGACGTCGGCCCAGTCCACCATCAAACTGCCGCTGGAGACGTTCTACGCCCGGGCCAAGGACGCCGACGTCCTCATCTACAACAGCACCATCGAGGGCGTGATGGAGACCCGTGACCAGCTCATCGAAAAATGCCCGATGCTGGCGGATTTCAAGGCCGTCCAGTCCGGCGACTGCTGGTGTACGGCCCAGAGCCTCTTCCAGCAGAGCATGGAGCTGGCCGACCTCATCTCGGATATGAACCTCGTCTTCACCGAGGGCTCGCCCGACCCGGCGTCCCTCCGTTTCTTACAGCGCATCGTATAAAAGGAGCTTTGTCATGACCACCACCCGCCGCCTCAGCCTCGCGTACCTCGCCCTCACGGCGGGGGTCGCGGTGCTGTTTGCACTCAACCTGTTCTGGGGCAGTGTGTCCCTGACGCCCGGCGCGGTGGCGGCATCTCTGCTGGGCCGGGGCGAAGATGCGCTGGCCGTGGGCATCGTGCTCCGGCTCCGTCTGCCCCGGGCGGTCATGGTCGTGCTGCTGGGCGCGGCCCTCTCGGCGGCGGGCTACCTCCTGCAGACCTTCTTCGCCAACCCCATCGCCGGCCCCTTCGTCATGGGCGTGTCCAGCAGCGCAAAGCTGGCGGTGGCCCTGACGATGGTGGTGTTTTTACAGCAGGGGCTGCTCACCAGCTCGGCCACCCTCATCATCGCAGCTTTTGCAGGCTCGATGGCGGCTATGGCCTTCGTGCTGGTGGTGGCCCGGCGGGTGCCGCGGATGAGCATCCTCGTCATCTGCGGCATCATGATCGGTTATATCTGCTCGGCTGTCACCGACATCGTGGTGACTTTCGCTCAGGACTCCAACATCGTCAATCTCCACAACTGGTCGATGGGCAGCTTTTCCGGCATGACCTGGGCCAACGTGGGTGCAGCGGCCTGCGTGGTGCTGCCCGCGCTAGCGGCGGCGTTTCTGCTCTCGAAGCCCATGGCGGCCTACCAGATGGGCGAGAGCTACGCCAGGAGCGTCGGCGTACCGGTGCGGGCCTTCTCGACGGCCCTCGTGCTGCTTTCCAGCCTGCTTTCCGCCTGCGTGACGGCCTTTGCAGGCCCCATCTCCTTTGTGGGCATCGCGGTGCCGCATCTGGTCAAGAACCTGCTGGGCAGCGCAAAGCCCCTTTATGTCCTGCCGGGCTGCTGTCTGGGCGGGGCAGCGTTCTGCCTGCTCTGCGACCTCATCGCCCGCAGCCTGTTCGCGCCCACTGAGCTGTCCATCAGCTCGGTGACGGCGGTTTTCGGTGCGCCGGTGGTCATCTGGCTGCTGGTGCGCCGCCAGACACAGGAGGGACGGGAATGAGCAATCCGAAATTCTACTGCCGCGCCGAGGACCTTGCCATCGGCTACGGCAAAACGCCCCTGATGGAGCACATCGGACTCGGCGTCGGGAAGGGGACCATCCTCACCCTCATCGGCCCCAACGGCGCGGGAAAATCCACCCTGCTCAAGACGCTGGCAGCGCAGCTGGCCCCCCAGGGGGGCGCTGTCCTGCTGGACGGCAAAAATCTCGCGGACTACTCCGGCCCGGAGCGCGCCCGCAAAATGGCCCTGATGGTGCCTCACACCCGCCGCACCGAGCTGACCACCTGCTTCGAGATGGCGTCCGCCGGGCGCTACCCCTACACGGGGCGGCTGGGTGTCCTCTCGGCGGAAGATAAGCGCCAGGTCCATGCCGCGCTGGCCCTCGTGGGGGCCGAGACGCTGGCGGGCCGGGACTTCAACCGCATCAGCGACGGCCAGCGCCAGCGCGTCCTGCTGGCTCGGGCCATCTGCCAGCAGCCGGAGCTGATATTATTGGACGAGCCTACGTCTTTCCTTGACATCAAGGGAAAGGCTGAATTGCTGGCCATCCTGAAAAGCCTCGCCCGCGACAAGAAGATGGCCGTCATCCTGAGCCTCCACGAGCTGGAGCTGGCGCAGAAAGTTTCCGACAAGGTCGTCTGCGTCTCGGCAGCGGGCGTCTCGGACGTCATGACGCCGGAAAAGGCCTTTGCCCGGGAAAACATCTGCAAAATTTATGCTCTGACCGATGAGCAGTACGCATTCCTCTACGGCGAAGAAAAAGTGCCGGAGGAAAAGCGCCCGCTCTTTGAGCACTACGTCCGCAGCGGCCAGAAGCTCCTACGCTGCGGCTATACCACCGGCACCTGTGCGGCGCTGGGCGCGACAGGCGCGGCACGGTTGCTGCTCACCGGCCGCACCCCCGAGACAGTGGCCCTCCGCACCCCAAAGGGCATCGTGGTGGAGGTAGAGCCTATCTTCTGCCGCCTGTCCGGCGAGGGGGCTGAGTGCGCCATCCGGAAGGACGGCGGCGACGATGTGGACGTGACCACCGGTCTGCCGGTCATCGCCAGTGTCGCCCTCCGGCCCGAACTGGCCGGCGAGGTGCGCATCCACGGCGGTGAGGGCGTGGGCCGGGTAACAAAGCCCGGTCTCGACCAGCCCGTGGGCGAAGCTGCCATCAACCACGTCCCCCGGGCCATGATAAAGGAAGCGCTGGAAAAGGAGGCCGAATCTGCCGGGTACGCGGGCGGCTTTGACGTCACCATCTCCATCGAGGGCGGGGCCGAAACGGCGAAGCGCACCTTCAACCCCCATATGGGCGTGGAAGGGGGCCTCAGCGTCCTCGGCACCAGCGGCATCGTCGAGCCCATGAGCCAGCAGGCCATCCTCGACACCATCCAGCTGGAAATGGGGCAGGCGGCGCTTCGGGCCGGAAGCCCCCGGCGGCTCATCCTCGCCCCGGGCAACTACGGCCTCGACTATCTCCACGAGAAGATGCCTGCCCTAAAGAATATCCCGGTGGTCAAGACCTCGAACTTCATCGGGGATACGATGGATATGGCGGCGGCATCCCACTTCGAAGAGGTGGTGCTGGTGGGCCACATCGGCAAGCTGGTCAAACTGGCGGGCGGCGTCATGAACACCCACTCCCGCACAGCCGACTGCCGCACCGAGCTGCTCTGCGCCCACGCCGCCCTCTGTGGCGCGTCCCGGGACGTCTGCGCGGCTCTGATGAACGCGGCCACCACCGACGCCTGCATGGAGATATTAGACAAAGCAGAGATGAGAGAGCCGGTGCTGTCCAGCCTGCTGGACGCCATCCAGCTCCACCTCGACCGCCGCGCCGCCGGGGCGTTCCGGGTGGGCGCGGTGCTCTTCTCGAATCAATATGGCCCGCTGGGCCAGACCAGAACTGCAAAGGAGCTGCTGGACGAATGGAAAAACGGATAGGTACTTTTTACGGCGTCAGCGTCGGCCCGGGCGACCCGGAGCTCATGACCCTGCAGGCTGTCCGCCGCCTCGAAAACTGTCCGGTCATCGCCGCGCCCCAGACCCCGAAGGGCGGGATGCTGGCGCTGGACATCGCAAAAGGTGCGGTGGATCTGAGCGGCAAGACTATCCTGCCGCTGTGCTTCGCCATGAGCCTTGACCCGGCGGTGCAGAAAGCCGCCCACATCGAGGCGGCCCGGGCCGTGAAAGAATATCTCGACGCCGGGCAGGATGTCGCCATGCTCAACCTCGGCGACGTGTCCGTCTACGCCACGTTCGGCTACCTGCAGGAGATCTTGGAGGCCGAGGGCTGCAAGACCGTGATGCTCCCCGGCGTGACGAGCTTCTGCGCCGCTGCGGCCCGGCTGGGCCAGTCCCTGACGGGCGGCATGGAGCAGCCGCTGACCATCGCCCCGGGGCGCTGCGCCGCTGAGGTGCTGGCCGCACCGGGCGCAAAAGTGCTGATGAAATCGGGCCGTCAGCTGCCCGAGACGCTGGCCGCGCTGGCCGACGCCGGGCTTCTGAGCCGGAGCGCGATGGTCTGTAACTGCGGCCTGCCGAACGAGGAGGTCTGGCCCGACCTGACCGATTACGACCCGGCCCGGTCGGCGGGCTATTTTGCAACGATTTTGGTGAAGGAGGGGTAAGATATGGTCCATTTTGTAGGAGCCGGGCCGGGTGCGCCCGACCTCATCACCCGGCGGGGCGCGGCCCTGCTGGCCGATGCCGACTGCATCATCTACGCGGGCAGTCTCGTCAACCCGGCCCTGCTGGGGCTGGCGAAGCCCGGCTGTGTCATCTACAACAGCGCGGAAATGACGCTGGAACAGGTGCTGGACACCATCCGCGCCACCGAAAAGGCCGGCGGCACCACGGTCCGCCTCCACACCGGCGACCCCTGCCTCTACGGGGCCATCCGGGAGCAGATGGACGCACTGGATGCTGACGGCATCCCTTATGACGACACCCCGGGCGTGTCCAGCTTCTGCGGCGCGGCGGCGGCGCTCTGTGCCGAGTATACCCTGCCCAACGTCAGCCAGACCGTCATCATCACCCGGATGGAGGGCCGCACTCCTGTTCCTGAGGCCGAACAGCTGGCAAAGCTGGCCGCTCACGGGGCTACCATGGTCATCTTCCTCTCCATCGGGCTGGTGGACAAAGTCCGGCAGGCCCTTCTCGAGAGCGGCGGCTACCGCCCCGATACCCCTGCCGCCGTGGTCTATAAGGCCACCTGGCCCGAGCAGAAGGTGGTGCGCTGCACCGTCTCCACACTGGCCGAGGAGACCCGCAAAAACGGCATCACCAAGACCGCCCTCATCGTCGTAGGCGACTTTCTGGGCGAAAACTACGAGCGCAGCAAGCTTTACGACCCCGCCTTTACCACCGAGTTCCGGCAGGGGACGGAGGCCGGGCAGTGAGCCGGGCATATCTGGCCTTCACCGCAAAAGGCGAAGCGCTGGCCCATCGGCTGGCGGAAGCTTTGCCCGGCAGCGTGAGCCGCTGCGGCGGAGACGTGACCCTGAAAGACTGGACGGCGGAGCATTTTGCACAGGATGAGGCCCTGATTTTTGTGGGAGCTGTGGGCATCGCGGTGCGGGCCATCGCGCCCCACTGCAGGAGCAAGGCCGCCGACCCGGCGGTGGTGGTCGTGGACGAGGGCGGGAACTTCGCCGTGCCGCTCCTGTCGGGCCATCTGGGCGGTGCCAACGCGCTGGCCCGGGCGCTGGCAAAAGCGTGCGGCGCGGTGCCGGTAATCACGACGGCCACCGACGTCAACGGTCTCTTCGCCGTGGACCTCTGGGCCAAGGCTCAGAACTGCGCTGTCCTTGAGCCGGAGCGCATCAAGCGCGTCAGCGGCGCCCTGTTGGCCGGGCAGACTGTCCGGTACTGGTCGCCGTGGCCGGTGGCGGGGGAGCCCCCCGCCGGCGTGGAAAAAACTGACGCACCCGAAGCCGCCGACTTCGCCCTGACCCTCACGCCGCAGGGCGAGGCGCTCCACCTCGTACCCCGCATCGGGGTGCTGGGGGTGGGGTGCCGCCGCGGCACGACGGCCCAGCAGCTGGAAGAAGCCTTCGCGGCGTTCTGTGCCGCGTCCGGTCTCAGCCCGGCGGCGGCCTGCGCAGCCGCCAGCATCGACCTGAAAAAAGATGAGCCGGGGCTTGCAGAGTTCTGCAAAGCCCACGGCTGGCCCATCACGTTCTATCCGGCCGACGAACTGCGGGCCGTGCCGGGACAGTTCACCCCGTCGGCCTTTGTGGCAAGTGTCACCGGCGTGGACAACGTCTGTGAGCGCTCGGCGGTAAAAGCCTCGGGCGGGACGCTCCTTCTGCCCAAAACGGCAGGCGGCGGCGTGACGCTGGCGCTGGCCGTCCGCCCCTTTGCACCCGATTGGAGGACAGAGCAATGAGTGAGAGTAAAAAGACCGTGTTCGTCGTGGGGCTTGGCCCCGGCGGCGGACAGTTTCTGACCGTGCAGGCGCAGAGCGCCTTGCAGCAGGCCGAGGTGTTGTGCGGCTATACGGTCTACATCGACCTTGTGCGCCCCCTCTACCCGGAAAAAGAGTGCTACACCACCGGCATGACCCGGGAGATCGACCGCTGCCGCTGGTCGCTGGATACCGCCCGGGCGGGTCGGGACGTGGCGCTGGTCTGCTCCGGCGACGCCGGGGTCTACGGCATGGCCAGCCCGCTGCTGGAGCTGGCCGAAGAGTACCCGGACGTCAACGTGGAGGTCGTCCCCGGCCTGACCGCCGCCCTCAGCGGCGGGGCGGTGCTGGGTGCGCCGCTGGCCCACGATTTCTGCGTCATCTCGCTGTCGGATCGCCTCACGCCGTGGGAGGTCATCGAAAAGCGGCTGGCCTGCGCCGCTCAGGGCGATTTCGCACTGGCGCTGTACAATCCCTCGTCCAAGGGCCGCCCGGACTATCTGCGCCGGGCCGTGGACATCCTGCTGGCGAACGGCAAAGCCCCGGACACTCTCTGCGGTTCTGTGCGGAACATTGGTCGGGAAGGGCAGGAAAAGCACATCCTGACCCTTAGCCAGCTCCGGGACACCGAGGTGGATATGTTCACCACCGTCTTTGTGGGCAACGCCGCCACCCGCGCGCTGAGCGGGCGGATGGTCACGCCGCGGGGGTACCGCCGATGAACGTCGTCGTTTTCAGCGGCACCACCGAGGGGCGGGAGCTTTCCCGCCAGCTGGCGGCACTGGGCATTGAAGTCACCGTCAGCGTGGCCACCCCGCTGGGGCAGGAAGAGCAGGGGAGCGCCCCCGGCGTCACCGTCCGGTGCGGGCGGCTCCTGCCCGATGAGATGGCCGCGCTCTTGGGGGATGCCGCCCTCTGCATCGACGCCACCCACCCCTATGCAGTGGAGGCGACCAAAAACATCAAAGCAGCGGCAGAGAAGGCCGGGGTGGAATACCTCCGCCTGCTGCGCCCGGCCAGTCCGCTGCCGGAAAACTGTCTCGTCTTTGAGAGCGCAAAGCAGGCGGCAGAAGCGCTGGCTGCAGAAGAGGGCAACCTTCTATTGGCCACCGGGGCCAAGGAGCTGGCGCAGTTCGCGGCCATCCCGCCCGAACGGCTCTACCCCCGCGTCCTGCCCACGCTGGAAAGCATCGCGGCCTGTGAGGCGGCGAACATCCCCCACCGCAACATCATCGCCATGCAGGGTCCCTTCAGCTTTGCCCTCAATCAGGCCATGATGGAGCAGTTCCATATCCGCTGGCTCGTCACAAAGGACGGCGGCGCAGCCGGAGGCTTCGACGAAAAAGCCGCCGCCGCCTCTGCCGCCGGGGCGCAGCTGGTGGTCATCCGCCGCCCGCCCGAGCAGGGCGAGACGGCTTTCGAGGTGCTGAAACGCTGCAAGGAGATGATAAGATGAATGTGACACTCATCGGCATGGGTTCCGGCCAGCCGGAGAACCTGACCCTTCAGGGCCTGGCCGCACTGCGGCAGGCCGACCTCATCCTGGGCGCACGGCGTCTGCTGGCAGTTCTGCCTGCCGGCTGCACCGAGAACCGCGCCGCCGCCTACCGCCCCGACGAGGTGGCAGAGCTGCTGCAGACTTCCGGCGCAGAGAACGCCGTGCTGGTCTACAGCGGCGACACCGGCTTTTACTCCGGCGCGTCCTCCATGATGGAAAAGCTGGAGGCCCTCGGCGTCCGCGCCCGGGTGCTGCCTGGCCTTTCCAGCATCCAGCTGCTGGCGGCGGCGCTGGGCCGTCCGTGGCAGGGGTGGAACCTTGTTTCGGCCCATGGCCGCACCTGTGACCCGGTGGCCGAGTGTATGCAGGGCAGACCCACCTTCTTCCTCACCGGCGGCAGCGAAGACCCCGCCACCCTCTGCGCCCAGCTGGCGGCAGAGGGCTTCGGGGACGTGCAGGGCGTCGTGGGCCAGTGCCTCGGCACGCCGGAAGAGAAGATCTTCCGCGGCAGCGTCAAAGAGCTGGCCGCAGGCCGCTTCAACAGCCTGAGCGTCCTTCTCGTGGAGGCGGCGGAGGTGCTGCCCCGCCGCGCTCCGGGCCTGCCGGACGAAGCCTTCGAGCGGGGCGACGTTCCCATGACCAAGCAGGAAGTCCGGGCCGCTGTGCTGGCGAAGCTGGCCGTCCGCCCGGAAGACATCCTGTGGGACGTGGGGGCCGGGACGGGCAGCGTCAGCGTGGAGCTGGCATTGGCCGCGCCCCGGGGCCGGGTGTACGCGGTGGAGTGCAGGCCGGAGGGATGTGCGCTCATCAAAGCCAACCGCGAAAAATTCAGGACCCGGAACCTCGTCCTCGTGGAGGGGCTTGCCCCCGCCGCGCTTTCGGACCTGCCTGCGCCGGACGCTGTCTTCATCGGCGGCAGCAAGGGCAGCCTTGCCGCCATCGTGGACGCCGCGCTGGATAAGAACCCCGACGCCCGTATCTGTGTGTCGGCCATCGCCCTCGAGACCCTTTCGGCGGCGGTGACCGCGCTGACGGCCAAAGGCCGAACCGTGCAGGTGAGCCAGATCGCCGTCAGCCGGGCAAAAGCCGTGGGCGGGCTGCACCTCATGATGGCCCAGAACCCCATCTACCTCATCACAGGAGAATGACATGATACAGTTTCTGCTGGCGGCGCCCCGCTCGGGCAGCGGCAAGACCACCATGACCTGCGCCCTGCTCATGGCGCTGAAGCGGCGGGGCTGTGCGCCCTGCGCCTTCAAGAGCGGGCCGGACTACATCGACCCCATGTTCCACCGGGCCGTGCTGGGGGTGGAGAGCCGCAGCCTCGACCTCTTTTTCCCTGCGCCCGAGACGGTGCGCCCCCTCTACGCGAAGGGTGC
>OGDY01002569.1_pt1 | contig 16447 bp, 15 predicted proteins | sample 1570341 | NCBI WGS metagenome assembly OGDY01 (sample SAMEA2581972, study PRJEB24529) | metagenome | biome: Human gut stool | place: China | collected 2011 | reverse complement strand
TGCATGAATCGTATCCTGCAAAGCGCCGCTCGCGGCGAGTCGCTGATTATCTGTGACCCCAAATCCGAACTCTACGAAAAATCCAGCGAATATATGCGGGATTTGGGGTACACTGTGCGGGTGTTCAACCTTGTCAGCCCCGAAAACTCCGACTCGTGGAACTGCCTGAAAGAAATTGAGGGGCAGGAACTGATGGCGCAGCTTTTCGTGGATGTCATCATCAAGAACACCAACGGCACCGGCAAAAGTGACCGCTTCTGGGATTCGGGAGAGATGAACTTGCTGAAAGCGCTGGTCTTGTACGTTGACCTCACTTACCCGTCGGAAGAGCGGAACATTGGCGAGGTGTACAGCCTTATCACCCAATGCAGTGAAAGCCAGTTGGACAGTTTGTTCGATGTTCTGCCGCTGAGCCACCCTGCCAAAGCGCCGTACAGCCTGTACCAGCGGGCTTCGGATTCGGTGCGCAGTGGTGTTATCAGCGGGCTGGGCAGCCGGTTGCAGGTGTTCCAATCGGAGCTTATCAAGAAAATCACTGCCTATGACGAAATCAGCCTTGAACTGCCGGGACAACAGCCTTGTGCGTATTACCTCGTCACCAGCGATCAGGACAGTACCTTTGATTTTCTGGCATCGCTGTTTCTGTCCTTTGCCTTCATCAAGCTCGTGCGCTATGCCGATGCCAATTGCCCCGGTGGGCGGCTTCCTGTGCCGGTCCATGTGCTGGGCGAGGAGCTGACCGCCTGCGGTACGATTTCTGAATTATCCCGGCGCATCAGCGTTATCCGCTCCCGCAATATCTCTATGTCCTGCGTATTCCAGAATCTTGCCGGCCTGCAAAACCGCTATCCGCAGAACCAGTGGCAGGAAATTTTGGGCAACTGCGATGTGCAGCTTTTTCTCGGTTGCACAGACCAGTTGACCGCCGAGTACGTCTCCCAGCGTACTGGCATCGCCAGTGTGGCAGTTTCCAGTACCTCCAAAGCACTGAGTACCTTGCGCGTCTCCGACTATACGCCGCAGTACCGCGAGAGTAGTGGTGTCGGAAAGCGGCCGGTGCTGACCCCGGACGAAGTGCTGCGCCTGCCGGTAGATGAAGCGCTGGTCATCCTGCGCGGACACAAAGTCTTGAAAGTCCGCAAAATGGACTACTCCCTGCATCCGGCTTACAAGCAGTTGCGGGAATGCAAGGCATCTGCCCATATCCCGGCGTGGCGGAAAGCCTTACCAGAAACACCCGAAGATTCCCCGGAGGAAACAGCTAAAGCATCCCCCAAGGCACCGCCTAAGCGCCGTGGCCGTCCTGCCAAATCAAAAACGGTGGTTGCCACCGACAAAGAATCCATCATAACAAAACCTGAAACTGAATAGGAGGTTTCCCATGGAAATGAACAATGATATTTTTACCCCTGACCTGCCCATCCCCGAACCTGTGGAGTTTGAAGATGCACCCATTCCTGCCCCTGTCGAAGAAGAAAAGCCTGCCGAGACTCCCCCGCCCCGCCGCAGACGCAAAGCGGATGCCCCGGTGCTGACCATTGAAAGCGGTGACGAAATCGAAACCGAGGATGCCCGCGAAGCTGCTGCCTGGCACGAGATTCACAACGCCTACCGCACGCGGCGTATCCTTTCGGCATCGCTGGGTGGTATCGAGCAGACCGACAGCGGCAAGACGATTGCTGTCGTGGATTACAACGGCTTCCGCATCGTCATTCCTCTCAAAGAAATGATGGTCGCCCCCAGCGCTGCCAACAGTACCGACAGTATGGCCGTTCGCCAGATGAAGCTGCTGGGCAATATGCTGGGCGCAGAAATTGATTTTGTTATCCTCGGCATTGACTCCAAGAGCCGCAGTGTAGTCGCCAGCCGCCGCGAAGCCATGATGCGCAAACGCCAGCTTTTCTATTTCAGCCCCGATGCCAACGGTGAGTACCGCGTCCGGGAGGGGCGCGTGGTACAGGCCCGCGTCATTGCTGTTGCCGACAAGTCTATCCGTGTCGAGATTTTCGGTGTGGAGTGTTCTATCATGGCGCGGGATCTTGCATGGGATTGGATTGGTGATGCCCATGACCGTTTTGCTGTAGGCGACCAAATTCTTGTCCGCGTGACCGAGGTGAACAAAACCTCGCAGGAGGAATTGTCCGTCCATGCCGATGTAAAGAGCGTCACAGAGAACACCAGCCGCGAGGCCCTGAAGCGCTGCCGCGTGCAGAGTAAATACGCTGGCCGCGTCACCGATGTACATAAGGGCATCGTCTATGTGCGGCTTTCCAACGGGGTGAACGCTGTGGCTCACTCCTGCTATGACCGCCGCACGCCCGGCAAAAAGGACGATGTCAGCTTTGTGGTGACGAAGCTGGACGAGGAGCGCAGCATTGCGGTGGGCATCATCACCCGCATTATCCGTCAGAATCTGTAACCGATGAACCGTGGGCAGCCCCGGCGGCTGCCCATCTTCTTACATGAAAGGATTCGTAAAATGGCTGTTTTTCGCGTAGAGCGCATTAAGGACTATACCGTTATGAGCAATCATCATCTTCGCAATAAAAATCTGTCTCTGAAGGCCAAGGGCCTGCTGTCGCAGATGCTTTCCCTGCCGGACGACTGGGATTACACCCTCAAAGGGCTTGCCGCCATCAATAAAGAGAGCGTGGACGCTATCCGTACTGCAATTTGGGAATTGGAGGATGCCGGATATGTAGTGCGCACCCGCGTCCGGGATGAACGCGGCTGTCTGCGAGGCTGCGATTACTATGTCTATGAGTACCCGCAAACGCTCTCATCTGGCTCTGGCGGCAGTGCTGAATCCGTGCCGCCTATGCTGGAACCCCTTGCATCGGATTCTGCTGTACTGGAAAATCCCATGCAATTAAATAAAGAAATACAAAATAAAGAGAAACAAAATACTGATCTAATCTTATCCGAGGGAGCGGCCGTGCGGACAAAAGTCCGCGACAACATTGAGTTGGACTTGCTTTGCCGCAATCAGCCGGAAAGCGCCCCCGTGATGCAGGAGATTTACGAGCTGGTCGTGGAGACGATTCAGCTCCGCAGCCCTGTATTGCGGCTGGGCAACAACCTGTTTCCTATGCCATTAGTGCGGGAACGACTGTTGCAGCTGACAAGCGAGCATATCCGCTTTGTCCTTGACGGCCTGCGCAATCTGCGCACAGACGTCAAAAACCTAAAGAAATATCTTCTAACAATGCTGTTCAATGCGCCTGTCACGCTAAACGGCAGAACCATGCTGGATGTGCGAAAGTCGGTCAACAGCGGATTTCGTACGATGCTGGCGTAACGCCACAAAGATGTGAACAAATTGTAAAATTTGAAAAAGTGGCCGAAATTTTTATATTTTTGCGTTCGAGATGACAGTAATAAGGGCAAATAGGTTTTCCCGGCCTATTTTGCAACAAATTGGAGGTGAAATTCTATGAAACAAACTCGTATCCATTGTCCCTATTGCGGCTCTCTTGCCACGCTGCGCCCGGCAAGCGCGATTCATGGTCTGTCCGATATTTCCGCCGGAACGTATCTGTACGTCTGCCGCCGCTGGCCCGCCTGTGATGCTTATGTCACGGCTGACCGCCGCACGAAACAGCCCCTTGGCACCCTTGCCAACGGAGATTTGCGGCACAAACGCATTCTTGCCCACCATGCACTGCACAGTGTACAGACGCAGCTTGGTATGAGCCGCGACCAGAGCTACCGCTGGCTGCAAACGCAGATGGGCTTGCCCGGAGATCAGGTACATATCGCCAAGTGCGGCGACTACCGCTGTGAGCAAATCATCCGCATCTGCGAGAATGCGACTGCGAGGTGACGGTTATGAAATGCGTGAAAAGGCTCACAGCTGACCAACAGCGTTTGGCAGAAGAAAATCTGACCATCGTAGAACGCGTCCTGCGGTTCGACATCCATGCCAATCCCTGCGTTGCCGGTCTTTGCTATGAAGACCTGTATCAAGAGGGTTGTGTCTGGCTCTGCAATGCGGCGCTGACTTTTGACCCGGCACGCGGCAACTTTGCATCCTATGCCCGGCGGGTCGTACAGAATGGCCTTGTCGGCTATTGCCGCAATGTTTTGAGTAAGTATCAGCGCACAGTTTCGCTTGGTGATTTGGAGCCCGCTGTACTTACTGCCTTGGAAGTTCAAAACGCGATCTCAAGTCATACAAAGTGTGAGACTTCCCTGCTGCTTGTCGCTGCAGAATCTCAATACAGCGGCGTGACCCGCAAGGGCATCCATGCGCTGGCGTTGCAAGTCTCCGGCATACCGCTTACCGCAGTTTCCGTCCGCATGAGTGTCCCGCCCAACCACGTTTCGGCGTGGATCAGCCGTGCCGTCCGCAAACTGCGAAACAACGAATCTTTTCTCTCATCTCTACACGAAAATTGAAATTTGGAGGAACCTCTATGAAAATGCTTTACACTGCCAATGGCCGCTATATCCGCTGCTGCACCGAAGAAGGTACCCGCCCGGTCATCATCGTCTGCGAGAAAGAATACGAAGTCGATGTACAGGAGTTTATGCTCTGGTCTATCCTCAACTGGCGCATCCTGCGGGAAGAAGAAATCGGCAGCTACTACGAAAAGATGGCGAACAATACCAACGTCACCATCCACCGCAGCTGGCAGGACTGCGTGCAGCGCTTGCTGGTTCGCGGGCTTATTGTTGCAGGCACCGGTGATACCGAGTATGATGCGCTGTATGATTTGCTTGCCTGCCGATTCATTGTTCCCATCGGCGCGGCATGGCCGCTGCGGATGCTGTCGTTCCTGAAACTGACGTTTTTGGAGGGCATCTCATGGAAAATCACTCGCCGCCTGTTCCATGTGGATGCCCGCAGTTCCTGCGAGAAAAAGGTCATTCGCCTTGCCCGGCAGACTCCCCTCTCCTGCGCAGAGATCATCAAGTGCATCGAGATGGGCCTCCGTCGCCTGAAGGACGGCTACGATGTGCTGGACAAGCTGTACGATGACAATGACCTGAACTGCGACAACTTTGCTCAGGCTGTCCGAGAGTACCGTTGCAGCTGCGAGGTCATCACAGCGGTGGCAAACCTTTACCTGCGGCAGCAAATTATGCTTGATACTTACTGATACGATAACCGACAAAATAGAAGCGGAAGATTCCCGCTGTTTTAAAAGAGAATCTTCCGCTTTTTATTCATGTTATTGCTGTGGGACTTTTTCCATCAGATCATCTATACTGCAATGCAGGACACGTGCCAAGCGCAGCAAGGTTTCCCCTTGCGCCTTGTTAATGTCTTTCTGGCGTTGCTCATATTGCTGGATGGTGCGCACAGGGATTTCTGCCTGTCGTGCCAGTTCCGACTGGCTCATTTCGGCCAGTGTGCGCAGGCTCTTTAGGTTTGTTTCCGGCTTTGCTGCACGGTACAGTTCGTTCATCTTATCAGCAAACTGGCGAACGTCCATTTCATGGTAGGGCGTATACAGCATTCGCACCTTGGAAATCGGCACAGCCTGCTCAATTTCAGAGAAGCGCAGCCCGGTATCCCACTGGTAATATGCGATAGCCCAGCCCGTCCAGTATTCGGGACTGCGGTCATACGCATAGGATGCCTTGCGGACGGGTTCTGGCTCCCCCGCCTGTTCCAGTACCCTGCGGGCAAGTTCCACACCGGAAGTGCCTGCCAAAATAGTGCTATCACCGAGTTCAAAGCGATGGGAAATCTCGCTCATTAAAAACCAGTTCCATACTGTTTCCAGCGGATAATGTAAATCATTGACCATGTAGTCCAGCATACGCGCAAGACATTTTTGTGCAGCGGTAAGATAATTTTTATCGTAAGCGTGGATCACTGGGCTTCATCTCCTCGTCAAGGATGGTTGTAATGTAAAGATCGCCCCTTTGACGGCGGTTCCGCTCTACATCAAAGTATTGGCGGCGGGCGGTCTGGTCACGGAACGCTTTCTTCTTATACCATTCTTTGGCATCTGCTGTATCATAGCTCATAAATTCCAGCTGCTCAAAGGCTTTTCGGCTTTTCAGCACAAACTGCTGACCCAGCTTGCCAAGGCGCATGGTGTTACACAGCTGGCGATACGAGATTGCACCGTTGATAAAGTCAGAGGCAAAGGAAAAGTAGCTGTCATCGGCACGATAGCCGATAATGACATCTGCCGTTTTGTAGTCCAGATGAAAATTCTGTAAGAGATAATCCTTAGCTTCCGCCGCCAGCGGTGTGGACGCATCAAACTCACGGTTTTCAAGCAGAATCGTCAGCCAGTGCAGCATTGTATATTCCGGGGCATTCAAATCGAGAATCGTCAAACCGTCACATTCGATTTGATATTCATTTGCATAACCGTTGTGGTCAATACTTACGCCCCACTCTTTCGCCATGTTCGGGTTTTCGGTGCAGTAGAAGCCAACGCCATAGTCATTGTAGGGCTTTCCATAGCCATATTGGGGCTTTTCAATAATGTGATCCGAGCCGTGATAAATCGCCTTTTTCATCAGACCACCTCCTCATTGCAATTATACTCCTGTGGGAGTATAATTGCAAGCGCATTGTTATCATCGTGCAGGAGCCAATACAAAATCCACCGTTGACAACCACAAGATATAGTAGTATAATAATCTTATAGATGATTTTTATGCTATATAAGCATACGTTGTTATTTTTGTAATCGGTGCCGGTAGTAGATGGCATTGCGCTGAATTGGGCGCGGTGTTTTCCCTGCCGGCACTTTTTTATATAGATATTTCCTGCCGTTGGCAGAAAGGAGTGAACCAAGAATCAATCCGCATCCCGCATGGCCGCCGAACAGTGGCCGCACCTTGGGCTGCATCAAGTGTTCAGAACGGACACCTGATGCAGCCCTTTTTGTTTTGTGAAAGGACGGTAATCGACAATGAAATCTGACAATGCCATCCGGAACAGCACAAGCATCTTCGTGGGCATCATTGTAGCCATCGCCGCGTTTGTGCGCGGCGCGCTGCTGCTGCCGCTTCTGCTTGTCGCCTGTTCTGTCTGGGGGCTGTATGACCGCGCCAGTGAACTGGAAAGTATCGGTTGTCCACGATAAAACGTCAATCGCCCTTGTATTCTGACCACCTTAACTGTACATTTTTCATCTATCATCAATCCAGATACTGTAATGCCAACGCAATTAACGATAAACAGCGGTTAAAGAAATAATCACAATGTCGTATATCTGTAATATCAATTTTGTTTGTTTCATGGTGCCTGATACAGAAACGATTGCCTATATTTGTTAGTACTCTAAATTCTTCCTCAAACAAGTCTTGATATTCACTCTGCCCTCCAGCCATATCATTGATAATCTTGTTTACAGAAGCCTTTTTGTCCAAATCAGTATAATATGTCTTTAGCCTTTCGAGTACATCCCATATTTTTTCAACCGCATCCCTATGAGATTGAAAATCAAGCTGCTGATGCCTTGTTATTGCTGCCTCAAGCAGTTCACGCAGCCCTGGCTCTTGAATTTTAGGCAATAGTCCTATTATCTCTGGAGACAAAACCTCTGTCTTTGCTGTATGCTCTATAAGGCCATAAGCATTTAGTTGGAAGGGTAGATTACTTTTCGTAAATTCCGCATTGATTTCCGCACGATATTCTGCTTTTTCGTCATCGGATAATTCATCATGCTGCAATTCTATAATATCAAATAAGGCTGGAGTGAATTGCGCAGCTATCGCACCTTCAACTCCCACTGGCAAGAATTGAGCATATTGCAAATCTACTACTAGACCAATATCGTAGTTTCTAAGCCTATCAATAGCTACTTCTAACGCATCTGTTCTTTCTGTCCTTGATTCATATCTATTGGGCTGAATTTGTATAGGCTGGCGAAATTCAATCATAATTTCACTAAAATGCCTCTTTGTATCCCAGTTAACCACGCCGCTTATGTGATCCACACTCGGCCCATTTCCATATTCAATCAATTCTTTATAGCGTTCAGAAAACAGATTTTCCGGCCATGTGATTTTAGGTGGTGCTATATATGGACGTGCTTCATATATATCGCGCCCCGATATTTTCTTTGCTGGGTAGAGTTCATAGCCATCTTCACGAAGTAATTCATTAAACTTTTGAAGATAGTCTCTCCACTGCGAATTTTCTATCCGAACTGCCGGATGCAGCATCATGCACAAAAAATGTAATAAAGCTTCGTCACCATCGCCTTGGCGCAAAGAAAATCGTTCATCCTGAAAGATCCAGTATTCATCTTCGTAATCGCCAAATCGGAGATGGCAACTTATATCTCCATATGCATTAGAATAACGGCTGTCTTGCGAGGGCATATTATCTAAGTCATACAGTCTTTCCAAGAATCCAAGCTCATCCAGTCGTCCATAATAGGGTATTTTAGCTGTGTAATGGGTAACATAGTCACTACTTATGCTGTCATATTGTAGTTCATCCAGAAACACTTCAAATCCATTGCGGATAACGTCAATGATGTCTTGCCGTGTCACATCCGAAATTTTATCCATCATAATACTCTCATTCATTAGCAGATAATCTGTCGCGCCTTATACTGCCTCAGTAGGAATCATTTCTTTCCTATACTGCGCCGGGGACTTCCCTATCTCTTTCTTAAATACCCTGCTGAAATACAGTGGGTTCTCATACCCTACGATTTCGGAAATTTCCTTGATGTTGTAGGTCGTCCGCTCCAACAGGCTTTGGGCGTTGACCATGCGCAAGGAGAGGATGTACTGGGCCGGGGACATACCTGCGTACTGTTTGAAATTGTGTATAAACCAGTTGGTGCTGATGTGCAGGGATTCCGCATAATCGTCTATGCTGATCTTTGTGTTATAGTTCTCGTTGAAGTAAGCCGCCGCGCGTTCAATTTGCTCTTGGACGTCGCCGGTGGCTTTTTTCTGTTCATGCTGTTGGCGGTCCACCAACAGCAGAATATCGTTGAACAGCGATGCAATATAGTCCTCGTACCCATAGCGGCACAGCTGCAACTCCTGAATGATTTTGCGGAACAACGCCTTGTAATCCGGCAGCACACCGCAGTAGAACACATGCTCATCGAGCGAGATGCCGTGATACGCCAGTATGTTCTTTACATCGCTGCCTGTGAAGTGAATCCAGAAAACTTCTGGGTTATCTTCCAGATAATATACATATTTTTGGATTTCTTCCGGCTTGTAAAGCACCATATGGCCCGCGCTGACGATTTCTTCCTTGCCGTCAAACCAGAAATGCGTCTTGCCGTTTGCCACATATAAAATCTGGTAATCCCTGCGCCCTTTCTGCCAGTAAGTCGGTAGTTTGGGGCGCGTTTTCAGCCGGTAGGTGCCACAGCTGCCCACCACCAACGGCGTGGAGTTGTCTTTGAAATCTGTACGGGAATTGTTCAGATAGCCAGCGTTAATGTACACAAAAATTCCCTCCTGTTTTTGTGAATATTGCTAGGTGCTTCGTTCTTTTTATCTTCACTTTACAAAAAGCCATTGATTTTGTGCATATTTAGTGCAATACCGTTTATGTTTTATTGTATATAGAAATTGTATAATAATTTCAGACGAAACGCAAGCAGAACTGTATAAATCACAGGAGGAGAATGGATGATTATTCCGCACTATTACGAGGACCCGCACTCACTGCATGTGGGTACCATGCCGAATCGTGCCTATTACATTCCGGCATCTCAGCGCAGCGATGCCTTAGTTGAGCACCGCGAGACTTCGGATCGCTTCCAGCTTTTGAACGGCAGCTGGAAATTTCGGTACTACGCCAGTATTTATGACTTGCAGGATGCTTTCTATGAGGTCGGCTATGATGCCTCCGCTTTTGACAGCATCCCGGTCCCCAGCGTGTGGCAGAACCACGGCTACGACCACCACCAGTACACCAACATCCGCTATCCGTTCCCCGCTGATCCGCCGTATGTTCCCAAAGAGAATCCCTGCGGCGCTTACCTCTACGACTTCACCTACCAAAAGGATGCCGCTGCCCCGCGCGCATTTCTGAATTTTGAGGGCGTTGCCTCCTGCTTCTACGTCTGGCTCAACGGTCAGTTTGTCGGGTACAGTCAGGTCGCCCATTCCACAAGTGAGTTCGATGTAACGAAGTTTTTGCAGAACGGCACCAACCATCTGGCGGTCCTCGTGCTGAAATGGTGCGATGGCAGTTACATGGAAGATCAGGATATGTTCCGCATGAACGGCATTTTCCGTGATGTCTACCTGCTGCACCGCCCGGAACAGTGCATCGAGGACTATTTCATCACCACCGACATCCACGGCAGCACCGCAGAGGTTGCTGTCCGCCTGCGTTACTACGATTCCGCCGTTGCCACCCGCATCACCCTCTACGATGCAGCCGGCACGATGGTCGGCAGCGTAACGCCCGTGGAAGCACCGGATGATGCGGCATTCCCCTATCATGCAGAAATCACCATTGTTGACCCGACACTCTGGAACGCAGAGCAGCCCTACTTATATACCCTTGTGTTGGACACGCCCAACGAGACTATTACGGACCGTGTGGGCATCCGTGAGGTTCATGTTGCCAACAACCAGATTTATGTCAACGGCCAGTCCATCAAGTTCCACGGTGTAAACCGCCACGAATCCGACCCGGTCACGGGATATGCTGTTGGCTTTGAGCAGACGAAAAAAGACCTGCTCATGATTAAAAAACACAACTTTAATGCCATCCGCACCAGCCATTACCCGGATGTGCCTTACTTCTATCAGCTCTGCGACCAGTACGGCTTCTTTGTCATTGATGAAGCCGACAACGAGAGCCACGGTGCGTCCGAATACTATTGCGAGGGCAACGAAAGCTGGCCCAACCACGTTGAAAACTGGAACAAGCCCATCGCAGACAACCCGGAGTTCACCGAGGCCACCGTAGACCGCACCCGCCTCTGCGTGGAGCGTGACAAGAACCGTCCCTGCGTCATCATCTGGTCGATGGGCAACGAGAGCGCCTACGGCTGCACGTTCGAAGAAGCGCTGGCATGGACAAAGAGTTTTGACCCCCGCCGCCTGACCCACTACGAGAGCGCCCAGTACCGCAGCAAGAACCGTAAATACGATTTCTCGAACATTGATATGTTCAGCAATATGTACCCTTCTCTCGAAAGCATTCAGGAATATCTGGACAACGAGCCGGACAAACCCTATATCATGTGCGAGTACAGCCATTGCATGGGCAACGGCCCCGGCGATTTGGAGGATTACTTCCAGTTCATTCAGAGCCATGACGGCTTGGTCGGCGGTTTCCTGTGGGAGTGGTGCGACCACGGTATTTATAAAGGGAAGATGCCCGACGGCCGCGACATCTATTATTACGGCGGCGACCACAATGAGTGGCCGCATGACGGCAACTTCTGCATGGACGGTCTGGTCTACCCTGACCGCCGCCCGCACACCGGGCTGTTGGAGTTCAAGAACGTCTATCGCCCGGCGCGTGTTGTGAAGTACGACCGGGAATCCGGCATGCTCATGCTGCACAACTACATGGACTTTGTTGATTTGACCGAGTATGCCGCACTAACCTATCAGGTAAGCTGCGACGGCGAGGTCATCGACAGCGGCTTCATCCCCTACCCTGACGGTTTCACCCTGCCGCCGCACAGCGAAAACGCCTTGCCGTTGGCCGTCCATATTCCCGATAAAGGCAAGTGTTTCCTGAAAATCTTCTACCATTGCGATAAAGACCTGCCCTTGCGTTCGGAAGATCATCTTCTGGGTTTTGATGAAATCCTGCTGGAAAACGAAGACAGCCGCAACCAGAAAACTTTGGCTATGTGGAGTGATGCCCCTTCCAACAGCACAATCACTGTTCAGGAGACGGACCGCCATTTGACGCTGCGCGGCAAGAACTTCACCTACAACTTTAATAAGCTGACGGGTCTGTTCGCCGCGATGCAGTACGAGGATGCAGTCCTGTTGGACAAGGAAATGGAGTTCAACATCTGGCGTGCTCCTACGGACAATGACCGCAAGCTGAAGCTGGATTGGCTGGCTGCCCGCTATGACCACTGTATGACCAACGCCTACCGCACCGAGTATCAGGTGACGGACAGCGGTGTGACTCTGCGCGCCAAAGTCGGCATTGCACCGATCAGCTTGCAGAAATTCCTTGATTTGGATGTCTGCTGGACGATTTCCAACAGCGGTGCAGTAACGCTGGCACTGCACGCTGAGCGCAACACGGTATTCCCCGAACTGCCGCGCTTTGGCCTGCGCCTGTTCCTGCCAAAAGAAATGGCCCGCGTCAGTTACTTCGGCATGGGTCCGATGGAAAGCTACTGCGACAAGCACCATGCTGCCAGCCACGACTACTTCAGTTCCACCATCTGGCAGCAGCACGAGGACTACATTCGCCCGCAGGAGAACGGCAGTCACTATGATTGCGATTATGTCCAGCTGGATGGCGCTGGCATCAAGCTTACCGCTGTCGGTGCAAAGCCGTTCTGCTTCAACGCCTCGCACTACACGCAGGAAGAGTTGACTGAAAAGGCGCACAACTATGAGCTGCATCCCTGTGACAGCACCGTTCTCTGCCTTGACTATGCACAGAACGGCATCGGCTCTGCCAGCTGCGGGCCGCGTCTGGCGGAGCAGTACCGCCTTAACAACGCTTCCTTCGATTTCAGCATCCGTCTGATTCCTGAAAAAGCATAACCCCTACACAAAAGAATGGAGAAAATCTCATGTCTGAAAACACGGAAAGACGCTATTTAAAATGGTATAACAAGGTCGGTTACGGCTCCGGCGATGTTGCGGGCAACGTGGTCTATGCGTTCCTCTCCTCGTTCGTTATGATTTACCTGACCGACACCGTCGGCCTGAATCCCGGCATCGTCGGCACGCTGATCGCTGTGTCCAAGCTGTTTGACGGCATTACCGACATCTTCTTTGGCTCGATGATCGACAAGACGCACTCCAAGCTGGGCAAGGCCCGTCCGTGGATGCTCTACGGCTACATCGGCTGCGCCATCACACTGGTCGGCATCTTCGCCATCCCCATGGGCATGAGCGAGTTTGCCAAGTACGCATGGTTCTTAATCTGCTACACTCTGCTGAATGCCGTGTTCTACACCGCCAACAACATCGCCTACTCTGCCCTGACCGCCCTTGTCACCAAGAACAGCGCCGAGCGCGTTGAGATGGGTTCCTATCGCTTCATGTTCGCGTTCGCCACCAGCCTTGCCATCCAGTCCGTCACCCTGCTGGCTGTCTCCGCACTGGGCGACACCGCCGAAGCATGGCGCACCGTGGCTATCGTCTATGCCATTATCGGTCTGATCGTCAACACGCTCTCTGTTTTCTCCGTCAAGGAGTTGCCGGAGGAAGAGTTTGTCGATACCACGGATAAAGCCGAAATCGAGAAAGACGAGAAGTACAGTCTTGTCGAAGCTGCCAAGCTGCTGGTCTCCAACAAATACTACCTGATGATCTGCGCCACCTATATTTTGCAGCAGATCTATGGTGCCATGATCAGTATGGGTACCTTCTACGCAGCCCATATCCTTGGCGACAAGAACCTGTTCGGCGTGTTCTCTTGGGCCATCAACATTCCTTTGATCATCGCACTGGTCTTTACCCCGACCCTCGTTGCCAAGATGCACGGCATGTACAAGCTGAACGTCGGCAGCTATGCCCTTGCTACCGTGGCCCGCGCGCTCGTTGCCGTGGCCGGCTATACTGGCACCGGCGATGTCAAGATGATGCTCCTCTTCACGGCTATTGCTGCGCTGGGTCAGGGCCCGTGGCAGGGCGACATGAATGCCGTTATTGCCTCCTGCTCCGAGTACACTTGGCTGACGAAGCACAAGCGCGTAGACGGCACGATGTACTCCTGCACCTCGCTCGGTGTCAAGCTGGGCGGCGGTCTCGGCACCGCCATCACCGGCTGGCTGCTGGCGTTCAGCAACTACGATCAGGCGCTGGCCGTACAGCCGGAATCCTGCATCAATATGCTGAAACTCATGTACCTCGTGATTCCCTTTGTGCTGGACGCCATCATTACCTTTATCCTCTCCCGCATGAAGGTCGAAGAGGCCAACGATAAGATCCGCGCCGAAACGAAAAACTGATATTCACTATTCTCCTTCTCAAAAAGGACTTCCGCCTCTGCTGGCGGAAGTCCTTTTTCTGTATAGTGCTTTACCCTCTAAAATCGGCCAAAGCACTGGCTATCAAATCTATTGGCGGCGAAGATATAGACGGTCCCTCTTTCTGCAAATTCGGTATATGCCCCATGCTCTGCTTTTCTAAGTATTCCTGCACAATTTGCTCAATCAAGGCACGGTCCGTCTGCTGAAAAGATTTCATTTCGGCCTTTTCATAGCACAGAATTGCATCGGCAAGATACTGTGCCTTGCCCCTGTCACGCTGCCGTTCCAAGTATTCTACGGCACGCACATGGTCTGGATTCTCCATGTCAAAGCGAACCGTAAAGCGCCCCCGGTCCTTTTTCAGCTTCATGGTTCATCACGCCCCTGTCACCGTGCAGCGGTAAAGATACTCAAAGCCCTTGGCGTTGGCATTCACGTCCTCCACAAAGACAGGGTGTGCCACCTTGCCGGATGTCTCGATTTGTCGCCGCAGCAGGCAGGCACCGCCGCCCACAAAAATCACACGCCCCGTGCGCAGGTCAAGCTGGCGCTCGCGCAGTGCGCCCAACATATCGTTGACGAACTCCTGCGCCTGATATTCCACCAGCGCGGCGACTTCTTCCCCGTAACTGCTCCCCTGCCCCTGCAAGAGAATGGCATCCACATCGGTTTCCTCCAACAAAATGTCCAAATCGGAGCTGGCTTTAGAGCGGATGCGGTTATACAGCAAAATCACGCCATTTTCCAGCGAGTCACAAGTAGACAGGTCGGCACGGCCATTCTTCAGCAGCAGATAATCCGCCGTGAAACCGCCCACATCCAGAATCAGTGCGCGCGGCACTGTTGCCAACTCGCCCAGCATCATGGCCGCCGCTGCAAACGCCTGCGGATAGCACTGCACATCGCGGATCAGGATGCTGTACAGCTTGTCACGGTAGGAGAAGTAGATGGGTTCCTTGCGCTTGAAGTAGCGCACGAACGCTTTATTCTGCGCGCCGAAATGTGCGGGCGGCAGGCCGATGGCAAGGTCAATGGGCATCAGCCCGGAGGTATAAGCGCCCTGTGCTTCGATTTCCTCCGCGATGGCAAACAGCGACAGGATAAAGAAACGCTCGTCAGCGGTTTTGTCCTTTTGGTACGGGATGCGCTGCGCGGACAGTGTATAGTAGCTGCCGCCGTATTTCAGCACATCCCTGCCGTAAGGTCTGGTTTTACTTTTCTGCACACCGGAAACGATGGCGTTTCCGTGAACGGTTTTGACCTGTTTGTTGCCGTGGTCGATAGCAATAAGCATAACATCAACTCCCTTCAATGCTTATATTTACCTTATACGTTTTGAATACGTCATTTCCCAACAAATTTACGCATTATTTTTTCTTATACGCAATGATGCGCATTATTTATTTGTTTGCATTTCCCCGGCGGGTACGCTATAATGGGCAAAGTAAGTAAAAGCACAGGAGTCCTCCATGAACAAAACGCTTGAAATCAGTGCTATGCAGTATGATTTTCATACCTTGCTAAAAGTTTCCGATATATGCGGCCTTACCGGCGAAATCGGCTTCCATGACACGGACACCGGCTACCTTGTCAGCTTTCCCGATGATGACGGCAAAGCCGATCAGCGGATGGCCGAGTATAAGAAGCGGCTTATCGATCTTGAAAACAATATCTGGAATCGGTAATTTGTGACCCGCCGGGGAAATTCATATAAATAAAATGGCAGCCCCTTCTGCTGAAATTGCATCAGCGGAAGGGGCTGTATTTATATTGTATTCAGTATTTCCAACGCCCTTGACAGGGGCACCACTTTCTGGCACTTGGCCTTTTGGGAATCATATCTCGCTTTCTTACCGTCCGGCATTACTGCTATGGCGTTTTCTGTCAGGACAGCAGCTTTCAATTTGGGAACATAGCGATGAACCTTCCCCTGCCGGTCAATCTTGGCATGAGACATGATAAGTTCCGCTGTTCCCAGCTTGATTTTTGCTTCTTTCGGTAGCGGTGAAAGCCACTTGTAGGTTTCACGCTCCGAGGCCATCCCCCACATAGAATACTGGTAAACTCGCCCGCCGAAGAAGCTGTCCTGCTGTTCCATATATTCAAAGTGTTCCGTCTGCTGCGTGACCATCTGCGCCACGCGGTCGGCATTAAGCTCCATCTCCGCTAAGTGGATGCACTCATGCCGTTGGTGCTCGCAATAATAGCCACAGCTGATATTGACCGCAGCTGTTTCCAGATACGGTGCGATATAAGATATGTCACTACACGAACCACCTGCTGTTTCAAATCCGAACGAGGTAACGAAGTCCTCAAACTCCGGGTTATCGCAGCGGTAAAACACAGCATCATTGCTACCC
>OGDY01002547.1_pt1 | contig 16571 bp, 13 predicted proteins | sample 1570341 | NCBI WGS metagenome assembly OGDY01 (sample SAMEA2581972, study PRJEB24529) | metagenome | biome: Human gut stool | place: China | collected 2011 | reverse complement strand
TGCTCGCCAAGCTGTCCGAAAACCTCGGCGAAGCCATGGTCGGCATCAACGAGGACGAGATTCAGACCATCATGGCCGCTCGCGGCGAGTGAGTGCATTACCTTGGCTCCCCTCTTTGAGGGGAGCCAAGAAAGGGTGACGCTCCCGCCAGCGGGAGTCAAGGCCCAAGGAGACAACATGGTTGTAGCTGTTGAATATATTTCCAAAGAAGAGTCCGCGGACGTCGAAAACGTCAAGCACGGCGTGACCGGCATCCTGGCCGTACAAGGCGCATTCGCCGAACATGCGGCGGTGCTGGACAAGCTCGGTGCGCCGTGGAAACTGCTGCGCGCGGCCGAGGATTTCGATGAATCCATCGACCGCGTGATTCTGCCTGGCGGCGAATCCACTACACAGGGCAAGCTCCTGCATTCGACCGGACTGTTCGAGCCGATCGCCGCCCACATCAAGGCAGGCAAACCGGTATTCGGTACTTGCGCCGGCATGATTCTGCTGGCTAAAAAGCTCGACAATGACGACAACGTCTACTTTGGCGCGCTCGACGCCGTCGTACGCCGCAACGCCTATGGTCGTCAGCTCGGTAGTTTCCAGGCTACTGCCGATTTTGGTGCAGCGGATGATCCGCAGCGTATCACGGACTTCCCACTGGTATTCATCCGCGGACCGTACGTGGTGTCGGTCGGACCCGAAGCCACGGTCGAAACCGAAGTCGATGGCCACGTGGTGGGCTTGCGTCAAGGCAATATCCTGGCCACCGCCTTCCACCCGGAACTCACGGACGATACCCGCATCCACGAGCTCTTCCTGTCGCTGTAGTCGATTCGTCTGCCGTTAGACTGGTATTCGACCGACGAATCAAGGAGACGATCTGCCATGCAGTTCACGCTGAACCGGCGCAGCACGGTGCCGATGTACCGGCAGCTGGCTGCTGAGCTGCGTGAACAGATTGTCTCCGGCGCAATGGCTGAGGGCTACCGCCTGCCTCCCGAACGCGAGCTGTCCTCGCGTCTCGAAGTCAATCGCACCACGGTGTTGCAGGCGTATCAGCAGCTCAAGGACGAAGGTCTTATCGCCTCCAAAGTCGGCAAAGGCACGTTCGTGCTGCCGCCTGCCTCCGCAAGCCGAACATCGCACACGTCAAACAGTGACTTCGGGAATGCAATAACGCGAACAACACGATCGTCGGCAGAAATGGGAACATCGCAAGCCTCCTCTTCCGGCGACGTAGAACGTGCTACCTCCACTGATTTCTTGACGACGGACCAGGGCAGCAGCTCTGCGGCGGTCCATACGATTCGTGAAAGCCGCTCGGTTCAGGGCCCGGAGCCAACCGTCGTGCGTCCGCCATGGTCGGTGTTGTTCTCTGATTATTCCAACCGGTTTACCTACCATGACATCGCCTCGGCCGAGCGGGCGCAGCGCGGCGACACCATTATTGATTTCGCCACCGGTTCGCCGAACCCGGCGGATATCCCGGACGATCTGCTGCGCAAGGTGAGCATCGAGGCGTTCGAATCGCGGGAATTCGACGGCCAACCGGAATCACCTATCGAGGGATTCGAAGAGTTGCGTGCGCTGCTTGTCGAACATATGCGCGCACGAGGCGTACAATGCGGCGTCCGCAACGTGATGGTGCTCTCCGGCTCCGAGCAGGGCATTGACCTCATCGTGCGTGCGTTCATCAACCCCGGCGACTGCGTGCTGGTCGAACAATCCACGTTCTTCCCGGCATTGCAGACCTTCCGTTCGGCGGATGCGCGCATCATCGGCGTTCCAGTGGACGAGCACGGTATGCGTACAGACCTGTTGGATGGGTATTGCGCGCGATTCCGGCCCAAGCTCATTTACACCGTCCCGACATTCCAAAACCCTACCGGTACCACGCTGCCGCCCGAACGACGCAGCGAACTCATCGACGTGGCGCGGCGCTATCAGTGTCTGATCGTGGAAGACGATGCTTACGGCGATTTGTGGTACGGCGGGGAATCGTCTGACGCACATCGCCCCATACTGCTCAAAGGCATGGAGAATGCGGGATACGTGATGTATTTGTCGACGTTCTCGAAAACCGTCACTTCGGGCCTGCGCACGGGATGGGTTGTGGCCGACCCGCATGTGATCAACCGGCTGGCGGCTCTGCGGCGCATGGTCGACCAGCATACGAGCACGTCATCGCAGCGCATCTGTCTGGAACTGCTTAAAGAAGGCCGCATCGCCGAACATTTGCGCGGTTTGATCAAGGCTTACCGCATTCGACGAGATGCAGCAATCGCAGCATTGGAGCGGTATGCGCCGGATGAAGTGTATTGGACCGTGCCTGCAGGCGGCTACTATATTTGGGTTTCCTTACCGGACGGCGTGCGCTCTCTGGATGTATTGGAATCCTGCCGTTCCCAAGGCGTCACGTTCATGCCGGGCAGCGTGTTCGACGTTGACGAAATGGATGATTCCCATATTCGTCTCAACTTTGTGCGCCCGGATGCTGCTGACATTGATACCGGCATTCGAATCATTGGCGAGACGATAGCACAGATGTAGCCAAGTGACTGGCTCATTGCGGTTGTCGAGTTTTTTTGATGGCTACATACCCACATCGATGGGTGCATTCGACGAATGAATAAGCGAGGAAGCCATCATCAGTTCGCTGTGGCATGCGCATAGCGTTGTCGGGCGAACGGGGCAGACCACGTGGTCGTTGCGTGACCTGGCCGATCGAGCCGGCATCGCATTGCCCCTGGCGTAGTGGCGAGGTGGCGCAGTAACGAGTCACGCCATCGCGAGCCGATGATGCGAAATGCGGAACCGGTCGCGGCCATCAACGGCTATCATACATGCGGAAGCAACGATACGTTGGCGTCAGCACATCCATCTGACTCCAGAAAGGGACACGATATGACCACATCCTCCGTTTCGCCGGTGACCACTGAACTGGCGGGCAGCGAAACCGGCATCACGCTTGTCATTCACGCCGGAGCGGGCAGTCGTGGCAAGCACAGCACGCCTGAACGCATCGCCCAGGTCGAACTTGATCTGCAGCGCGCCCTCGATGCCGGATACCAGTTGTTGGAATCCGGAGCACCGGCGCATGAGGCTGTGGTCGCCGCCATCCACGTCATGGAAGACGCTCCCGAATTCAACGCCGGCCGTGGTGCCGCCCTGACCAGCGATGGCATCGCCCAGATGGACGCCTGCCTGATGACCGGCGATGGCGAGGTCGGTGCGGTCACCGGCGTAAGCACCGTGAAGAACCCGATCGATGCGGCGCGTGCCGTCAAAGAGCAGACCAAGCATGTGCTGTTCGCGGACCCGACCGATGCCGAGATCGCCGATTGGGGCGTCGCGACCGAAAGCAACGAGTACTTCATCACCGAACAGCGTCGTCAGTCCTTGGCCGAGGCTCAGTCCGGTGGCGATGAGTGGGAGAAGCATGGCACCATCGGTGCCGTGGCGCGCGATGCCGAGGGCAATATCGCCGCTGGCACGTCCACTGGCGGCATCACCAACCAGATGCACGGTCGTGTGGGTGATTCGCCGCTGCCTGGTTGCGGCACGTTCGCCAACCAGTCCACGGTGGCGGTGTCCTGCACCGGCATCGGCGAGGCGTTCATCAAGGTGGTCGCCGCCCATCAGGTGTCGGATCGTGTGCGTTTCTCCGGCGAGAACGTCGAGGATGCCGCGACGGCCACTTTGGACGAAGTCGCCGCGCATCATGGCGATGGCGGCATGATCGTTCTGCCGGCGGTCGGCCGTGGCGTGGTCGCCTACAACAGCGAGATGATGAACTTCGGATACCGTAGCGCGCAAGGAGGTAAGGTGCAGGGCTGATTGCCCCCTGTATTGCGGCATATATCATAATGGCCGGTGTGCTGCGGATTCTTGGTAAGGAATCCGCAGCACACCGGCCATTCATGTATGCGGCAAGTGCCGCCGATCAGTGCGGCAGTGCGCGCTACTTGGTGATCGTGTTGTACGTGGGCATGTTCGTGTAATCGAACTGCACGTTCTTCACGTTCTGTGCAGACACGGCGGCGAAACGTTTGACCGGGAATACTGGGGTAATACGCAACTTCATCGCTCCTCTTCCTCGAATGAAACTATGTTCCATTGGTATGAGCCAGCCACGTACGGTATTCGTGTCTGGTCTGCCACACAATGATGCAGCCGTATATACGGGCACAGCATTGCGCGGCAGTTCATTGTATGGAAGACATGCAAACTCAATGTTTCCTTGTCCAAATAAAAAAACGAGCGCGGCTGATGTGCGGCACCGGTCCAAAAACTCATGTCCGCCAGCGCAACGCGACTACGTACCTTATGCTGGTCTGCGCGTAAAATAGAATGGTTGCGATATTGGGTTATTCACGGAGGAATGGATGCGACGCTGGCTGATCAATGTAGCCAAAAATGAGACGATTCTCATCGTCGCCGCAATACTCGCCCTGATTTCGTGTTTCATTGTGCCGCCGGACGCCGATTACAAAAGCTACATTCACGCCAGCACCATCAGCCAGCTCATCTGCCTGATGATTGTGGTGTGCGGATTCCAGCGTATCGGCGTGTTCCGCATCATCGGTTCGCGATTGCTGGAGAAGGTCAGCACCATGCGCGGACTGGTCATTACGCTTGTCGCTTTGACGTTCTTTTCCGCGATGTTCATCACCAATGACGTTGCGCTGGTCACGTTTGTGCCGTTCGCGGTGGCCGTGCTCATCATGGCTGGGCAAGAGGATAAGACCATCCTCGTGGTCACGCTGATGACCATTGGCGCGAACGTGGGCAGTATGCTCACCCCGATCGGCAACGCGCACAACCTGTATCTCAAAGCCCTGACCGGCATGCCGACCATGGAATTCCTCGGCATCATGGCACCGTATTCCGGCACGGCGGCCGTGTTGCTGGTCATCGTGATTTCCGTGGTGTTTGGCGGCAAACCGGTCGGCGACCTGGGCGACCTCGAAACCGGCGTGCTGGCTCCCGAGCGCAACAAACACCAGCCCGACGAGATTCGTATCACCGGCTACGGCGCCGGTTATGGCGGCTGGCGCACCATCGTCTACTCGCTGCTGTTCATCGTCTGCCTACTGGCCGTCTCCGACGTGATTCCCCTGTGGGTGATGTGCGTGATCGTGGTCGTCGTGTTCCTGTTCACCGATCGGCGCGTATTCAAATACGTGGATTGGGGACTGCCGCTCACCTTCTGCATGTTCTTCATCTTCATCGGCAACATGAAGCGCGTGCCCGAATTCTACGAACTGGCGCGCTCGCTGGTCGGCGGCCATCCGCTGGAGGTGGCGGTCGGCTCCAGCCAGGTCATCAGCAATGTGCCCACCACGATTCTGCTTTCCGGCTTCTGCGACCAATGGCGCGATCTGATCATTGGCACCAATTTGGGCGGCATGGGTACGCTCATCGCCTCGATGGCCTCGCTTATTTCTTACAAGAACGTCGTGCGCCAATACCCGCACAAGAAAGGCCGGTATCTGGCCGTCTACTCCGCCGTCAACGTTCTGTTTTTGGCCGTATTGCTGACCTTGAGCTGGATCATCGAGCCGAGTCTCTGAGCCGCCGTTGTGGGTTGGGCCGGTCTACCGCGCGTATACGGTGGGGGAGCCGGTCAGGCGGCTCATGGCCGACTGCGGACGATGATACGGACGCAACCATCGGCTGACGATAGGCGTTGGAGTTGCGGGCCAGCCGGGCGAGCGCAGGACGCTGCCTGCGGAACAGATTGATAAACATACCGCACACTCCTTCATCGTTGGCCGGCGGTCTTCTGGCCGCCGTGGTTTCCATCCTGCCCTCCTGCGCTTGTATTCGCTATGGGGGATAGCCCCTATTATTCCCTGAATCTGCACGATTCCCCCTCATCCTTGAGGGTGATTCTAATGGCAAAGGCATCGGCCTAATGGCCGATGCCAATCAGCGCGAAACCACCAGCGTGACGCTGTACGGCTTGATCTTCATCGCCAGCAATGAAGACGGCGACGGCAATGTGTAAGCCCGACGTTCCGGCACAATCGCCCCCGAAGCCTCGCCGCGGTATCCGATAGTGGTCTTCGCCGTCGGATTGGCGCTTAACGTCGTCACCTCCAAACGCACCGGTCGCGATGGCGAGGCGCCCAGCCCGGCCAGTCCGCGCGCGATTTCCAACGTCACATCCACCGGGGAATCGGAGATATTGACGATTTTGATGTAACGGCAGGCGTCATCCCTGTCATGCCCGGTGGTGCTGACATACAGATGTTTGGCGGGGCGTGACGCGGTCTGCTCGATGGACACGGCATACGTCGTGTCGCCCAGATGCGTGGAAAACAGCCGCTCCACCTCATAATTCACCGTGGGGTTCACATGCGCCGGATTGAATTCGATAAGATTCTGCGCCCACCCCTTAGCCGGAATATGCGCGAGCAGCGGCGCATAGGAGGTCATGCGCACCACGTCGGAATTGCGCTCGCAGCCGGTCAGGAACGCGGCCTCGCCGAGTGCCGACTTCCACGTGTTCGCGCCTTGTTCGGTCTGTGGTTGGCCGGCAAAATAGCCGTTGGCTGAATATTCGCCGAAATAGACGCCGGCGCCACAACGCGGGTAAGCGTCGAATCGTGACGCCTGGGATGCAAACCATTCGGGGGAGTGGTAGGAATGCTCGTCGACGATAATCGCGTCACCGGTGGCGGAATCATGTGCCCCGGAATCGGTTGCGGCCAACGCTCGCGCATGGTCCCAGCTGCGCTTCATCGCCGGCTGGAAGGGGAACAGTCCGGCGCTCATCACACACAGCATATCCGGGTATCGTTCATGAATGGCCTCGCTGATCATGTCAAACTTGGCCACGTAGTCAGCCCCGAAGTTTTCGTTGCCCACGCCGATCATGTCCAAGCCGAACGGCTCAGGATGGCCCATATCACGCCGGACCGCGGCCCACGAGCTGGACTCCGGATCGCCATTCGCGAATTCGATGAGGTCCAGGTAGTCCTGAATCACATTGTTGCGGAAGGTGGCCGAATTGATATCCATGTGGCGCGGATCTCGGCCGGGCGACTGGCATGCGATGCCGGCGAACAGAGTAGGCAGCGGCTTGGCCTTGAGGTCCTCGCACAGGCAGAAATATTCGTAGAAACCGATCTGATAGCTCTGCGAATAGCTGGAACCATCCGGCATCTTGAACGACCACATCGAATACTGTTGGCGTCGCGCGGCCAGAGAGCCGACGGTATCCTTCCAGCGATACTCATTGCCGGGCGTCACACCTTCGACGATGCAGCCGCCGGGGAATCGCAGAAACGCTGGATGCAACGCCTGAATGGTCTCCACCAAATCGCGGCGCAGCTTGCCGTAACGCCATTTCGGGTCGCCCGCGCCCCAATAGTCCGCATCCATGAACTGCACCAGATCCAGATCGAACGTGGTGCGTTCGCCGGCGTCAATGGTGATACGCAGCTTGCCGTAATCGGTGTTCAGTCCGGTTACGTCGGCGTTGAACCGGTACCAGCCGTCACGGCCGATGACGATGGCACCATCCGACGAATCCGGACTGATCGAAACGCCGGAATCCTGCGCATCGGCCCCATCGTCCTGCCTCAGACCGGTCTCTTCCGTATCGTCAAGCGGATCGGAGTCCATGATATACGACAATCGAGTGATACTGGTGAGCGGCAGGCCGTACCTATCGACCACGCCGACGGACAGCTCGGCCCGCCCATGAACCGGACGTACCGCGAGACTGACGGAATAGGTGTGGTCGGCGACGATGGAGAACGCGGGCTCGCCCCCGTTGTCGCCGCCTCCGTTATAGCCGAGGTTTTCCAGATATGCAGGGCCGGTTTCGGAAGGAACATCGGACGTGATGCGAGCGTATCGGCTATGTGCGTGAATTGGCGGGGCGGGGCAGTCGGTGGTCACCCGCTGGCCGTGAATCCCGCGTATCTCACTGCCAAGGCTGGCGGCGGAACAGTTGATGAAATCCCAGAAACGCAGGGAATCAGCCTGCGTACGCCACCGTTCGGCACCGGCCATACGCCACGTGTGATGGTCGAGATAAACGCCGTCAAAACTGTAGTTGTTCACCATGTTGGCGTTCAGCCCGCCATCCGCACCATGGTTGATGTCCTCGAAGAACACGCCGTACAGTCGCCCGCTTGTGTGATGGGTGGGGCTTCCCACGCTAATCCGCACCATGGTTTCGATTGTAGAGGGAATGGAGCGGAAAGGTAAACGGAAGAGTTCGCTCACCGTTCATGTTGCGGTCAATCCAAGTCGACTGTTCGCCGGTATACAGCCGGTAACCTCGAAACAGGAATGGAAAATACGGACGACTAGGAGCGCGGCTGTGCAATCCTCGGTGGGAATACGTGAGCGCATCGACCACGTGTATCCGTCGCTGCGTCCGGCGGAGCGCGCCGTGGCCCAGTATATTCGGAATCATATCGAGGAGGCGGCCGACCTGACCGTCGGTCAGATGGCCGACATCGCCCACGTCAGCCAGCCGACGGTGATTCGGTTCGCCCGCAAGCTCGGCTTCGGCGGTTACCGTGAACTGCGGTACGTGTTGCGCAACCCGGCCGCCGAACACAAAGTGACCTTCAATCCGCTGGCCGGATTCGATCTGAATCCGTGGGATGGCGAAGATGAGATTCCCGGTAAAGCGGCCGATGGCGCGAAGGCGCTGATCGACGAGCTGCACAGTGCGTTGGACCCCAAGGCCTATCGCAAGGCGGTCGCCCTACTCGCCGAATCGGAGTTCATCGACATTTTCGGCGTGGAGAATTCGTTGACACCGGCGATGGATCTGTTCACCAAGCTCGGCTACCTGGGACTGACATGCCGTCTCAATACCGACGCTTACCTGCAGCAGATCGGTGCCGGGCACCTGCCCCACGGCGCTGTGGCCGTCGCCTTCTCCCATTCGGGCAGTTCGGCGGATACGGTCAAAGCGTTGCGATTGGCGAAGTCGCATGGCGCGAAAACCATCGCCATAACCAATGCCATCGGCGCGCCGCTGGCCAGCTGGGCCGACGTGACGTTGCTGACGGGTCGTGATTCGCACACGATCTATGGCAATGCGATTTTCTCGCGCGTGGCCGATACCGCGCTCGTGGACATGCTGTACATGGGCGTGATTCTGTCCGGCTATGGCCGGTTCTCCACCGCGCTCGACGAATCCGGTCGCATGATTCGCGACCGCGTATTCGAGAACTGAGCTGCTGCTTTATCGCGCCTTGGGCCGTATTGCTCTGGTCGTTGCTGCTTGGGTTGTTGACGATTTGGTCGTTGTCGCCCTGGTCGCTACCGTCCTGAGGCATGTGCCAGCGAATACGTAGTGGACTTGGCGTGCGTATGACGTTCGATCTTGCCGCTCAACTCCAGCTGGTCCAAGAGCTGCGTCATCTGATCCTTGTTCAGGCCAAGCGCTTTCTGCATGGTTTTACGGCTGAGCTTCACACCGCGGAACGCGAGGAAATTGAGCGTGAACTGTTCCAACGTTTGAGGCGACGGTTCCAGCGTTGCCGTATCAAGCGGGCGGGTACTGGCCTGATCGTCACCGTCCGGGCGTTCGCCGAATCCACTGCCGAGAATCAGCGTCTGCAGTGGCGCGCAGCCGATGATGCGTGCGCCGGCCAAAGCATCTGCGGCGTTATCCGTCATGCGCTGAATCGTGGGGAATGAGTACATTTTGGCATGCTGTGCTTCGTCAGTGGTGCTGGGCGCGGCGGAAGCATCGGCATCGGTCCGATGCGAGGACGCGGCCTCGGCCGATACAGGGATAGGCAGTACCATTGCCACCGAAGTGGGGCCCACGCGCAGTTGCGGACTGACCGCGCTCTGCGCGTAGGCGTCCATAATGCGTTGAATGCCGGTACCGCAGTTCTCGCAGAGGCCCAAATCGGCGAACAATTCAGCCAAACGCGGGGTGCGTGGCTGGCATACGCCGTTGAGTAGATCGTTGATTTCCAAACCATCGGTCAGGCCGCCGAGCGACACGATTTCCAAGCGGGAATCGAAGATATTGATCAGTGTGGGGCCGGAGTACGTGTAATCGCGATGTTCCAGTGCGTTGACCAATGCTTCGCGCAGGGCTATGGCCGGGTATTGGCCGGATTCGTTGATGCCGTTCAGCAGGGCGCTGGCTTGGTCGAGCTGGCGCAGCACCGAGCCGGTGAATGTGTGACGTTCGCGAATGGCGTTTTTGCCATTGCCCTCGAAAATGGTGGCCTTGATAACGAACGGGCATTGGTTGGACAGCAGGGTGGCAAGCGACGATTCGGTGGTGCTGGTGAAGGTGTTGTTGGTGCCGGTGTTGGTGATGCTGCCGGCGGGGACATTACCGGCATCGGCAGAGACGGATGCAGCCATATTGGTCACAACCGGGCTTTCCCAATCCTTGCCTTCACTGGCAAAACGATCCTGTGCGTATGTGAAAGTGAGCTCACCGCTATCGCCTGCGACGGTCTGGCCCGATGCGGCGTGATCTACGTTGCTCTCCGTTGTCCCCATATCGCCGATGGTACCGGTGCAAGCCGACGTTACGCCGAGGTGTTTTACACCCCTACGGCTAGACTTACACGAGTTTGGCCCCGTAGCTCAGCTGGATAGAGCATGTGACTTCTAATCTCAAGGTCGACGGTTCGAGCCCGTCCGGGGTCACGATGTAATAAGCCCTTGGTCCCTCATCGTTTGTGAGGGGCAGGGGCTTTTGAATATTATGCCGGTCTGGGTCCGTCTGGAGCCTGAACTGTCGACCTTGAGATTAGAAGTCACATGCTCATCACCACCATCCGGGAACACCCTTAAGGGGTGCGTCTCCTGCATAACGGCTATACTCTGACTTGAGATGTGCTGAATAATAACCAGCTATCGCGCGTCCGCCAATGGCGACGAACGAGGGAAGAAGGCCCGTGCCACGAGCAATCATCGAGGTAAGAAACCTACGCAAGGAATACCCCGTCGAGGATGAGACGGTGGTGGCGCTTGACCGTGTCAATCTCAGTATCCCGCAAGGCCAGATCTGCTGCATTTTCGGCGAATCCGGCTCCGGCAAATCCACGCTGCTCAACCAGTTGGCCGGCATGGAAAAACCGACGCGCGGCGGCGTGAGAATCGGCGGCGTACCCGTCAGCAAACTCGACGAGCGTGAGCTGGCGGCCTTCCGCCAGAAGCATCTTGGCTTCGTATTCCAGTCGTACAACCTGCTGCCCAATCTGACCGCGCTCGAAAACGTGGCAATGCCGCTGATGTTCCGCGGCGTGCCCAAGGAACAGCGCGAACGTGCGGCGCGTGGCGTGCTCACAAGGGTCGGTCTGGGACATCGTCTCAGCCATTACCCGCGCCAGATGTCGGGCGGCCAACAGCAGCGCGTCGGCATCGCCCGGGCGTTTGTGACCAAGCCCGAGGTGGTGTTCGCCGATGAGCCGACCGGCAACCTTGACTCCAAAACCAAAACCGAGGTCATGACGATGATCTGCGCATTCGCCCATGACTTCAACCAGACCATCGTGCTGGTCACACACGATCCGCAGATGGCCTCATACGCCGACCGCATCGTCACCTTGCTCGATGGCCGCATCACCGGCGATCGGCTCAACACCGACCTTTCCCGCCCAACTGTTCCGTCCACGCCGTCCGCCCATAGAACCCAAGGAACTGACCGATGAAGCACCTCTCCCACCACACCATCGCCATCATCGTCGCGTTGCTCTCCACGCTGTCACTGGCACTTGCCGTCATCTCCCTTCCGCATCAGGCGTACGCGGTCGACGGCACAGACGGCACAAGCGGCACGAACAGTACGTCTCAGGGAAGCGACGGCGATTCCGCGCCGATCGCCGGACCGGTGCCCAACATCATCATCACCAACTTCGCGTATGGAGGTGATTCCGTGGCCGCCGGATCCAAATTCAATCTCGACTTCACCTTCCAGAACAAGGGGCAGGTGTCGGTGACGAACATGGTCGTCACCGTGGACGGCGGCGAGAGCTTCGCCATCGCGGGAGGCACGAACACGTTCTACGTCGACGCGCTGTGGGCCGGTTACGCCATGACGCAAAGCGTGCCGATGCAGGCGCTCGCCTCCGCGAAAAGCGGTGCCCAGTCCGTGACCGTGAACTTCCGATACGAGTATGTGGACGCCAGCGCCCGCTCCTCAAGCCAGTCTGACGTCAAGATTTCCGTGCCGATCAGTCAGCCTGACCGGTTCGAAATCAGTGATCCCGTAGTGCCCGACCAGGTGATCGCCGGCCAGGAAAACACGGTCACGATGGAATATGTGAACAAGGGCAAAGGCGATATCGCCAACGTCGAGGCCACGATGGAGGGCGAAGGTTTCGATGCCACGATGAAAACCCAGTACGTGGGCAATGTGGCTTCCGGCGCCACCGGCACGATTGGTTACGCCTTCACACCGCACGCGTCAGGCGAGCTGAAGACCACGCTCAAAGTCACGTACGAGGATTCCGACGGACAGACCAAGACCAAGGAATTCCCGCTCACCATACCCGTAACCGATATGCAGCCGATGAATGATTCCGGCATGGCCGATCCGAACATGGAACAGAACGCCAATCAGGGATTGCCGGTGCTGGTGTATGTGGTCATCGTCGTGATCGCCGTGGTCATTATCGTGGTGATTGTGCTGCTGGTGCGTCGCCGGCGCAAGCAGAAGGCCAAGAAGAACGATATTGATGAGGACTGGGATGATTGGTCCGAAGGCAAGGATGATAAGACCGATACCGGCGTGACGGATGGTGCTGCGGCAGACACCGCTCCTATCACACCAGTCACCCCAGCCTCATCAGTCGCACCAGCCGGCTCATCCCACAAGGCCTGAAAGGCCCGACCATGCGATTCGGCGACATACTGCGGCTCTGCAGACAAAACCTATGGCGGCGTAAATCCCGTACGATTCTGACCGTGCTGGGCGTTATCGTCGGCTGCTGCTCGATTGTGCTCATGGTCTCTTTGGGCCAAGGCATTAACGAGCAGAACGAGAAGATGCTCAAATCGATGGGCGATCTGTCCATCGTCACCGTGTACACCAACGGTTATGCCGGTCCGATGGACGATGGCGGCTCGTCCAAGATGGGCGATACCAAGCTCGACGACAAGGCCGTGGAATCCTTCCGCGCGATGAGCGGCGTATCCGGCGTGACGCCGATGATGAACTTCCCTTATAACGTGACGGCCAGAGCCGGCGCGGGCGGCCGTTACATCTATGATTACGTGCAGATCATGGGCATCGACATGACCCAGTTCGACCAGATGGGCTACAAGCTCGTCGGTGGCGAGAAACCGGTCAAAAAAGACCAGGTGCTTGCCGGCGAATGGTTCGCCTATGGGTTCATGGACACCCTGAAGAACGGCGAACAACGCACCAGCACACGTGGCGATCAGTATTTCTCATGCACGTTTAACCAGGCCACCGGCCAGTGCGAGGAAGATCAGGACGAAGATCCGTTCTTCGACCCGCTCACCACGCAAATCAGTCTGACCACCGGCACCAATTATCAGGGCGACCAGTACAGCATGAACATGTACGGCGGCGGTGGCGGCACAGGCGGCGCGGGCGGCGGTGGCGGCGCAAGCGGCAGCGCCGCGGGTCAGTCGGAAAACGTCACCCTTGATGTGCGGGCTTCCGGCATTGTGGCGGGCGACTACAACAAAGGCTATGCCACCTCCGACGGTCTGGTCATGGATTTGCAGGCGTTGAAGGAACTGGCCGCCAAAGTCGATCCAGCCGCCGCCAAAAAAGCCACCGCCTATGATCAAGTGCTGGTCAAGGCCGCCGACCTCAAGTCCGTGCCCGAAGTCGAATCACAGATCAAAGCGTTGGGCTACGAGACCTCCTCCTATGAAGACATGCGTAAGTCGTTGGAAGAACAGTCGCGCGCGATTCAGCTGATTCTGGGCGGTATCGGTGCGGTTTCGCTGTTGGTTGCGGCCATCGGCATCGCCAACACAATGGTTATGTCCGTAACCGAGCGCACGCGCGAGATCGGCATTATGAAGGCGCTTGGCTGCTACGTTCGTGACATTCGCGTCATGTTTCTTGCGGAGGCCGGCGCGATCGGATTCTTCGGCGGATTGATCGGCTGCGTGCTGAGCGGACTGATATCGCTGGGCATCAACGTTGTCGGCGCGTTGTATGCGGGCGGCATGAGCGGCGGCATGTCTGGCGGTATGGTCAGCGGTGCAGGCGGGGGCTCCGGCGACGGTACCGGTGGCGGAACATCTATCTGGACCATACTCTGGCAGGCGATAGTTGGTGGCGAGAATGTGACCCGTTATTCGGTGATTCCGTGGTGGCTGTTCCTGTTCGCCGTGCTGTTTTCCACGCTGATCGGCTTGCTATTCGGCTTCGGCCCGGCCAATAAAGCCGTTAAAATCCCGGCCCTAGACGCCATCAAAAACAACGAGTGATCGCCTCTGTCACCTGCTCCACCGTTAGTCCATAACGTTCGTTCAGTTCGCCCAGCGGCACGCGGTCGGTAAATTCCTTGGCTGCGCCGAAGTTCAGCACACGAGGATTACGGCTGCCGTCCGAGACATGATGATTCGCATAATATGCGGTCACTTTCTCGCCCCAGCCGCCTTCAAGCTGCCCGTCTTCAAGGGTGATGACCTGCTGGTGGCCATCACGCAACGACTCCAGTACGTCTGAATCCAGCGACGTGCACTGGCGCGGGTCGATAACCGTTGCCGTGATGCCATAATCGGCAGACAATGCGGCGGCCGTCTGCTCCGCCAACGGATACGCATTGCCCAGTCCGATAATCGCGACGTGCGAGCCCGTCTGATTGACCCGCCAATCCAGCATGTGACGCGCACCGGCACGCTGAGCCGTTACGCTAACGGTCCCGCGGACTGTTGCGGCAGATATGCCCCCGCTGGCGGAGCTGACGGAGACTGGCAGCGAAGCTGACTGGGGGCGGTCAGCGATCTGCCCACCCGTCACCGGCAGCAGCGTCGCATCCCGTTCCGCCGCCAGAATCGCCTCGCCCGGCACTCGAATCACCACCGGACCAGCAGGGGCGTCCGCCGAACCGGCCGGCGCGGTAGCCCATGCCAGATCAGCTAGATAGTCGCGAGCCGAAGTCGGCACCAGCATCGTAGCCCCTGGAATATTGGAGAACATCGTCACGTCATACGCGCCGGAATGCGTATTGTCCGAACCGGACAGGCCGCCCAGAAAATCAAGTACCGTGACTCGCGAACGGTTCAGGCTCATCTCCTGGAAGAACTGGTCGTACGCGCGCTGGAAGAAGGACGCCGTGGTGGCCACCACCGGCGTGCCACCCGCCCGTGCGATGCCGGCAGCGTACGCCACGGCATGCGATTCGGTGATGCCCGTGTCTACATAATGTGCGCCCGCGCGCTCTCGGAACTCATGGGTGATGCCGTTCGAGCCCGGCGTGGCGGGGGAGATGACCACGAGTCCCGGCTCGGCGGCGAAACGCGGTTCGAGTGCGGCCATCGCCATTTTGCCGTAATGCTTGCGCGGATCGTCCGGCTTGCCGATTGCGGCATCCGGATTCTGCCAATGCGAGGCCTCGCACTGGCCCTCATGCGGTTCATGATCGGACAGGTTGCAGTGATCCGAATGCCACGGCTCGCTGTGGTTCACGTTATCGGTGGGATGCACGCCGGTGGGGGAGTCGAACGAAACCGGTGAGGCCGAGGCGGTTTGCCGATCTGCGTGAGTCTCCTCACCGTCATATCCTGCGCCCTTCAGCGTATGAATATGGACCACCACCGGATGATCGATATCGCGCACTTCCTCGAAAGCTGCGACCAGCGCGGAAACATCGTTGCCGGCCTCCACATACCGATAATCCAAGCCAAACGCGTTGAACAGATTCGGCTGGGCGGTGCCACCGGACGCGCGCAGGCGGGCGAGCGGACCGTACATGCCACCGAAATCGCCGGCAATCGACATCTCATTGTCGTTGAACACAATGATGAGATTGCCGCCCTGCTCAGCCGCGTTGTTCAGTCCTTCAAACGCCACGCCCGAACTCAGCGAACCATCGCCGATCACGGCGATCACATTGCCGATGCCGCTGTTCGGGCCTTCCATATCGCGGGTTTTCGCCAAACCGCAAGCCAATGAAATCGAGGTACCGGTGTGACCGAGCACGAACTGGTCGTGTTTGCTTTCGTCCGGATTGGTGAAGCCGGTCACCTCGCTGAAACGGTCCGGGTCCAGATAGGCGGCGGCGCGGCCCGTGAGCATTTTATGCACGTAGCTTTGGTGGGATACATCGAACACGATGCGGTCACGCGGCGAATCGAATACGCGGTGCAGGGCCACCGTGGCCTCCACCATGCCCAGATTGGAGCCGATATGACCGCCGTGTTGGTGGCCATATGCCAGCAGCGTGGTGCGAATCTCACGGCAGAGTTCGGCGAGCTCGTTGGGGGCAAGGGCCTTGACATCGGCCGGGCTGGCAATGCGGCTCAGCAGATGGGAGTCGTCGCCATGGGAAGGGGTAATGCTCGGGGGTATGTCGTGAAGGCGTGCGGTCCTCTCGGCAGCGCCGGAGACGGCGAAGGAATCGCTTGAATCAAATCCGTTTCCTGAC
>OGDY01002538.1_pt1 | contig 16612 bp, 11 predicted proteins | sample 1570341 | NCBI WGS metagenome assembly OGDY01 (sample SAMEA2581972, study PRJEB24529) | metagenome | biome: Human gut stool | place: China | collected 2011 | reverse complement strand
ATCCCTCAGTCAGCTTCGCTGACAGCCCCCTTTACACAAGGGGGCTTTAAAAGCGTTTTAGGATTTTGCTTCGCCGTCGGTCTTGGGTCTCGGCTTTCTGCGGCGGTGGTTGTTGCGGCGGGGCTTATCCGTGCGCTCGGCCTTGTCCCCGGCGGGGGCTGCGCTCACCGGCGGCTTTTCACCGCCGCGGCGCGCGCTGCGGTTTTCCCCGGCGGGCTTTTTCTCGCTGCGCTCCGGCTTCTTTTCCGCGCGCTCGGGGCGCTCGGGGCGCTCGGGTCTTTCGGCGCGTTCCGGACGCTCGGCTCTTTCGGTGCGCTCGGACCGTTCGGCATTCGCGCCGCCGCGCTTCCGGCGGCGGGAGCGGCTGCTTTTCTTCTCGCCGGAGGGTTTCTCCGCACTCTGCGGCGCGGCGGACGCGGTGCACACGTCCTCCACGATCATCGACGGCATGATCCAGCCGTTCGTCTCCGGCTCGGCGTTCTCTTCCTTGACCTTTTTGGGCTTGTTGCGGAGAAGGTCGGGCAGGGGCTGGCCCTCCGCCGGGCGGCCGCCGGGGATCTCGGCGATCTCGTCGGCATCGTAGGTGCGGATCTGCGCTTCGCCCGGGCCGTCCAGCTTCACCTTGACGTTCTGGCGCAGGAGATTGACGAGCGTGACGCTGCCGTAGCCGTCCTCGGTCTGGACGAACGCGCCGTTTTTCGGCACATGCTTCAAAAGGTCCTCATACGCCTCCTGCTCATAGCGCAGGCAGCACATCAGCCGCCCGCACGTACCGGAGATCTTCACCGGGTTGAGCGACATCGACTGCGTTTTCGCCATTTTGGTGCTGACGGGCTGGAAGTCGTCGAGGAACTGGTGGCAGCAGAAGGGCCGTCCGCAGATGCCGAGACCGCCGAGCATCTTCGCCTCGTCCCGCACGCCGATCTGCCGCAGCTCGATGCGCGTGCGGAACACGCCCGCAAGGTCCTTTACGAGCTCGCGGAAGTCCACGCGCCCGTCGGCGGTGAAGAAGAAGAGAATTTTATTCCCCTCAAACGAGCACTCGACGTCCACGAGCTTCATTTCGAGCTTGTGCTTTTCGATGAGCTCCCGGCAGATGCCGAGCGCTTCCTTTTCGCGCTTGCGGTTGAGCTCCGCGATGCGCAGATCGTCCGGCGTGGCGCGGCGCACGACGGGACGCAGCGGCTGCACGCAGTCGCCGTCCCCGACCATGTGATTTCCCTTGACGCACTCGCCAAGCTCCATGCCCTTGGACGTTTCCACAACGAGCGTGTCGCCCGTCTTCGCGGTCACGCCGGCGGGGTCGAAATAGTACGTCTTGCCGCGGCCGCGGAATTTTATGCTGATTACTTCTGTCACGGAATTTTCCTCATTTCCTGATGTGTGAGCGCCGGAGGTCATTTGCCGTCCGGCAGATAGGTGGATAGATAACCGGTCACGTGCTTCGGGCCGACATTCAGCCGGAGATATTCCTCCGCACGATGGAGAAACGCTTCGAGCGCAAGAAGCTCCCGCCGGTCGGAAACGAGCTTCACGGCGAGCTCCTCCGCCGCGGTAACGACCTCGAGAAGCTGCGCGTTATCGAGCTTTTCCATCGCCGTGCAGCAGCGCAGAAGCTCCGCGCGGTCGAGCCGCGCTTCAAGATAGCCGCGGGCGCGCTCATTCTCCGGCGCGGCAGTCCCGCCCGCGAGCCGGATCTCGCCGCAGCGCGACTGCACCGTTTCGAGCAGCTTTTCGCGGCTTTCGGCGCAGAGAAGGAACATGACGCCGCGCGGCGGCTCTTCGAGCAGCTTCAGGAACGCGTTCTGCGCGGCGATGTTCATCGTGTCCGCTTCGGGAAAGATGTATACCTTGCCGTCGGCCTCGTTCGGCAGCACGGCAGCGTCCACGGCGAGCGCGCGGATCTGATCGACGGTGATCTCGCGCCGCAGCTTGCCGGACTTGTCCGCCGCGCGCTCGACGAGCGCCACGTCCGGATGGATGCCGGGGAACACGCCCTGGAACACCTTGCGGCAGTGGCGGCAGGCGCGGCAGGGCTTCGCGCCGCTGCTCTCACAGAGCGCCGCCGCCGCCATTTCCCGCGCGCGAGAGCGCGCCGCGTCTCCGTCGCCGGAGATTATATACGAATGCATCATCTTTTCCATATCGATTCAGTATACCATACACATTTTTAGTTTGACAAGCGTTTGCGAATTGAATACTATGGAAAAAACATCGTGAGGGGGGAGAATATGCGAGCCGCTATCTGCGACGACCGCGCCGAGGACGCGCAGCTCGTCGCGCAGTATGTCCGCGAATGGGGCGAGAGCCGGGAAGAGAGCGTCGCGCTCGAGATGTTCCCCTCCGCCGAGGCGTTCCTCTTCGCCTACGACGAGGACAAGAATTTTGACCTTCTGCTGCTCGATGTCGAGATGGGCGGCATGGACGGCGTGACGATGGCCAAGCGCGTCCGCGCGGAGAACACCGCCGTGCAGATCGTTTTCATCACCGGCTACACGGACTACATCGCCGAGGGGTACGACGTGGCGGCGCTGCACTATCTCGTAAAGCCCGTCCGCGAGGAAAAGCTCTTCGAGGTGCTCGACCGCGCCGCGGCGAAGCTGCGCAGCGACAGCCGCGCGCTCACGCTCGAGTGCGGCGGCGAGATCTTCCGCGTGCCGCTTTATGAGATCCGCTATCTCGATGTGGAGAAAAACTACACGACCGTCCACGCGAAGCGCGACTACACCGTAAAGAAAACGCTCGGCGCGCTCTCGGACGAGCTGGACGAGCGGTTTTTCCGCATCGGGCGCGCGGCGATCGTGAATCTTTCGTACATCCGCCGCGTGACGAAAACGGACGCGATCTTATCCGACGGCGCGGCCGTCCCGCTCCCGCGCGGCGCTTACGAAGCGCTCAACCGCGCCATTATCGCGTATCATTGAGAGGTGAGAGCATGAGCCTTTTTTCCCGCCGCGTCGATAAGCAGCTCGAAGCCTACCAGCGCGAGCTGGTGGACACGCATTATAAAGAGGTGGAGAACATGTACCGCCAGATCCGCGGCTGGCGGCACGACTACCGGAATCATATCCAGGTGCTCAAGGCGTTCGCCGCCAAGGGCGACATGGACGCCATCCGCGCCTATCTCGACGAGCTGGACACCGATCTGAACACCGTGGACACCGTCGTCAAAACCGGCAACGCCATGGCGGACGCCATTTTGAACAGCAAGATATCCCTCGCCAAATCGCGCGGCATCACGGTGCAGGCCGACGCGCACATCCCCGTAAAGCTCAAAATGTCGGAGCTCGATCTCTGCTGCATTCTCGGCAATCTCTTTGATAATGCCATTGAAGCGAGCATGGCTCTGCCGGAAAAGGACCGGCTCATCCGCGTGTACATGGACATGAAGGGCACGCAGCTTTATATCTCCTTCACAAACTTCACCGCCGGAAAGAAGCTGGAAAAGACCGGCGGGCGCTTCCGCACCACGAAGGGCGAGGGGCACGGCTTCGGTCTCGTGCGCATCGACGATATCGTCGCGCGGCTGGACGGGTATCTCTCCCGCAACAGCGAGGACGGCGCGTTCACGACCGAGATACTGCTCCCGCAGGTGTGAAAAGCGGTTCATCCCCGAAAACAGGCAATTCGTCCCCGGTCTGTGCCGGGGACGAAGTTTTGTGATAGTGTTATCCTCGCAAAGAAGAGGTGGTTTCGATGAAAGAAAAAACGAAAAAGCCGCGCTACAATCTGGGGCAGAATATGCTCTGGATGCTGCGGCAGGCGCACGCGGTGCACCGGGACGATGTGCCGGTCATTACGGTCATCCGGGCGCTCGCCATGGCGGGCGTGGGCGTTTCCGGCCTTCTGCTCGCGCCGGAGATCGTCCGCTGCGTGGAGGAGGGAGCTTCCCTCTCCCGCCTTCTCACGACGATCGCCGTGCTTACTGGGGCGTTGCTCGTGTGCTCGGCGGTCAGAGACTATCTGCATCATGGGCCGCTGTTCTCGCGGGTGGATGTGCGTCTTGCGATCATCCGCAAGATCCATTATAAAGCCTGCGTGATGGCCTATCCGCTCACCGAGGACCCGGAGGTCCTCAAGCTACAGGAGCGGGCCGCCCGCGCGACCTGCAACAACCGCAGCGCGAGCGAGTCCATCTGGCTGGACGAGCAGAAGTTTCTCACCGCGGCGCTGAGCTTTGTGGTGTATCTGCTGCTGCTCACGAATACGAGCGCGTGGCTTCTCGCCGCGCTCACCGTGACGACCGCGGCGGAGTATTTCGTCAACCGGCGCATCAACGAGTGGGGCTACCGCCACCGCGACGAGGCCGCCGCGCTCGAAAAGAAAATGGACTATGTTTCCGACAAGGCGCAGAGCACCGTCCTCGGCAAGGACATCCGTATTTTCGGCATGCGCCCGTGGCTCGAAGCCGTGTATGACAAAACGCTCCGCGCGTTCGACGCCTTCGTCGAGCGGCGCGAGCGGGTGTATTTCTGGACGAACGTGATCGACGCCGCGCTCACCGCCGTGCGCAACGGCCTTGCCTATTACTTCCTGCTGCGCCAGACGCTCGCCGGGGGAATGGGCGCGGGCGACTTTCTGCTGTGCTTCTCCGCCGTCGGCGCGTATGCCGAACAGCTCAACGGCGTTCTCGCCGAGCTCGGCACGCTGCGGCGGCAGAGTCTCGATCTCTGCGTCATCCGCGAATATCTTGAGCTGCCGGAGCCCTTCCGCATGGAGGGCGGCAAGCCCCTGCCGGAGTGCCCGGACGGGAAATACGAGCTGCGGCTGGGAAACGTCTCCTTCCGCTATCCCGGCGCGGACAAAGATACGCTGCACGGCGTCGATCTCACGGTGCACCCCGGCGAGCGGCTCGCCGTCGTGGGCTTAAACGGCGCCGGCAAAACGACGCTCGTAAAGCTGCTCTGCGGCTTTTACGACCCGACCGAGGGGCGCGTGCTCTTAAACGGCGAGGACATCCGAAAGTTCAACCGACAGGAGTACTACACGCTCTTCACTGCCGTGTTCCAGAAGTTCTCCGTGCTCGAAGCGACGCTGGAGGAAAACGTTGCGCAGACGCGCGAGGGCATCGACGAGGCGCGCGTGCGCGAATGTCTCGAAAAGGCGGGGCTCACCGAGCGCGTGGCGGCGCTGCCGGACGGACTCAAAACGCACATCGGCCGAGAGGTGTTCGAGGACGGTGTGCTGCTCTCCGGCGGCGAAATGCAGCGGCTCATGCTCGCCCGCGCGCTCTATAAGAACGCGCCCATCCTGCTGCTCGACGAGCCGACCGCCGCGCTCGATCCCATCGCCGAGAACGATATCTATCAGAAATACGCCGCCATGACCGTGGGGCGGACGAGCGTGTTCATCTCGCACCGCCTTGCCTCGACGCGCTTCTGCGACCGCATTCTGCTCATCGACGGCGGCGTCATCGCCGAACAGGGCAGCCACGAGGAGCTGCTCGCGCGCGGCGGAAAATACGCCGGGCTCTTTGAAGTGCAGAGCAAGTATTACCGGGAGGAGGGTGAAAACGATGGAAGAGAATAAGAAAAAAGTATCCTCGCGCGAGGCGTGGCGGCTGCACCGCCGCGCGGCGAAGCTCTTTTATGCCGAACGGCCCGCGCTGCGCGCAGCAAACTGGCTTTTTGCCGCGTTCAAATCGCTCTCGCCGTATGTGCTGATCTGGCTTTCCGCGCAAATCATCGGCGAGCTCACGGGCGCGCGGGACGCGCACCGGCTCACGGTGCTCGCCGTTGCCGCCGTTGCCGCGGCGTCGCTGCTGCCGCTCATCACTGCCGCGCTCGAGCGCTGGCAGACGGTTTTGTTTGATAACTATTTCTATATCAACCAGAAGATCTATGCCAAAAAGATGCTGGACATGGATTTCCCCCGGCTGGACGATCCCAAAACGCACGACGATCTCGCCCAGATCGGCCAGAACGAAAACTGGGGCGGCTATGGCCTGGGCCGCGTGATGGATGTGGAAATGGAGCTTCCAAAGGCTGTGTTCGGCGTTCTGGGCGTCATTGTCCTCACCGTAACGCTCTTCACGCAGCGCGTGCCGGAGAGCGCCGGGGCGTGGACGGTGCTGAATCATCCGCTGTTCATCGCGGGATTCGTGCTGCTGCTCGCGCTGCTTACGGCGCTTTCGCCGCTTTGCGAATATCGCATGGCCGTGCTCACCGCGGAGCTCGCGCCGCTCGCGCGGCTCGGCAACCGGTATGGCTTCTTTTCGGATATGGCCCTTTCCGACCGCGACCGCGCGAGCGACATCCGCATGTATAATCAGCAGGACATCTGTGATAGCTACGCCTCTTCCGACATGCCGTTCAGCGCAAACGGCCCGTTTGCAAAGCTCGCGTGGGGCCGCGGCGGCGTACTGATGATCGTGAGCGCTTCGGTCTCGGTGCTGTTCACCGCGGCGGCGTACCTCTTCGTCTGCTGCAAGGCGCTCGCGGGCGCGTTCGGCGCGGGCAGCGTTGTGCAGTATGTCGCGGCGCTCACCGCCCTCTCCGGGCACCTTACGGAGCTCCTCAACCAGAGCAGCATTGCGCGCAGCAACGCGCCGTTTCTGCAGGATCTCTTCGCCTTCCTCGATACGCCGAACGAGATGTATCAGGGCTCGCTCACGACCGAGAAGCGCTCCGACCGAAAGTACGAGATCGAGTTCCGCGATGTATCCTTCCGCTACCCCGGCACGGAAAATTGGGCGCTGCGCCACCTGTCGGTGAAGTTTGAGATCGGAAAAAAGCTCGCCGTCGTCGGGCCGAACGGCAGCGGCAAAACAACGTTCATCAAGCTGCTTTGCCGTCTGTACGACCCTACCGAGGGCGAGATATTACTCAATGGCATAGATATTCGGAAATATAATTACAGAGAGTATATGGACGTATTCTCCGTTGTGTTCCAGGACTTTCAGCTGCTGGCGTTCTCGCTCGGGCAGAACGTGGCCGCCGCGCCGGAATATGACCGCGCGAGAGCCGAGAAAGCGCTCCGGCAGGCCGGCTTCGGCGACCGGCTCAAAGAGCTGCCGCTCGGAACGGAGACGAGCCTCTTCCGCGATTTTGACGAGAACGGCGTCGAGGTCTCCGGCGGCGAGGGGCAGAAGATCGCCATCGCCCGCGCGCTCTATAAGGACGCCCCCTTCCTCATTCTCGACGAGCCGACCGCCGCGCTCGACCCGATCGCCGAGGCCGAGATCTACGAAAAGCTCAACGACATGGTCGGCGACAAGACCGCCATTTACATTTCGCACCGGCTCTCCTCGTGCAAGTTCTGCGACGAGATCGTCGTGTTCGACACCGGAAAGATCATCCAGCAGGGCGCGCACGAGACGCTGCTCGCGGATGAGAGCGGCGAATATGCGCAGCTCTGGAACGCGCAGGCGCAGTATTACCGCTGAGTCTCCGGCGCGTACACGGCGAAGAGCCGCCGGATGCGGCGCTCGATGAGCGAAAAGACCACGCAGAGTTTGCGCCCGCAGGCGCAAATAAAGTGCAAAGCATTTTTGCCGGCGGCGTGTACGTCGGCAAAAATACTTTTTTGACAAGCTCAAACGGAGGGGGAGACCCCTCCGTTTCCGTTTTCTTGCGGCGGAAGGGTTTTCCCCGTCAAGGTCTTTTCAACGGCGGAAAAATGCGGTATACTTTTTCTGTATCTCTTAGAACAAGGAGCGATGCCGTTATGATGGATAAATCGAGAGCGTTTCTCCGCACTCTGGGTCTGCCGGGGGGCGATCTGCACTCTCTTCCGACCTCGGAGGCGACATTTCCCGGCGGAGCGCAGTTCGGCGTGGAGATCCCCACGGTGAACACCTTTGCCGCGGCAAAGGCGCTGCTGCGCGAGACGCAGCGTCTCGGCGTCACGGTCAACCGCATCGACGAAACGCTCGGGGCGTTCCGCCACACGCGCGCAGAGCTCCTCGAATATGCCGCGCTCTGCCGCGACAGCGGCGCTGCGCTCACCGTGTCGATCGGCCCGCGGGCCGCGTATGACACCTCCGCCACGCGCCTTTCGCGGCAGGGCGCCGTCATCGGCTACCGGCTGCGCGGCGAGGAACAGCTCGTCCGCGCGCTTGAGGACGCGAAGCGCGTGTGCGATCTCGGCATCCGGGGGCTGCTCGTATACGACGAGGGGCTGCTCTGGGTGCTCAGCGAGGCACGGAAAACCGGCGAGCTGCCCGCGGACACGGTGCTCAAGGCGAGCGCCCACTGCGGCCACGGCAACGGCGCATCGTTCCGGCTGCTCGAGCAGTGCGGCGCGGACAGCATCAACCCCGTGCGCGATCTTTCGCTCGACATGCTCTGCGCGCTGCGCGCGAGCGTTTCCGTTCCGCTCGATGTCCACACCGACTGTCCGGAGGGCTCCGGCGGGTTCATCCGTACCTACGAAGCGCCCGAGATCGTGCGCTGCTGCGCGCCGGTGTATCTCAAGATCGGCAACAGCGCTCTCGCCGCCCACGGCTCACTGCCGACGGAGGCAGACGCCGCGCGCATGGCGCAGCAGGCCGCCATCGTGATGGAAATGCTGGAGCGCTATCTGCCCGAAGCGCGCCAGCTCGCCCGCGGTGAGGGGCGCGGGCTCGTCGCCGAAGCGGAGGTTCGCGTATGAGCGAGCGCATCGAGACCGCCGCGCTGCGCGATTTTTCCGTTTCGCTCTGCCGCGCGGCGGGGCTTTCGGCGGACGATGCCGCGCTTTTGACCGACAGTATTCTCTTTGCCGAATGCCGGGGCGTCACGTCGCACGGGCTGCTGCGTCTGCCGCAGTACATTGCCCGGCTCCGCTCGGGCGCGACGGCAAGCAATGTTCCGATGCCGTTCACGATGGAATCCGGCGGCACGGCGCGACTCGACGCGCAGAACGGTCTCGGCCAGCTCGCCGGGCGGAAGGCCTCCGATAAGGCGGAAGAGATCGCCGCAGAATACGGCGTTTCGTTCGTAGCGGTGGCAAACTCCAACCATTTCGGCACGGGCGCATGGTACGCCATCCCCGCGGCGCGGCGCGGCTTTTTCGCTTTCAACATTTCCACGGCGGCCAGCGCCATGGCGCCGCACGGCGCGGCGCAGCCGCTTCTCGGCACCGACCCGGTCGGGCTGGCACTGCCGCGCGGTGAGGGGAAGGCTCCTCTCGCGCTCGATATGGCGCTCTCCACCGCAGCGCGCGGCAAGATCCGCTACGCCGCGCTGAACGGCACGCCGATCCCCGAGACCTGGGGGCTGGACGCGCACGGCGCGCCCACGACCGACGCCGCCGCCGTGCTCGACGGCGGCACGCTCCTTCCCGCCGGCGGCGCAAAGGGGTCGGGGCTTGCGATCTTCATTGAGCTTCTCTGCGCCGTACTCACGGGCAGCGGCGCTCTCGGCGGCACGGGGCTTCTCTCCGATCTCTCGCGCCCGGCGGGAACGGGGCACATCTTCGGCTGCGTGGATATAAAGCGCTTCCTGCCGCTCGAAACGTTTGAAGCTCTGTGCGAGGAGAGCCTTTCGCGCGTCACTTCTCTCACCCCGGCGCAGCCGGGCGGCGAGATTTTGCTCCCCGGCGAGCCGGAGGAGCGCCGCGCCGCCGAGAGCGCGGCGAACGGCGTGCCGGTAGCTTCGGCGCTGCGCGATACGCTCAACGCGCTCGCCGAAGAGCTCGGCTGCGCGGCAAGAATTTAAAATCTTTATACATTTTGGAAGGAGGACGTATCCCCCATGAAACTACGCATCGACACCTCCCGCTCCTACGCTCTCGCGCTCGAAGGCGGCGGAGCGAAGGGCGCGTACCAGATCGGCGCATGGAAGGCGCTGCGTGAGGCGGGCGTGAAGATCGACGCCGTCGCGGGCACCTCCGTCGGCGCGCTCAACGGCTCGCTCATCGTGATGGGCGATCTGGAAAAGGCGGAAAACATCTGGGAAAACATCCGCTATTCGCAGGTCATGGACGTGGACGACGAGACGATGTCGCGCCTTTTGAAGGGCGGCGTGAAGCTCGACGAGCTCGACGGCGTAGCGCAGCAGATGTTCGAAGTGATAAAAAACCGCGGCTTTGACGTTACGCCGCTGCGCAAGTGGATATCGCAGGTCGTGGACGAGAAAACGGTGCGCGAATCTCCCGTGGAGCTTTTCATCGACACGTTCTCCCTTTCGGACGGGAAGCTGCTCGAACTGCGCGCGAAGGACCTGCCGGAGGGCACGCTCTGCGACATGCTGCTCGCAAGCGCCTATCTCCCGGTGTTCCGCAGCGAAAAGCTCGGCGGCAAGCGCTACGCCGACGGCGGTCTGCGCGACGTGCTGCCGCTGCACGTGCTCATTGAGCACGGCTACAAGGACATTCTCGCGCTGCGGCTGTTCGGCATCGGCGTGGAGCGCTCGGTGAAGATCCCGGAGGATACGCGCGTCTATACCGTCGAGCCGACGGCCGATCTCGGCAGCACGCTCGAATTTGAACCGGCGCAGAGCCGGGAAAACCTGCGCGCCGGATATTACGATATGCAGCGCTTCCTCTACGGGCTGCGCGGCACGAAATACTATGTGGACTGCGATTGGGATGAGGCGAAAGCCCTCTCGATCCTCTCTGACGCCGCCTCCGCCGGGGAGAGCGTCAGTCTGCGCACGCTCTGCGAAAAGCAGCTTCCCGCGCTTGCCAGGCGGCTCGACGCGGAAAAGGGCGACTATATCGATCTCGCCGTGGCGCTCGTCGAGGCTGCGGCGGAGCACAAGGGCGTCGATCTCTGGCAGATTGTCACGGCGGACGCGCTGCTCGAACTTGCCGGCGGCGGAGCCGCGCTCGCCGCGGCGTTTGCCGAACCGGCGGCGCGCAAGCTCGCCCGACAGGGCGGAACGGCGCGGCCGGCCCCGGCGCTGCTGGGTCGCAAGCGGCCCGCGCAGGGCTGCCGCCGTCCGGACGGCGGCGAGGGGCTGAACGTCTGTCTGATGAACGACTCGTTCCCGCCGGTCGTGGACGGTGTGGCGAACGCCGTGGTGAACTATGCGAAGATCCTCACCGAGACCGAGGGGCTCTGCGCCGTGGCAACGCCGGAGTATCCGGGCGTTGTGGACGATTACCCGTTCCCCGTCGTGCGCTATCCGAGCATCGACACGACGAAGATGACCGGCTACCGCGCCGGAAACCCGTTCGCCCCGGCAGCCGTGGCGGAGCTTGCGGCGATGGACTTTGACATCATCCACACGCATTGCCCGATCGTTTCCACGCTGCTTGCGCGCAGTCTGCGCGAGGCGATCGATAAGCCGGTCGTGTTCACCTATCACACCAAATTCGATATCGACATCGCCAAGGCCGTCCGCGGCAAAACGCTGCAGGACGCGGCGGTGAAGCTCCTGGTAAGCAACATTTCCGCGTGCGACGAGGTATGGGTCGTGAGCCGCGGCGCGGGAGAAAATCTCCGCTCTCTCGGCTACGCGGGCGACTACATCGTCATGCCGAACGGCGTCGATCTCCCGCGCGGCAAGGCATCCCCGGAGGCCGTGGACGCGCTGAGCAGAAAATGGGCGCTGCCCGCCGATAAGCCGGTATACCTGTTCATCGGGCGCATCATGTGGTACAAGGGGCTGCGCATCATTCTCGACGGGCTCAAAAAGGTGCGCGACGCCGGCGGCGATTTCTGCATGGTGTTCGTCGGCGACGGGCAGGACCGCCCCGCCGTGGAGGAATACACCGCGCAGCTCGGTCTCACCGACCTCTGCCGCTTCACTGGCACCGAGCGCGACCGCGACACGATCCGCGCGTGGTATACCCGCGCCGATCTGCTGCTCTTCCCCTCGACGTTCGACACGAACGGCCTCGTCGTGCGCGAGGCGGCGGCGTGCTCGCTCGGCAGCGTGCTCATTGAAGGCAGCTGCGCCGCCGAGGGCATCACCGACGGCGACACCGGCATCCTCATTCCCGAAAACGGCGACGGTCTCGCCGCGGCGCTGCTGCGCGAGGGCGCGGACCGCGCGTATTTCGCCCGCATCGGCGAGACGGCCTCCGAGAAGATCTATCTCTCGTGGGAGGACAGCGTGAAGAACGCCCGCGCGCAGTACCGCAGCGTGATCGAGCGCTGGAATAGCGGCGATCTGCCGCGCCGCCGCGTTCTCCCCGGCGCGCCGGAGTGGACCGGCGACGTCGCCGAGCTCATCAACCGCGCCCGCACCGGCTGGGACAAGGCAAGAGAAGCGCTGGACCGGTATCTGTAAGATTTCGGTAAAGGCCCCCTCGCGCATTTCTCCATCAGAGGCGGCAAGTACGGTTTGCAGTAAGCTGGCTTGGCTCCCTCCTTGAGGGAGCTGGCAGCTATGCTGACTGAGGGAGTTACTCCTTCCGTCTCGGCACTTTGTGCCGAGCCACCTCCCTCAAAGGGGAAGGTAATTAAAATGCGAGCCGTTCTTTAACTGTTCGGTCGATCTGCTCACAGACAAAATGAAACTTGCAATTGATCTCGGCATTGGAAAAACGCAGGACAAAAAGCCCTTGCTGCATCAAATACGTCGTTCGTTCTGCATCTCTGGCGATGCCTTGCTCCTCATAATGCTGGCTGCCGTCTAACTCTACGACAAGATGTGCTCTGTGGCAATAGAAGTCAACAATATATCGGCCTACGGTTTTTTGCCGCTGAAACCGCACCGGATAACGGGAAAGAAAGTCATACCATAAATGCCGTTCCTGCGGGGTCGCAGTTTTTCGCAGCTCTTTTGCTCTAAGAATCAAATTGCCGGAATAATTGAGGGACATAGAGAAAGCCACTCCTTCCGTCTCGCCTCCGGCGAGCCACCTCCCTCAAAGAGGGAGGCATTTTAGAACGCCCAGGTGCCGTTGCGGAAGATGGGGTGCACGTTGCCGTGCTCGTCCACGCCGTCGATGGAGAGATCGTCGCTGCCGATCATAAAGTCGGTGTGGTTGCCGGCGTCATTGACGCCGATCTCGTAGAGCTCTTCCTTGGTCATGTTCTCAAAGCCCTTCACGCACTCGTCAAAGCCGAAGCCGAGTGCCAGATGGCAGGCGGCATTCTCATCGAAGAGCGTATTGTAGAAGAGCAGGCCGGACTGATGGATCGGAGACTCCTTCGGCACGAGCGCGCACTCGCCAAGATAGTGGCAGCCCTCGTCCATGCTGATGATCTGCTCGAGAACATCCTGTCCCTTTTCGGCCTTGACCTCCACGGCGCGGCCCTTTTCAAAGCGGACGGAGAAATTCTCGATGAGCTGGCCCTGATAGGAGAGCGGCTTCGTGGCGTAAACGATGCCCTCGGCAGTGCGGCGGTCGGGAGAGGTGAAGACCTCCTCGGTCGGCATGTTGGGATCGTAGACAACGCCCTGCATCGTCGTATCGCGTCCGGCGTGGAACTCGGCCGTCGGGATGAGGCCGACCTTGAAATCCGTGCCGTTCGCGGAATGGTAGCGCAGCTCGCGGAGATGGAGATCGTTCAGATACTTGCTGCGCGCCTTGAGATCGCGGTTGTGCTCTTCCCAATCGGCGATGGGGTCCTCGCCGTCGGCGCGGGCGGTGTAAAGAATGTCCTTCCAGAGCTGCTCCACGGCGGCGCGCTTGCTGAGCTCGGGGTGGACCTTCTTCGCCCACGCCTCGCCTGGCACGGCGGCGATGCACCACTGGTGCTTGTTGTCGATGGCGTCGCGGTAGGGCTTGGAGATTTTGATCCGCGCGGCAAATGCCTTGAAGTACTTCGGGTTGATGCCGCGCAGTCCGTCCGGATCTTCGGACTCGATGAAGATGCGCACCGGCAGATGGTCCACCATATCCTGCATACGCGCCTTTTCCCACTCGCGGGTCTCGGAGAGGTCGCGCAGCTTCATGTAGCGCGCGGAGAGCTTCGTAAGCTCGGGGTAATTCCAGTCAACGGTTACGCGGCTCGCGCCGGCCTTGTAGCACTCTTCGGCGAGCATCTTGATGAACTCCGGCTGGTCGAGAGACGCGAAAACGCGCACCTCCTGGCCCTTCTGGACGTTCGCACCCACGCGCACGATGAGCTTCGCGTAGGAGCGCATAACGGTCTTTTTCATAGGTAGAAACCTCTTTTCGTGAAATGATGAACATACGTATTATACCTTGCAACCGCCGGGAATTCAAGGTATAATCGCCGTATGAAAGAAACAATGGACAGTATAGCCGCGAGAGCGGACGACTGCATGGGCCGCGGCGACTGGGACGGCGCGGAGCGCATATTCCTTGCCGCGCTCACCGAAGCGGAGGAGACCGGCGACAGGCGCGCCGCGCTCTCCCTTTGCAGCGAACTGATGGGCTTTTACCGCCAGCGCGCTGATGCGGAGAAATTTTACCCGGTGCTCGGCCGGTGCACGGAGCTGCTCGGCGAGGTACGCCCCGGCGCTGCCGCGCGCGGGACGATCCTTATAAACGCGGCCACGGCGCTCGCCGCCTTCGGCGAGGCACAGCGCGCTCTGCCGCTCTTCCGGGAGGCGGAGAGCCTGTATGCCGTTTCGCTCGGCGCAGATCATCCGCGCCTTGCGGCGCTTTATAACAACATGGCCGCGGCGCTCGATGCGCTGCATCGCCCGGACGAGGCGGAGCGGTACATGCTCCGCGCGCTGGAAAACCAGAAAAAGCGCCCCGGCGATCTTGATCTCGCGGTGACGTATGTGAACCTTGCGCAGCATTATGCCGCGCAGGATGAGAACGATGCGCGTATTGCCGCGTGTCTCGATAAGGCGATGGAGCGCATGGACAGCCCGGACGCCGTCTGGGAATACTACTACGCGCACACGGCGCGGAAGATCGCCCCGGCGCTCGAAGCGCTTGGGCGCGCGGACGCGGCGCGCGATCTCCGGGAAAGGGCGGATATCATCTATGAAGGGACTTGAGCTCTCCCGCGCCTTCTGGGAGGACGCCGTGCGCCCGGCGATCCGGGAAACCTGCCCTGTGCTGCTGCCGCGGCTTGCTGCGGGGCTCTGCGGCGGTGGTTCGGACTGCTTAGGGTACGACGACGAGCTCTCCCACGACCACGGCTACGCCGCGGGGTGCATGCTCTTTCTCGCGCCGGAGGACGCCGAAACGCACGGCTTCCTTCTCTCCTCGCTCTACGACCGCCTGCCGCGGGAGTTTCAGGGCGTGAAGACCGAGCACCGCAGCCGTCAGGGAAACGGGCGATACGGCGTTAAGACGACCGAGCAGTTCCTTCTGGAGCAGACGGGCCTTTTCCATACGCCGGAAACGTGGCGCGAGTGGATGGCGATCCCGTCCTATGCTCTCGCCGCCGCGTGCGCCGGGGAGATATTCCATGACGGCTCCGGCGACATGACGGGCATCCGCGAAACGCTGCGCACCGGCATGCCGGAGGACGTGCGAGTCAAAAAGATCGCGGGACACGCCGTGCTCATGGCGCAGTCCGGGCAGTACAACGTCTCCCGCTGCCGCCGCCACGGGGAAGAGGCCGCGGCTCGGCTCGCGTGCTGCGAGTTTGTAAACCATACGCTCGCCATGCTTTTCCTGCTGAATGAGCGGCACATGCCGTTTTATAAATGGGCGTTTCGCGCCGCGAAAGAGCTGCCGAAGCTCTCGGAACTCATCCCGACGCTCGAAGCGCTGCTGCGCGAGCCGGACGAGGACACGATCGAGCGCGTGAGCGCCACGGTGATCGAAGAGCTGCGCGCGCAGGGCCTGACGGACGGCGGCTGGGATTTCCTCGAGCCCCACGCTTACGCCGTCATGCGGCGCATCCGAAACCCGGAGATCGCCGCGCTGCATATCATGGAGGTCTGACATGGAAGAATACCGCGCACCGGCGGAGCTGCTGAACGAAAAGGGAAAGCTCGCCCGTCCCGGCTGGTCGGCACAGGACGATTTTATCTATAACAAGGAAGCCGCCGGCGGCGGCCTCTCGGAATGGGAACGCTATTTTGTCACCGGGGCGTCCTTCGCGCTGGAGATCAGCTACGGGCATACGCGCTCCGGCGGCATTGCCGAGGTGCGCCTCACCGATCTCGAAACGGACGAGCGGTATGCCTCCGGCACTGTGCAGGCGTTTCCGGGCGATGCGTTCGATCTGGATTTCTCCTGCGGCGAGGAACACACCGTCAAGTTTGAAAACGACGATCTGTATCTCCTGCTCACGCATTACGGCGGCGTGCGCCGCATTCAGTTCCGCTCGGAGCGGTTCGAGGGCGATCTCTCCTGCGCGAACGACGGCGACGGCATTTATACCGCCGAGGCGCTTGCCGGAAAGCAGTTTTATTACCGGGGCTTCCGGTGCTTCCCCGGTCTTTCCGGGTATCTCCGGATGCACAACCGCGACCTGCCGCTCGACGCGCAGACGTTTCTCTTCTCCGAGAGCGTGCGCGCCGTGATGCCGCGCGGCGATGTGTATCTCCGCACGTTCGGCAGCGCGTGCGTCGACGGGCATGTGATCTCCCTTGCCCTCTCCGACGGCGCGGACAGCGCGGACGAAAACGCGCTCTTTTATGACGGTACGCTCTGCAAGCTCGGGCGCGTATACATGAAGCGCAGCGCGTCCGACCCGCTGCGGCCGTGGTACGTTTCCGACAGCACCCGGCGGCTGCATCTGGAATTTGCGGTGCGGCGCGAATACCGCGTCCGGCGGCGCGCGATGCTGCTGCACTCCGAGACGCGGCAGTATTTCGGAACGCTCTCCGGCACGGTCGAGCTGCCGGACGGGGAGACC
>OGDY01002520.1_pt1 | contig 16710 bp, 18 predicted proteins | sample 1570341 | NCBI WGS metagenome assembly OGDY01 (sample SAMEA2581972, study PRJEB24529) | metagenome | biome: Human gut stool | place: China | collected 2011 | reverse complement strand
CTTCTGAGAGGATGCTGTCTAGGGAAATGCCGCTGTTGAGCGGAGAATGCTTCTGCCGGGAAGCAGACTTGATGGCGCTGTAAATGCGGTTGCTGATGCATACTTCCGCATAAGCTTTGAAAGGCACATTGGACGCCGGGTCATACTGCCGGATCGCCGAGAGCAGACCAAGCATCCCCTCCTGAATGAGATCCTCGCTGTCACCACCAGCGAGAAACAGCGGCCGCGCGCAGATACGCACCAAGCGGCTGTAGCGCTCAGCAAGCGCTTCCTCGGCGGCAGTGGCCCCGCCACTCACCTGCGCCAGCAGCTCTGCATCGGACAGTTGGGAATCATCCATCATAGCCTTTTAAACTCCAATACCACACAAAACAAATTATAGCTAAAATCGTTGAAAAGTCAATACATTTTTGTACAAAATGCACGTTATGTACGTTTTCGGCGACCTTCAGCATTTTTTCAGAGATCGATCTCCTGCTGGCCGATATATTCCAAGCCAAGGTGCTCGTAGGCGCGGCGTGTGACGCAGCGGCCTCGTGGCGTGCGCGTCAGGAAGCCCTGCTGCAGCAGATACGGCTCATAGACATCCTCGAGCGTCACGGCTTCCTCGCCGATTGTCGCCGCAAGCGTCTCCAGGCCAACCGGTCCGCCATGATAAAACTCGATGATGCTGCGCAGCATGCGCCGGTCCGTCGCATCGAGCCCCATTTCGTCCACTTCGAGACGCAGCAGAGCGGCGTTGGCAACTTCTTTCGTGATGATGCCGTCAGCGCGTACTTGCGCATAGTCACGCACGCGCTTGAGCAGGCGGTTGGCGATACGCGGTGTACCGCGCGAGCGCGAGGCGATCTCGTACGCGCCGGCGCTGTCAATCTCCACCTTGAGGATCCCGGCGCTGCGTTCCACGATCTTTTGCAGCTCAGCCGGGCTGTAGAGCTCCAGCCGCAGATTGACGCCAAAGCGGTCGCGCAGTGGCGCGGTCAGCTGCCCGGCGCGCGTGGTCGCTCCGATGAGCGTGAAGTGCGGCAGATCCAGCCGGATCGAATTGGCAGACGGGCCCTTGCCAATGATGATGTCGATTGCATAGTCCTCCATGGCCGGGTAAAGGATCTCCTCCACCGCGCGGTTGAGCCGATGGATCTCGTCCACAAACAGGATGTCATTTTCCTGGAGATTGGTCAGCAAAGCCGCCAGATCGCCGGCCTTTTCGATGGCTGGGCCGGAGGTGATACGCATATTCACGCCCATCTCATTTGCGATGACGGCAGCCATCGTCGTCTTGCCAAGACCCGGAGGTCCGTAGAGCAGCACGTGATCGAGCGGCTCACCGCGCAAACGCGCCGCGTCGATACAGACCTGCAGATTCTCTTTCGCTTTTTCCTGACCGGTATAATCCTTCAGCAGCCGCGGGCGCAGAGAACCCTCGCCGGAATCTTCCGGCAGTACGCGGGAAGATGTGACGACCTCCTGCTGGGCGTCCTCGGAAAAACTGATGCTCATATGCGCTCCTCCCTGCTTACTGCTGCATCATGGCGCGCAGCGCGGCCTTGATGATCTGATCGGCGCTCATGCCCTCGATAGACGGCAGCTTGCGCAGTGCCGTATTGATCTCCGGCATACTGTAGCCAAGCACCGTCAGGCCGGCAATCGCATCGCTGCGCGCGGCCGAAGCCGAATCCGACACGGGCACCGCCGGCATCAGGTCCGCAAAGTCGACGCTCGCGCTTTCCTTGGCCATCTTGTCCTTGAGTTCGAGCAGGATGCGCTGCGCAATGCGCTTGCCGATGCCGGGCGCGCTCGTGAGCGCCTTTTCATCGCCGTTGAGCACCGCCAGCGCCAGCCCATCCGGCGTGTTGGACGAAAGAATCGACAGCGCCGCCTTCGGCCCGACGCCGGAGATGGCAAGCAGCAGCTCAAAGCAGTGCTTCTCGCTCTTGCTGGCAAAGCCGTAGAGATCATGCACATCTTCGCGGATGATCTCGTAAGTATAGAGCTTGACGCGCTCTCCGGTTCTGACGCTGCTGATCGTGTTCAGGCTGGCGTTGAGCGCGTAGCCGACCCCGCCGCACTCCAGCACGACCAGATTCGGTTCGATATCGGTAACGACACCGTTTATGTGGTAGAACATGGGTCAAATTTCTCCTGTTGATAGATCAAAGATGTGGCACTGCGCGCATGGCAGAGTGCGATGGCGACGGCATCCGCCGCATCATCTGGTTTCGGGACCGACTGCAGGGACAGAATGCGGCGCACCATATCCATAACCTGCTTTTTGTCCGCGCGGCCGTAACCAACGACTGCCTGCTTGACCTGCAGCGGCGTGTATTCATAGATCTGCAGCCCGGCCTGATGGCCCGAGAGCAGAATGATGCCACGGCCATGGGCGACAGCAATGCCGGTCGTGATATTTGTGTTGAAAAACAGCTCCTCGACCGCCATCACCTCCGGGTGAAACTGCGCGATGAGTTCATTCAGGTCCCGGTAGATCTGGTCAAGCCGGCTGGAAAGCTGCGTTTTGGCCGGTGTCGTGATCACGCCGCAGGTCAGCAGCCGCTGGCTGCGCTTTTCCGCGTCCAGCACCGCAAAGCCGACCGTGGCGATGCCGGGGTCAACCCCCAGAATCCGCATAAGCATCACTCCAATTAAATAAATATAGCACATTTTCGTCCTGCAAGCAACTGCCGGGAAAAGAAAAAGCGCCCCGAATGTTTCGGAGCGCTTGAAAACCAACTGACTACGCACGCGGGTGCGCTTTGTTGTAAACATCCTTGAGCTGCTTGCTGACCAGATGCGAATAAATCTGCGTCGAGGAGATGTCCGCATGGCCGAGCATTTCCTGAATGGCGTGGATATCGGCACCATTTTCCAGAAGATGTGCTGCGAAGGAATGACGCAGTGTGTGCGGTGTGATCGTCTTTTCGATGCCGGCCTTGGTCTGATAGTTCTTGATGAGCTTCCAGAAGCCCTGACGCGACATCCGTTCCCCGCTGACATTGACAAACAGTGCCTGTTCATCCGGCGCAGCGATCATCTGCGGGCGGATGAAGTTGATGTACTCCGTGAGTGCGCGCACGGCTGCCGGATACATAGGGATCATGCGCGATTTGTCGCGGCCCTGGCAGCGGATAACGCCTGCAGAAAGGTTCACGTCCGTAATGTTCAGCGAGATCAGCTCGCTGACGCGGATGCCGGTCGCATACAGCAGCTCGAGCATGGCGCGGTCACGGTAGCCCTTGGCGTCCGTACATTCCGGCTGCGCCAGCAGCAGCTCGACTTCCTTACTCGAGAGGATCTGCGGCAGCTTCTGCTTGGCCTTGTCCGGCACGAGCTTTCCGGTCGGATTATGCTGCACATAGTGATTATTGAGCAGAAACCCATAGAAATTTTTCAGCGATGCGATTGCCCGGGAAACCGTGGCAACAGACTTGCCGTTGCTGCGCATCCAGTCGATATATTCACACAGCTCTTCCTCTTCCGCAGAGCCGAGGTCGGCGTCCGTGTGTGCATGCAGGTATTCGCTGAGTTGGCGGATATCCCGCAGGTATGAGGAAATCGTGTTTTGCGAGGAGCGCTTAACGTCGCGCAGATAGGATTCGAACAATTCCATTCCGTCGGAATCCCGCATGACGACTTCCCCCTTTCCAATCAGATTTCATCCACAGTGACCACAGGTCACAGAATAAGCCGTGTGAAAAATGGTACTGCATAGCACGCAGCGGCCGCAGCCGCCAGCAGCAGGCAGAACACAAGCGCCAGTTCCCGAGAATATCGCTCCGATGTCACGGGAACCGGCAGGCCGCGCCGCTGCTCGAGCAAACGCACAGACATCTGCGCGCAGAGCGTGCCGAGCAGAAACAGCGCCGGCACAAGAAAAACGCCAGGCAGCCCAACCGCAACGCATGAGAGCCAAAACGCATGGTCGCAGCCGGAATTCAGGAAGGCAGCCGCCGTACACGCGGACAAAAAGCCTTTAACGCCGAAAACGGCCGGTATCAGCAAAAAACCAAGATAAGATGTAGACAGCAGCAAAAACGCAAAACCATAGGCGCACGAGACACACAATTCCGGCAGCAAACCACCGTACAGCGTCCCGCCCGCGCCGCTGCTGCTCAAAAACGAAAGAACCGGATTCGACGGCTCCGGCAGCGCAGCGTTGGCGCCGAAGCAGCAGCCAATCACATAACCTGCCGCCATACCAATCGCGATCAGCGGCGGCAGCGGAAAGTGAGATGCGGCCGGTTTCCGGCGCACATGCAATCTGTTATGTCGCACATTCATCACCACTGACAGCTTATGAAAGTGCGCTCATAACATGACAATTTACATAACGCGTTGTAGACATAATATAATACAAATCAAAAATGTTATCAAGTAGTTCGTCAGAATTTGTTCATTTTTGTTTATTATGACAAGAAATTATGTAAACAATATTATGTAAACCTTGTAACTGAGCAGGGCGAGGTGCTCAGTGCTTTCAGCAGTGTATGACTATATTTCGGTAATCGCAGCACCAGATACGCAATATATAGGTAATCACGTTATAATTATGTAAACCGGTTGCCTGATTACAATGCGTAATTTCTCTTCTGTTTCCGTTTTTTCTTCTTTGTTCTATTTCGTAACTTTTTATGAAAAATGCACGAACCAGCGATTGCGGCAGCCAGCGTGGTCAGCAGCGTAACGCCGGTAGCGGCGCAAAAAATCTGCGCTCCGACAGCTGCTTTCAGAATGAGATATCCGATCGCCCACATTGCCCACGTCATGGCTCCACCAAGCGCCCTCCCCTGCTCCGGCCGCGGCGAGAATGCGCCGGCCGCTAAGCACGCGAGCGCACAGCAAATGAGCGCCACAAGCCGCGCCTCCACCTCCGGCACCAGTTCGCAGTTCATCGCAAACGCAGCCAGCCAGCTCAACAGCAGCGTGAGCCCAAGTCCGGTCAGGGCAGCTGCCGCCGTGCGCGAGAGCATCGGCAACCATTTTTGTTCCGTATTCAAAAAAACACCCCCTGCAGAACGTATGCATCACAGCATATTCCTGCAGGGGGTGAATCATTCCGAAAGCAGCTTTACACCTCGGGGCCCTTCGGCTCCTCGTGCTTCGGCTCTTCCTTTTTTGTTTCTTTCGCTTTCTGCTTGGCAGCCTTGCGCTCCTGCGCTTCCTTGGCAGCCTGTGCCTCAGCGCGGGCATTCGTGGAAATGGCCCACTTGGCAACCTGGATGCGAACCTGATCTTCGCTGGTCTCGAAGGTCACGCTGTCGTCCGTAACGTGGACGACTTTGCCCATCATACCGCCGATCGTGACAATATCGTCACCGACTTTCAGATTGGAACGCATTTCATTGAGCTTTTTCTTCTTCTTGTTCTCCGGAAGGATCAGGAACAGATAGAAGATGACAAGCATCAGAACGATCATGATAATGGATGAATATCCGCCAGAGCTTCCCATGGTTTTACCTCCGTATAAAGATAAAGATATTATATCTGTTTTTCTATGCAAATGCAAGCCTTAAATGCGCATATCGAGTACGGATGTGTAACTTTTCCGGAACGCCTCATACTCCCCCGCCTCGATCGCCGTGCGGATGCGCTGCATGAGCGTGTTATAAAAATACAAATTGTGCATCACGGCAAAGCGCATGGCCAGCATCTCCTCCGCCTTGAACAAATGGCGCAGATAGGCGCGGGAATACCGCCGACAAACCGGGCAGTCGCACTGCGGGTCGATCGGCTGCTCATCGCGCTGATATTTCTCGTTTTTGATATTGATAACGCCCGACCAGGTGAACAGATGTCCATGGCGGCCATTGCGGGCCGGCATGACACAGTCGAAAAAGTCCACGCCGCGCGCGACGGATTCAATGATGTTCCCCGGCGTGCCGACGCCCATCAGGTAGCGCGGCTTGTCAGCCGGCATATAGGGCTCGACGGCGGCGATGGTGTCATACATCTCCTGCGTCGTCTCCCCCACCGCAAGGCCGCCGATTGCATAACCGGCCAGATCAAGATCCGCGATCTTCTTCATGTGCTCAATGCGCAGATCCTGAAAAATGGTGCCCTGATTGATACCGAAGAGCACCTGCCCGGGATTGACAGCATCATCGCGGCCGGTATAATCATCGAGTGCCGTCTTGCAGCGCCGAAGCCAGCGATATGTCCGGTCGCAGGAGTTTTTCACATAATCGTAGGGCGACGGGATCTTGATGCACTCGTCAAATGCCATCGCAATGTCAGAGCCGAGGTTTGCCTGAATGCGCATGCTCTCCTCCGGCCCCATGAAGATGTGCCGGCCGTCCACATGGCAGTTAAAGGCCACACCCTCCTCCGTGATCTTCCGCAGCTGCGCCAGAGAAAAAATCTGAAATCCGCCGCTGTCGGTCAGGATCGGTTTTTCCCAGGTCATGAATTTGTGCAGGCCGCCCAAGTCGCGGATCAGCTCATCACCGGGACGCACGTGCAGATGATAGGTGTTGGACAGCTCGACCTGACAGCCGATTGTCTCCAGATCCTCTGCCGAGAGCGCGCCCTTGATCGCCGCTTGTGTGCCGACATTCATAAACACCGGCGTCTGAACCGTGCCATGCGGTGTCGTGAACACACCGCGGCGCGCATGGCCGTCTTTGCAAATCAGTTGAAACATAGCTTGTTTGCCTTTCTGTTGGTGTTGCCTACTTATTCTAACAGATTGCCGCATCAAGTCAAGCGTTCCCGGCAGATTTGCGTGTTACGTGTTAGTTGACCGTCGCTTTCTGCATCTGTTTTTTCAGCGCTTCCAGCCCCAGCACCACGGCAACGCCGAGCACAAACCAGAGAATGCAAAAATCAGAGAGCGTCATGACGCGCACTGAACTGGCGCTCTCAACAACATCATGTCAGAATGTTGCACCCGGGATTTAAGCGAAGGTTAAACGTCCGGTTTTATCTATGCCTGATAGTAGGCCAGCTGCCGATCCAGCCCCCGCTCCAGCAGCGCATAGGCAGCATCGCCGTCCTGCCGTTCGATCGCATCAACAAACTGCGTCAGCAGATTCACCGCAGACTCCAGTCCGGCAGTGCGCAGATGCCGTTCCCAGAGGGCGATCGACCCTTCGCGCACCGCGTTCATCGTGAGCGGCAACATTGCGCTGCAGCTGCATTGACAGATCCGCAGATGGAACTGCTGAAAACGTTCTGCTAACCCGGTGTAGGTCATTGCACCGGATGCAATATCGTCACCAATCCGCTCTATGTCTACCCGCAGCGCGGCAACATCCGCCTGCGTCCGGCATTTTGCAAGCCGCCGGAGCGCGAAGCTCTCCACCACAAGACGAAAATCGAGAATCACCGCGACCGTATCTGCGTCGAGGTGGTTGCCGTTGAAGCGCACGATTGCATTGAACGTCTCAAGACTGCCGGTCACCATGTAATCCGCAACATATGTTCCGCTCTGCGGCTTGATCGTCACAAGCCCGATGCGTGCGAGCTCCGCAAGGCCGGAGTGTGCCACGGATTTACTCACGCCCATCTGCTCTGCCAGCTGCCGCTCCGGCGGCAGATGCTCGCCGACCCGCAGCTCCCCCGACTGGATCATGTCCGCCAGACGCCGCACAAACAGTTCACACATCGTCGGCGCAACGATCTTCCCAAAATCATGTATCGTGTTTCCTCCGTTGAAATTGGTCAAACCAAAACCAATTTTATTCTTCCGTATTCAACTTTACCAGAATATGTGTGGAATTCCGGCGCTGCTCTGAAATTCCAAAGAATGCCGATGTTTGAATTGACATCTTCTGAGTTTCGTCGTTTCATTTAAATTTTGTCAACCAATTTTACAGGCAATCTACAGGGAAGTCAATCAGGGAAGGAAGGACATGGCTGAAAGAAAAGCGCTGAAGCTTCTGTGCAAAAGATCACGGACCGCATGCCGGTCGCGCTGGGTCTGGAAAAGGTAACGGAGGAATTCCCGGAATATCTAGGGCTGGAAAACGTCGTGACGGATGAAATGGCGGAAGTCGCCGTCGTCATGGACAAGCGCGTACCGATCGTGGCAGCAGAAGTCACCAAAAAGTGCGGCAAACCGCTCGCACGCACGGAAGAGCTGCTGGAAGAGCTGGCTCTGCGCGGTGTGATTGAATACAACTGGGAAAACGAAGATCATCACAAGCAGTACGTGCTGCCCATGTTCGTACCCGGCAGCGCAGAATATATGAATATGAATCTGGACACGGTCACGGCGCACCCGGAAGTGGCGACGATGTTCGAGCGGATGTCCCGCCTGCCGCTGGAAAAGATCACGCCCATGGTGCCGCCCGGAGGCGCCGGCATCGGCATGCACGTCGTCCCGGTCGAAAAAGCGATCCCATCGGAACAGAAATCGGTCGATCTGGAGCATCTGTCTCACTGGCTGGATAAGTACGACGGCAAGTGTGCAGTCGGCGCCTGCTCCAGCCGCCGTTCCCGCCGGGTCCGCGGCGAGGGCTGCGGCCATTTGGAAGAGGATATGTGCATTGCCGTCGGCGACATGGCGACCTACTCCATCGAGACCAACAAGGCCCGTCCTGCAACGCGCGAAGAAGTCATGGAGATCCTGCAGCGTGCTGAGGACAACGGCTTTGTACATCAGATCACGAACATTGACGGTAAGGATAAGATCCTCGGTATCTGCAACTGCTGCGTCTGCTCCTGCTATGCGCTGCGCACCAGCCAGCTGTTCAACACGCCGAACATGTCCGCTTCCGCTTACCGCGCGCACGTCGATCCGGAAAAATGCGTTGCCTGCGGCCAGTGTGCCGAGGTATGCCCGGCGGGCGCCGCCAAGCTCGGACAGAAGCTGTACACGAAGGATGGCCCGATCGTCTATCCGAAACAGGTACTGCCGGATGAGACCAAATGGGGCCCGGAGATGTGGAACGAAAATTATCGCGACGACAATCCGTCCGCCAACTGCTACGACACCGGCACAGCCCCCTGCAAGAGCAACTGTCCGGCACACATTGCCGTTCAGGGCTATATCCGCATGGCAGCCGAAGGCCGCTACATGGATGCGCTCAAGCTCATCAAAAAAGAGAACCCCTTCCCCACCGTCTGCGGCCACATCTGCAACCGCCGCTGCGAACAGGCCTGCACCCGCGGCAGCGTAGATCGCGCCGTTGCCATCGACGAGATCAAGAAATTCATCGCAGAGCAGGAGCTGCATGCCGACAAGCGCTACGTGCCGAAGATGCTCAATCAGCGCAACATTCCGTTCACGGAGAAGATCGCCGTCATCGGCGGCGGCAACGTCTCCATCGATGTCGCCCGTGCGGCGCTTCGTCTCGGTGCGGAGAAGGTCTACCTTGTCTATCGCCGCGGCGAGAGTGAGCTGAAAGCCGACCGTGATGAGATCGAGGATGCGCTCGCCGAGGGCATGGAGCTCAAGCTCCTGCGCGCGCCGTCAGAAATCGTCGGCAAGAACGGCAAGGTCTCCGCGATCCGCCTGGAAATCATGGAACTCGGCGAGACCGACGCTTCCGGCCGCCGTGCCCCGGTCGGCACCGGCGAATATGAGACATGGAATGTGAACACAGTCATCGGCGCCATCGGTCAGCGCGTAGATTGGGGTGCGCTGCTTGACGGGGAAAACGTGGAGCTGCGCAAAAACGGTACTGCCGTCTGCGACGGTCTCACGCTTCAGATCGCGCAGCCGGATATCTTCGTCGGCGGCGACGTGACCACCGGGCCGAAATTTGCGATCGACGCCATTGCCGCCGGCAAGGAAGCCGCCATTTCCCTACACCGCTATGTACACGAGGGTCAGAGCCTGACGATCGGCCGTAACCGCCGCTCGTACCCCGAACTGGACAAGCGCAATGTTGCTCTGCCGACGGAGTGCTTCGATGCTCCGGCGCGTCAGGTGCCCGCAGCACTTTCCGGTGCGCAGGCACGCAAGACATTCCGCGACCCGCGCTGCACGTTCACAGAAGAGCAGGTCAAAATGGAAGCGTCCCGCTGCCTTGGCTGCGGTGTGAGCGTCGTTGATACCAATCGCTGCATTGGCTGCGGTGTGTGTACGACCAAGTGCGAGTTTGACGCCATCCACCTGCGCCGCGACCACCCTGAGGCAACCAAAATGATCCGCTCCGAGGACAAGATGAAGGCCATCCTCCCATACATGATCAAGCGCGCTGCCAAGATCAAAGTCTAAGAACTGCGCAGCAAGCACAGCTGAAGGCATTTATAACAGATAGATCCCCGCCGTCGCCCTTTCTGGCCACGGAGGGGATCCCACTTTTAAAGCGCCAAGCGCTCCGGCCGAAACGGCCGGGGCGCTTGTGCATTGCTGTGTGTTACTCGATCGCGATGGTGGTGTGCTTTGGAAGCTCCTTCGGCGCCGCCTTCGGGACGCTGATCTTCAGAATGCCATCCTCGAACTTCGCGGAGACATCTGCGGATTTCACATCGGCGCCGACGTAGAAGCTGCGGCTCATGGAACCAGCGTAACGCTCCTGACGCAGGAACTTGCCCTTCTTATCGGGCTCGTCCTTGTCCAAGCCCTTGGCAGCGCTGATCGTCAGGTAACCATCCTGCAGATTGACTGTCACTTCATCCTTCTTGAAGCCCGGCAGATCCACGTCCAGCTCGTACGAGCCATCCAATTCGCGGACATCGGTCTTCATCAGATTTCTGGCATGCTTACCATACAGTTCACTGCTGACCTGCGGCATAAAGCGGCCGAAATCAAAGAAATCGGACAACGAATCATCAAACAGGTTTTCACCAAAAATGCTCGGCAACATAAGTCATTCCTCCATTCAAACCTTTCGTAGGCGCTGGGGAAAAACTCCACGCGTTGGCGAACTCTGTTACCGTTTGTACAACAATGCCCGATCTCCGGAGTCCTCTGAAGGTTCTCCCTCATCGATCGTCTTCATCATAGCACGCTTTTTAGCACTGTCAAGAAGAGAGTGCCAATATTCATAAAAGGCGCCATATTTGTTCACAAAATATGTGATTTTTACAAAACAGCACGCTTTTGGCAGGCTGAGCAGCCCGCAAAGCCGCGAGTGAAACGGCTATTGCACCAGCAAAAAGGCACCGATACAAATCGCCGCGATCCCGAGACATTTTTCCACGGTGATGCGTTCATGGAGCAGCAGCGCAGAAAAAATCAAAGACCATACATAAGTGATTGCTGTCAGCGGGTAGACGATCGAATAGGCATAGTGGTGCAAAAGCACGATGTTCATCAATGCACCCGCAAGATAAAAACAGCCGCCGAGCCAAATTTTCGGTGTCGTGAAAACAGAACGGATCCCGGTGATTCTCACGGCCCCGGTTTTCAAAAAGAGCGCGCCGAGCGCACCGCACAGCGTCATGATAAGGACGCAGAAGAAGAATTTCATGGTTCTTTCACCCCGCTGCGTACGATCAGGATCAGGCCGAGAAGGATGGCAAGAAGGCCGATCATCTTCATAACCGAAATGGATTCCTGCAGGAAAATACGCCCAAGCACAAAGGACAGCACATATCCGGCGCCGAGCATCGGGTGGAGAACGGAAAGATCCCCATAGTTCATGGCAAGGAGCATAAGCAGCGCGCCAACGCCATAAAGAGCGAACCCTGCGAGAAGAAACAGAACGGAACCGGTCGCAGATAGTTTCCAGAAAAGCTGCCCAACGCAAGTGGAAAAGGAAGAAATGAGCATGAGCAGAACGCCGCGCAGAATCGGCCGCGTAGAATCAGATCGTTTCATAGTATCACACCAAATAAATGAGAGCGCCGATTATGAGCGCAAACGCCGCAATCAGGCGCAAAAGCGTTTTATCCCGAAAAATGACCTCAACGGGGTCCCCGTCGGAATTGCCGTCAATGGTCAGGAAGTATTTAAGACACAGGCAGATAACAAGAGGAACTGTCCAGATCATGTATGTATTTGCCGAGTCTGCACTCCAGAGAGAGTAAAACACGATCGCAAGCGTCAGGCACATGTTCATGTTCTTGTTCAGGAAATCGTCGTTATAGTATTTCAGCACTTTTCGGGTCGTGTTTCGCTGCCGGCGCAATTCGCCGCGGCGCTTACTCAGCGCCAGATAAAAGGAGATCGAAACGACAGTGAGATAGAGCCAATTTGAAATCACAACGCCGGTGATCGCGGACCCAAAAAGCACACGCAGCAGAAAGCCGGAGACCAGCAGCGCGACGTCCAGAATCGGAACGTTTTTTAACCCGAAACTGTATCCGATGTTGACTGCCAGATAAATAATCATGCAGAGCCAGCCGCTCAGCGGGAACCGTATACCGATGCCGATGACAAGGATCGCAGCCGCAAGAATCGCAGCCATGATCAGCGCAGCGGGAATGCTGACCGCGCCGCTGGCGAGCGGGCGCAGACACTTCGTTGGGTGCTGCCTGTCGGAATCGATGTCCCGGATGTCATTGATAATGTATACCAGCGACGAAAGAAAGCAAAATGCCGCAAAGCCCGCAAGGCCGCTGCAGAACATCTCGCGTTCAAAAAATCGCCCGCTGAAAAAGAGCGGCAGCAGCACCAGAACATTCTTCAAATAATGTTTGGGCCGCAAAAGGTGGATGTAATCTTTCATGATATTACCCCTTTAGAAAATCCATCATTATCCGGCATCATTTTGACGTCTCCTGGGGGACGAACGTGATCGTAAAGTCGTTTGGGGTCTGATAGTAGTAGGCATACTGCATTTTGGGCGTGTCCGGTTCCCAAAGCCAGCGGTCGCTTGGATAGGCCTGCACCTCTACCGAGCGTTCGCCCCGGGCAATCGCGTCTTCAATGGCACTGCGCTGCTGCACATCGACCTGATGGAGCGGGTAATAAACGGACCAGTTAAAGACGATAACGGCCGCACATAAAACGGCACAAACCGGGAAAGCAAACTTGAAGTTCAGCTTGAGCCCCGACAGCAGCTCCAGAGCAACGGCCAGAAGAAATACATAGGAAATATATAAGCACCGCGGTCCGATGGGGTTTACAAACAGCAGTGGAAAAGCCGCGCAAAGCGCTGACAGCAAAAAATAGAACGCTTTGCCGCCGATGGCTTTTCGAAGACGGAAAACAGCGACCGCAACGAGCAAAAGCCACAGCAGACTGATGCCCACGGTCACCCGATCAGACCACGTTCTGAACAAAAAAGCAGCGCAGCAGCCAACCAAAAGAACAAATCCGATTTTCTCTGCCGCGGTCGGCTTCTGCGCGCGCAGAAGGTATGCGCCGAGCAAGGCGGTGATGGACAGATAGAGGACCGGGCAATCCGCCAGCAAGGCGTGAAACACAGTCCCGCAGTTATTGCGTGCCGACGTGAGCAGTCCGCGCAGACCGTGCGTAGCACCAATCTGGTAGTTTTCTCCTCGGAAAAAGATGTCCAGATAAGACGGTGATGCGAGCAGCAGCGCCGCTCCCATGACGGAACCGATGAGATAGCAAAGCAGCTCAGCCGAGCACTTTCTGTACCGGACGCATTGATAAATGTTGAGCGCAGCGGCGGAGCATACCACGTAAAACGTAACGTTCTCCACAAACAGCTGCGCGGAAAATGCAACGAAAAATAATGCAATGCTGCGCTTTATGGAGTTGCCCGCGGGCTTCCCGGCCCAGAGCTCCGGGATCAGGCACAGCGCAAGCAAAGCCAACGCAACGGGAGGAACATAGTTGAAATATCCGGCTGCCCACGGGTAGACTTCCCGGAACATGGTGCTGGGCAGAAACAGCACCAGAGCGGTGCACAGCAGCAGCCCGGAAGCGGTCCACTGTTTCGTGATACGGGAAAGCCAGACCACAAGGAGCAAAAGAATGCCTGCGCGCAGCACGTCGCGCACGATGGGCCTGCTCCCGGCGGTGTAAGCAAGGACGTTTCCGAGAATACGCCCGTTGGAGGTGCTCCATTTCTGCGCGACCGTCCGCACCAGATCCTGAACGCTGTGCAGAGACGCGCCCAGCCCCTCCCGGAACCAATCGTCACCCGTGAGTGGAAAAATGCGAAAAAGTAAAAAAAGCAGCACAGCCAAGATCACTGCGGTCACATAATATAGGGTGTTTGTTTTCTTCTGCACCTGATTTTCCTCCGTTTGATGCAAATTCTCAACATAGTGCGTTGGCACGGCAGCATGACACGGTGCTCGTGAAACCGTGTCACTGCAATTCACTGCGCCAAAGCGGGTGAATCACTGCTGTGGCAAAGCGATGTCACAAAATGAATCACCAACATGCGCTGCCCCATTTTGCAGCAGCCAGTCGATTTCCCGGTCAATACAGTGAATGCCCTCCGGGATCATCTCCAGCGGGCAGCCGACATAGCTCAGGCGCAGAAAACGCTGTGCGCTGCCGGTCAGGCTGAACACCGTGCCCGGCATGAGCTTGACCCCCTGCAGACGCAGCCGCTTCCAGAGCAGGACGGCATCAACGGCGTCCGGGATCTGCGCCCAGAAAAACACACCGCCCGCCTGCTCCGGATATGGCAGGGACAGATGCTTTGACGCCCGGATCGCCTGCGACATGCAGCGGCGCTTGGACGCATACTGCGCGACCAGCCGCTCCAGATGCGCCGCATACAGCCCGCGCTGAAGATACAGCGCCAGCATCTCCCGACGTTTGCGCTCGCTCCAGCAGACATTCGACGGACATTGAAAGTGCGTCATCGTGTAGTAAAAATCAATGGGTGTCTGGTCAACCACGGCACGAATCGCGTCCATATCCGGCCCGTCCGCCAGCAGCGGTACGGTCACCACCCGCGCACCGGCGCGCTGGAAACAATGCAGCGCGACCGAATAGCTGGGGCCCTCTGCGAGCACGACCGTGTTCTTGCCGACAAGCGCCTTGCAGATGAGGTCGATGCCCTGCTGGCTGCCGTTGACGACCAGAATGTCCTCATCCACAGCTGCGATACCGCGCGCAGCCAGATGCTGCCGCAGCGCCTGCGTGAGTGCGGGCGCACCGCGCGTCGGCGGATAGCGCAGGAGCGCCCCCGGCCGCTGCTGCGCCAGCTCATCGGCCAGCGCAACAAACTGCCGTGTCTCCTCCTGCGTTGCCAGCGGTGTGCTGGTGGCAAAATCATAGACGGGCCCGGTCTCCGACTGCCCTGCCTGAAAACTGTCGAGCACCACGCCGTCGGCAAAAAACTCAAAGTTATCCAGCGAAGGAAAACATACCATATATTGTGACGATTGAAATCATTTTTTCAGAAAATCAGAAAAGAAAGGAAACATCATCATGGCTCAGAAAACCTACGCTCCCGCAACGGTCGTCGTCCACGGCAACCATGTGCACAACGACTTTGGTGCGCTGTCCACGCCGATCTTCCAGACCTCCACCTTCGTCTTTGATTCCGCCGAGCAGGGCGGCCGCCGCTTTGTCGGTCAGGAGAGCGGCTTCATCTATTCCCGTCTCGGCAACCCCACCACCACCAGCCAGCTCGAGCAGAAAATCGCGCTGCTGGAGGGCGGCAGGACTGCACGGCGTTCTCGTCCGGCATGGGTGCCATCTCCGCCACGCTGCTGTCGCTGCTCAGCTGCGGCGATCACCTTGTGACAGACAAAACGCTCTACGGCTGCACATTCGCGCTCATCCACGAGACACTGCCGCGCTTCGGCATCCACGCCGACAGCATCGACATGACGGACATGGCGCAGGTGAAAGCAGCCATTCGCCCGGACACAAAGGTCGTTTACTTTGAGACCACTGCCAACCCCAGCATGAAGGTCACGGACATCGCCGCCGTCGCGGACTACGCGCATGCACAGAATCCGGACTGCATCGTCATCGTGGACAACACCTTCGCCACGCCGCTGCTGGTGCAGCCGCTGAAGCTGGGCGCGGATGTTGTCGTGCACAGCGCGACCAAGTATCTCAACGGCCACGGCGATGTGGTCGCAGGTTTCTCGGTGGCGCGCAAGGAGATCATGGACAAGATCCGCATGATCGGTCTCAAGGACATCACAGGCGCGGTGCTCGGTCCGCAGGAGGCGTTTTTGATCCTGCGCGGTCTCAAGACACTCAAGGTGCGTATGGACGCCGTCTGCGCCAACACGCAGAAGGTGGTCGACTTCCTTGCCGGCTCCAAGTATGTGCAGAAGGTGTTCTATCCCAGCCTGGAGAACCATCCCGATCACACCGTGGCCACCCGCGAGATGACGCGGTTCGGCGGCGTTGTCTCCCTCGAGATGGGCAGCTTTGAGGAAGCCAAAAAAGTGCTCAACCACGTGCATCTGTGCGCGCTGGCCGTCAGCCTTGGTGACTGCGAGACGCTCATCCAGCATCCGGCTTCCATGACGCACTCCATGTGCACAAAAGAAGAGATCGAGGCTGCCGGCTTCTCGGATCGCCTGATCCGTCTTGCAGTGGGTTTGGAGGATCCCGACGATATCATCGCCGATCTGCAGCAGGCATTTGAAGCTGCGCAAAACTGAACCGATCCAGTAAAAAAACAGGTTTGCGATCGCGAGCCTGTTTTTTATTTCCTCATTTGCAGCTGCCGGCATCGAGTCCGTCCGCAATGAACATCGCATCCCCAAACGAGAAGAACCGGTAGCGGTTTTCAACGGCGATCTTATATGCGTTGAGGATATGCTCCCGTCCGGCCAGCGCCGATACGAGCATGATGAGCGTGCTCTCCGGCAGATGGAAATTCGTGACAAGTGCATCCATGCACTTGAATTGATAGCCGGGATAAATGAAAATGTCCGTCCAGCCGGACTGCGCGCGGAGCGTTCCGTCCGCATCCGCAAAGCTCT
>OGDY01002512.1_pt1 | contig 16752 bp, 18 predicted proteins | sample 1570341 | NCBI WGS metagenome assembly OGDY01 (sample SAMEA2581972, study PRJEB24529) | metagenome | biome: Human gut stool | place: China | collected 2011 | reverse complement strand
CTTTTTTCATTTATGAACCATTATGGCCTTGCACAGTTAGCAGATTTTTCCTAACTTTGCCCCTTGAAAGTAAATGATTTACTGTTTCGGCAGAAAAGCCGGAACAGTTATATATAATGAACTTAAAAACAGAATGCTTATGAGCAAGGTATTTCAAGTCAAGCCTAAGCGCCTTAAACGCTCTAACGGTACAGTCCTCACTCCCGAAATGGTAGTGACAGTAACAACCATGCAGCACACCGCCACCCCTTTTTATAATGGAGCCAAGGAGGTGCAAAAAGCCTACATGCGCATCTATGCTTTCGACTATAAGAAAGCATGCTGCAACCAGAATGATTTTGAATTTATAAAGTTGGACTAAAAAAATATAGTGTTTTTCTGAAAAAAAACAATTGTCATGGAAGATAATCACATATATACAGGATTCATGTCAAACAAACAGTTATTTAAACCGTTTGTTTCATGGCCCGATTGTGTACATTTGGGATTGAACAATGTAGATGCTATTTCAAATAAACTTCTTAATGAGATTACATTGAGAAGAGGTGAACATCTACTATGGGTATCGCGTCATAAAGCTAATTGGAAGGCGAAAGACGAAGATGAGAGAACTCCTTCAGGTTGTATCATCACAGATCAGCGCATTTGCTATTTCAATTTAAATGATAAGAAAAAAAGTTTTAGTGTAGAATGGAGTGAGGTTGCAACAATAAAGCACATGATGAATAGTTTCTACATCCAAAAGTCATCAGGAACGACATCTAATGACTTGAAGATTAGCGACTGCTCTTTGTTCGACAAAAAAGTTGAAAACTCAAGTCCGGTTGTTACCCTTTTAAAGGGTGTATTTACCAATAAAGAACAAGATTCAAAAATGACCAAAGAACAATTGTTTTCTGAATTTGAAGAACAACTCAAACAATTACCGTATAAGGATGGACGGACTGTTCAGAAAAATGAGGAACCAAAAGATAAAAAAGTAGTTATAGGATCTTTATCTAATGCAAAGCATGAGTCTGGTGATGTTTTGTCAGATAAGAACAAGTCTTCGCAGAGTTTGTCTTCTAAAGATGAAATCAAGAAGGCTTATAAGACTTTGCATGATATCTTGCAAAGTACTCAGTTGGACGTCTTTGATTTAAATGGAGTAAATTCACAGTTTAATACTGTGAAGGAAAAAATAGCCTTTGCATTTGATTCGAAAATAAAGGAAGCTAAGAAAGAATTGGATGTTGCTTTGAAGGATACTGTGTGGGATAATCTTGTTATAGCTTTCTTTGGAGAAACAAATGCAGGTAAGAGCACAATTATCGAGACCTTTAGAATTCTTTTTGATGATAAACGTAAGAAAGAAGATGGTCTGATTGTGGGTGATGGCAGACACGACTTTACAAAAACCTATGAAGAATATCATTTGTCTATTGCAGGCCATCCTTTTACTTTGATAGACGTACCTGGTATTGAAGGAAATGAATCAGAGTTTAAAGATGTGATAAAAACAGCTTTGCATAAGGCTCATTGTATCTTTTATGTTCAGGGACATAATAAGAAACCAGATCGAGCTACAGCTGAAAAAATCAAGAAATATCTAGGAGATTGGGTAAAGGTTTATTCAATCTATAATGTGCGTGGTGGTGTTAGCAATTATGATGAAGAAGAAGAACGCGAAACATTGATAACTTCAGGTATCTTAAAGGCTGAAAGTTTAATACGGGCAGAATTTAAAACTATATTGGGTGATGTTTATGCTGGGCATGTAACCTTGCAGGGTCTGTTGGCTATGTCTGCTAAAGCATCATTTTCGTCTAAACGAGAAGATTTGATAAGAGGACAACAAAAGTTATTGAAGTATTTTGGTGGTTCTGCTGATAAAGTTTTGGAGTTTAGCCAATTTAAGACATTGATAACTCTTGTTGAACAGAAATCCTCTAATTTTAAGTCTGAAATCATAGAAGCAAACAAACAGAAATTGATATCTTTGGCAGGTAATATTGCCACCGATATTGAGCAGGTAATGGAATCTCAGAAGAACTATTTAGCCAATTTGGAGTCAAATCTTCGAACTATAAATCGAGAGGTTTGCAATAATAGTATGGATTCTGCTTTAAGAAATATAACTAACAAGACAAGAAATGCCATTACAAGTGCCTATGGTGAATTGAAATCAGAGATTTTTGATCTTATAGATAATGAACCAAGTAATATTAATCAATTAGCAGAACAGTACCAAGAAGATGTTATAGAGAATTTAGAGAATCGTATTAAGTCTATTGTTAACGATGAATTAAAAAAAGTTCGTGATACTGCAAATCGAAAGATAAAAGATTTGGATGGTGTAAACATAAAGCCAATACAATTCAATCAATCTATTGACCTTGAAACAGAGATAGATTTCTCTGGAGCATTAGGAGAATTAGATATCGATCTCGCAGATGTTCTTTCATGGACAGCTAAAACTGCAGGTACTGCAGCTACAGGAGCTCTTGTTGGATCTTTTATACCAGGTATAGGGACTTTAATAGGTGCAGGTGTAGGAGCTTTTGTCGGTGGCATTGCTCATGCATGTTCTGGAGATGGCGGAAAGGCTGATGCTCGAAAAAGCGTATCTGATGCTATCGGTAAGGCAACTCAGCGAGCTAAGAACAATGTCAAATCAATGTTGGCACCTGTTATTAGAGATATGGATATTCAAAAGCGCCAATTAACTAATTCTGTCAAAACAGAATTGACAAATATTGAGGAATTACAAGAAACTCTTGATACTTTTGATGTTGAAATATCAGAATTTGTAAATGAATTAAAACATAAACGTTATGGAAGAATTTAATATAAAAAACAACAAATTGCAGAAACTAACTGCATTGAAACAACTTCTTGATCATAGCGCTAAAATGATACCACCTGTATCACTCAAATGATACCGCTTTGTTAGCGTGGTTACAGGCATCGCTTTTCACGTGGTCGGCGATACCTGTTTTAAGAGTGATAGTCACGTGGTCATAAAATGACATAAGCCGTGACGACGATATCGGATTTTACGTTGTCAAGCCATAACCAAAAGTACCCGACTATCGTTTTCTTCTTTGGCGCATAGACGGTCCTTCCAGTTTGATAAGATTACTGCTGTTCACCAATCTATCCATGATAGCATCAGCCAAAGTTGCTTCTGCAATGTAGTCATACCATTTATCGACAGGTAACTGAGATGCTATGATGACCGACTTCTTCTCATATCGGTCTTCTAGGATTTGCAGCAGTGCGATACGGGTATCCGCATTCATTGCCACCAAGCCAAAGTCATCAAGTATGATCAAGTCATTGCGGTCAAGACGCTTCAACAACTTCTGGAAGGTGCCATCCATTCTTGACTGGGCTATCGTATCAACAAAGTGATTCATATTCATGTACTCAGTTCTCAAGCCCAGCATACATGCCTGCCGTCCAATGGCGCAAGCTAAGTACGATTTGCCGCAGCCAGTGAGTCCTGTAATGAGCAGATTCTCTCCATTGCGTATAAATCTACAATCGGCAACCTCGTCAAGCATGGCTCGTGTCAAGTTTCTTGCAGTCGAGCACTCTATGTCTTCCACATACGCAGTATAGCGCAGGTGGCTAGCCTTCAGAAGCTTTGCTGTAAGCGCATTACTACGATGGCATTTTTCTGCCTCTATCATTCTAGCCATAGCCTGTTCAAGCGATGGGCGCATGTTGATTGGAAGGTTCATCATCTCGTTGTAAGACTCAGCCATACCATTCAGCTTCAGGCTTTTCAGCATATCCACAGTTTCGTTGAGTGTCATGCCTGTTCCTCCTTTCCGTCGTTAGCATAGAGTTCCATTACAATGGAGTATTCGCCAGCCCCACGTACATTGTCGTTCTTTGGCACTTGGGATACGATTTCTCCATTTTCCATGGCTAAGTCTCTGTTGTTCATGAGGATGTTTCGGGCAACTTGAAGCGATGCCGTAGATGTCTCCATCTTCATCATGTGACATGCTCTTTCCACACGTTCCTTTCCATATTTGTCCACCAGACCGAGAAGTGCGTTGCAGTTACCATAAGCCTGTTGCGGGAAGCGAGTCTTCTTCAGCATGGTGTCAACAGCCCATTGAGTAGATGCACCGATGAAGGATGCTCGCCAAAGCAAGGTAGAGGCATTCTGCTCCTTGCCTCTCTCGTAAGCCTTGTGTGCCTCAGGCATGTGCTCCTTCTTTGTGGAGTAAGCATAGGGCGTAAAGCTGCGAGGGTGTGAACAGACGAACTCTGTACCGCAATATACCTCGACAAGTTCTGTGTCCCACATAACCTTTACCTTTTGCCCGACATACTTGTAGGGAACGCTGTAGAAGTGACGCTCCGAGCCGACGCACACATGGTATGTGCTGCTTAGCTTTACCTCCTTGCGGTAGCGAAAACGGTGCATGGTCTGTGGGAGAGGGTTCATGTTGGGGAGTTCCTCGCTCCTGAAGATGTCCCATCTCGTGCTGCCCTTGTATGGCTTTGAGCAGTACTCGTCAAGAAGTTCCCAGAGTCTGCTGTTCAAGGCATTGATGTCGTAGAACACCTCGTCCTGGATTCTGGCATAAATGTAGGTGTAGAGCTGGTTTACGGAACTCTCGACTGGTCCCTTGTCTCTAGGCTTTCTCACTCTGCAGGCTGTTGGCTGGATGCCATAGTAAAGTCCCCATTCCATGCAGGCATCTGCCAGGGATGGACTGTATCGGTCTGATTTGCTTACCCACTGGCGCATATTATCGCTCTTTGCTATGCGTGGAAGTGCACCCATATACTCCAAGCCCTTGTTGAGTCCGTGGAAGAACCATTCTGTCGTGGCGTTCGGCAATGCCATCAGGAAAGGAAGCTCGCTGTATGGCATTACGCAGACCAGAACCGTGACTTTGGTCAGCTCACCTGTCTTTTTGTCTGTCAGGTAGAGCGCATCGCCAGCGAAGTCTATCTGCCACTCCTCACCGGGAGTGTAGGTGTTGTGATAGGAGTAGCTGTGGGCTTCCACATATGACTGCACATGGTTCTTGAACTGGGTGTAGCCATAGTGCTCCCCCTCCTGCTTCAGATAAAACTCCTCATAAACCAGCTGGATGTTTGCGTAGCGTTTGCCCAGACGTTTGATGATTTCCGGCATCATCTCCTGCAGAGGAGCCTTGCGGACATCCTCTGCAGGCTTGGAGAGTTTGGAGAAACGCAATTTTTCCAACTCGGAGTCGCTCTTTTCGAGTAGCTCCACATAAGGTAACTTGGTGTCATCCACAAGTTTCTTGTAAATTGACACCGTTGTCTTGCTTGAGTGGGTGTCCTTACAGATAGCATTAAAGGATTTACCCTCACTCAACATTTGGATGATTCTTTTAAGTTTCATCATTGAAATGTTTTTGTTTGACATAATGTTAATTCTAACAGTGAACTACTGTGTTCACATGTTGAAATAACGTAGTCAAACGTCGTATAGTACATCGGTATCATTTGAGTGATATAGCCGGTACTGTTTGAGTGATACGGGTGGTATCATTTGAGTGATATGAATGCTATCTTGAGCGGTATCGTCAAAGTGTCATGAGCGGTATCATTTGAGTGTTATGAACGGTATCATTTGGAGTGATACAAGCGGTATCATTTGAGTGATACAGGTGGTATCATTTGAGTGATATTATCAACTTCTGCAAAAAGGAGTGGAGTATATACCTGAATTACAATCTTATCTTGGTAAGATAGATAGTATCGTGAATACCATAAAAGATGGAGAAATTAGCGTTGTCTTGTTGGGGAGTTTTTCTGATGGAAAGACGAGTGCTATTGCAGGTTTATTAGGTAGATTGGAAGATAATATGAAGATTGATAATGATGAGTCTTCTGATGAACTTACCATTTATCGCCCTAAGGATCTTAAAAAGGGATTCAAGATAATTGATACTCCAGGATTGTTTGGTACAAAAGAAAGGGAAATTAATGGTCAAAATATAAAGTTTTCAGAAATTACAGAACGTTATATTTCTGAGGCTCACATTATTATTTATGTTTGTGATGCTGTAGTTCCGTTGAAGGATAGTCATGTTGAGATTATTCGTCGCATTATGCGTGATTACCATAAACTCGACAATACCATTTTTGTTATTAACAAAATGGATGAAGCTGGTTATGACTTGTTGGATGAGTACGACTTTAATAATGGTTGTAAGATAAAGAAGGAGAACCTTATTTCACGTCTACGTAGTACTATTAACTTGACCCCCGATGAAGAGAAGCGTTTACATGTCGTCTGCATAGCAGCCGATCCCAAAGGAAAGGGATTACAACATTGGTTCTCGAAAATTGATAATTATTACGAGCGTTCACATATTAAGGATTTGAGAAAATGTGTAAATGCGGTAGTCAATAATGCCGATACTGATAAGTTGTCTTCGTCTTCTTATGAAACATCAGTTTCTGAAGTTGTTGATGGATTACACAAAGCAATTGTATGTACCGAAAAACCGGTATCGAAGGCTATTGTTAAAATGGAGCGAGATTGTATAGAGATAGAGGAAGACGGAAAGCATTTGAAGTCTGAACTTACATTATCCCGTAATGAGCTTCGTCAAGCTATTAATGAAATAAAGAATGATGCCATTCGTGAAATCAATGGTGCTTCATTAGAAACTATTGGCGATATTATTTCTGCTCAACTTGGAGTGCAAAATAATCAGGTTACTTTTTATGTCTTCCAAGACAAACTGTCTGCTCAAATTGAGCAATGTTGTGAAGCTAACGCCAATAATGTAAATCTTGCAGCCGTGAAAATAGAAAAAGCCTATTCGATGCAAGATGCCATGTTAAATGATGCCGTAAAATATGGTGTTGACCAATTGAAAAACTTGAATATAACAGGTGAGCAGATTAAAGCTGTTCGTGATGTAATCGCCAAAGGTTATAAGTTCAAGCCTTGGGGAGCCATCAATATGGGAAAGAATATTACCAAATGGGCTGGCTGGATTGGAGCTGGAATTGGAACCGCTTTTGAACTTTATGGTTGGTATAAACAATATAAAGATCAGAAGAAGTTGAATGAGCTTAAGAAATCATTAACTAATGCGATAAATGATTGTATAAGCAATGTGTTCAAAACTTTTGAGTCAGACAATGAGTATTATAAGAATTTTGCGCCATCTTATATACTGTTATGTCAGAAGATTCAGGAGCGAAATGAAGAAATTGCCTCTTTGAAACAGAAAGTTCAATATTTAGAAAATTACAAACGAGATATTGAGGCATGGAAGAATTCTGCTGAATATGTCGATTTTGAAGAAGTTTAACCATTTAATATTTTAGAATTATGAGTGAAGAAAAAATTGAAACAAAGAAAAAAGAGAAGGGTGTTTGGAAGGCTCTTGGTTTGGCAGCTGTAGCCGTTGGAGGGTTAGCAGTAACACTAGCTAAAGAACTGAAGAAGTAATAACGTATCTATTTGACTATTGGGAGTTTTTCTCCCGATAGTCTATTGGTGGATTCTCTATATGGTTAAGAAACTAACTGTGAAACGAATTGACGAAATACAGAATATTTTAAATGAAGTATATTGTCTGAAATGTTCGATAATAGACACATTGTTTGAATATCTTGAAACGATTCACAAAATGCGGGTTGAAGCAGGAATAGATAAGCATTATGCGACTAATATATTGGATATACTAAATCCAACAGAACCACTGGTAAGCAAAATTCTATGCTCTTTTTTAAGTTTTACTCAAAATGGCAAATTTTGTTTGTGGAGAAGTTTTACAGAAAAATTCCTTTCTCATTGCGGCTTTGATAAACAATGGGTTAAGCAGCCCGTTTTTTCATCAGAAGAGAATAGAATAGATATTTTAGTGAAAGAACAAAGCTATGCTGTCATTGTAGAAAATAAGATTCATGATGCAATATTTCAGAGAAATCAATTGGCTAGATACATAAATGTGACTAAAAGTCTTACAAATGAAGATAATGTTTTCATAGTATTGTTACCCTATGAATCAAGTGATGGATACATTGAAGATATACCTGATTCTGTATGGCGATTGCCATGTGATTGGAAGGTCTCCAATAATGAAAGAAAATGTGCATTACGAGGAGATTCTACACTATGTGCTTGCGATATTGAGAATTTGTCTGAGAATAAGCAAAAAGAATTTAAATGCAAGGATTGTATAAATTTTAAAGAACATTACTTAAATCGAACGAAAGTACTTGATAATTCTTTTTTAGATTGGCTGGATCAAGAAATAGAAAATGCTTCTGCTGATGCTATAATGCAATCTGCGATGATACTATTTTCTGATTATCTTAAGGGAATTAGACATTTAAGAAATAAAGACATGTTTATTATGTGTGTTACTAAATATTTACGTGATAAGCTCTTCTTAAAAGAAGATACTGTATCAGAAAAATTAAAAAAGATTTCCGAAATGAATGAATCTGTTATAGACCTGAAAAATGGATTAGAAAAACTGGCTGTTACTTATTCGGAAAATCTGATTGACGAGTGGTATAAATTATTTGAAGAATGGTATAATAAGTTACCAGTAACAGGTTCTTATGCATTAACGAAAAATACTCCTACGAGTTTTTATATTGAGATTAACGATATTCAGATTGGTTGTTGGAGTGGAAAAGATAATCAGAATCCACAATATTTTAAATATCCATATTGGGGCTTCAAAAAGCTTAATGAGCACGAAATACAAGACAGTGAGATGATTAATAATATTAAGACCAAAGCTTGTGTAGAAGTACTTCATGATGATAGTAATGGTTCTTTCCTGTCATGGGGAAGTACTACTAATGGCTTCGAAGATCTGAAAAAATATGTGCAGGCTGCAATAACTCTTGGCTATATGGTTTAAAAGTTATTATTATGTTGTTATGCGTGAAAAGTATTTATCTAAAAAATATTAATAATATTAAGTTAAGAATTATGGCAAACAAAGAAAACAAAATCTTGGAGGAGCTTAGACGTCGCGGCACAATCTTTGAAGATCCTCGTCCGAAGTCTGAGAGCATTATTGGTAAGTTGATAGACTTGTTCTCGAAGAAGAAGTCTTGAGCTTTGACACACATCTATAATATAAACGAAATAATATGAAGTTAACGATTACTTATGCTGAGCTGCAGGATTATGTAGCCAGTCATTTTCATAAGACTGTTAATCTGGGGTATGTTGATGGAGCGACAGTTTCTGTCTCTATACCTATCAAGGTGTTGGGCTTTACCAAGTCGGTTAGCATAAACCTTATAGTGAAGAAGATTGAGGGTACAGACTTGTTCTTGTCGTATGGTGGTAAGATGGGCATTGACATGCTTGTTTCGCCAGCCATCTCTTATGCCAAGAAACTTGTGCCGGAGAAAGCAGGTTGGGTGAAACAGATGCCTGGCAATATCGTTAAGTTGCGCCTTGGCGACATTGACAAATTGCAGAAAGTGTTTGAAAAGCTGAAACTTGACAATATCTTATTTGAGCCGGGAAATATTGGAATAGAAATGTCATTAGTCTATTGATTCGTTATGGGTGACTGACGTCTATTTCGCAAAAAAATAGAGCACTCTTACTTTTTTCTTGATGTTCTGTCACCATTTGACACACCTGTATAGTTATTTCGCAGCCGAAATCAAATGTATAATTATATAAGGTAATGTAACAATGGAAAAGAACATCAGGAAAAGAGTATGTAGGTTGGCATTGGTATTGGTATTGAGTGCCGGGCTAGTAGTATTATTTGGCTATTGGTCCTTCTTGACCTCTCATGGCTATTGGCAAAAGAAGAAGGAGGCAGAGAAGAATGAATATATGGATAGGAGGATGCTTTGGCGGAAGTCGGAGAAAATGACCATGCAACAGATGTTGTCGGACATGACGCTAATGGCTAAGGGGGATTCGGTCCTGGTTTGTTGGTTAACAGGTCTCTCGCTTCCTGTTTATCGTGACTTCATTCATGGTACTGCGCAACCTACAAGGAATGCTTGGGCTCAGACAAGATATTGGTATATGGCTTCTCTCGCTAAAGGCAGAGAATGGATGGAGGAGCGTGCCAAGACGAGGATTCACAAGAGTCTGATCTTTGTGGAATCGAGTAGATTTCAGGTGCAGAAGGATTCCTTGAAGGATTATCGTAAAGAGAAACTTACTCCAACTGAGATTAGAAACAACAAGATGTATCTAAAAGATAATTGTCTGTATAGATGAAATCATAGCATAAATAAAGAGTAACGAAAAATGAATAAAATTATAGGGCTTCTTGTAATGGTTTTCATGTTCCTACCTTGGCGACCAATCGTTGCAATAGTGGCAGCAGTATTGTTTGTCAACATCAATGGTACGGAATTGTATGGATGGCAAGCTGGATTGGCGCATGGATTGTTCTTCCTGCCTAATCTGGTGAGGCATCTCTTTGACGGCGATGTCCTTTTCAAGGCTACCAATTGTACTACAGGTTATCATGTTGCCTGGTGGATAGCTACAGTTGGTTCGTGCATCGGTTGGCTCGTTGATGCAACCTTCTCTTTTATGAAAGCATCGGCATTTGTAGGTAGTGATAAAGAATAAATTAATATAAATACGATGAATAGTATGGTTGATAAAAAAGCTGCAAAGCGTGAGAAGATGATGAACATGCCATCATATCGTCTGATGGTAGGTGCGGCGAAGTATATGGACAAGTGGTTCTTGGATCCTATCCTTGGCTTCATCCTTCCTGTCGGTATCGGTGATGCTTTGACGAGCGTGTTTGCATTCCCATTTATCTATTACAGTCTTTGCGTGGTTAAGTCGATTCCGTTGACTTTGGCTGTCATCTATAATATCTTGATGGATGTGCTGATAGGTGCCATACCTTTCTATATAGGTGATGTGCTGGATGTATTCAAGCGTTCGTATGTAGAGAACCTGAGATTGGTTACCGGGTATATCGAGGATGATAAGGAGATTATCAATAAGGTGAATAAGAAGGCATTCTGGACGGCTGTGTTTATCGTCGTGCTTTGCTGGTTGATTTATGTGGTGATTTCGTGGGCCATTCGCTTGGGAAATTGGATTGTTTCATTATTTTAAAATATGAATAGCAATATTTTCTTTCAGCCTTTCGTTGGCAAGGATTATGCTAACGGGGGGATATTCGGCAAGCGAATCATGATATTGGGCGAGAGTCATTATTGTGATGAGAGTTGTGCGGATTGTGGCGACTGCCGTCTGCATCGGGAGTGTATGAACTTTACGCAGCAGGTGCTTGATGATTATCTCAATGAGAACAAGGAACGGCAGGACTGGATGCGGACTTTCCTGAAGTTTGAGCGTTCGTTAGTGGGTGAGGAGACCGATCAGACGATGAGGCTGAAGATCTGGAATTCGGTCATCTTCTTCAACTATCTGCAAGTGGCGATGGGTGGTCCTCGTGAGGCTGGCGCAGCCGAACAATATCACCAGGCTGGCAAGGTTTTCTTCGAGGTCATCGAAAAGTACCAACCTGAGTACATCATCGTATGGGGTAAGCGACTTTGGAACAATCTTCCTAATGTGCGCTGGCAGGATGGCGATGACATCGTAGTGGATGGTTATCCTGTTGCTACAGGTGCTTATCTTCTGAGTAATGGCAAGCAGGTGAAAGTGATGGCGGTGAATCATCCTTCCGTAGGCTACTCCTGGGACTATTGGAACAAGGTGATACAAAGATTTTTGAGATAATTTTCTCGCTTGTGTCACGATTTGACACACCATACCATTATCTTTGCAGCTGTAAACATAAAACAAGGAATTATGGCACAGATTACAATCAATATCCAGACTTTGGACTGGACAATGGGGGAGACCGTAGGCTTGCACTTGATGCTGAAGAAAGGCAGCAAGGCAAGAATCGCTTGGGGCGATGGAAAGGTACAGGTCGTGACAGGTAAACAGAAACCTGCTTCCGAAAAGTTGGCTTGGGTGGAGGCAGGTCATGCCTATCCTGAGAAGGGCATGTACTACACCATTACCATCTGTTCGGAAGAGGAGGATGCCATTATCGGATTTAATGGATGTGGCATGTTCGAGGTGAAAACCTTGGATGTGATTCTCACGGAATGTCCTAGCTTGCGTATCTTGGGCTATTCTGGGTATGGCGAGGAGAAACTCGACGTGAGCAAGAATCCTTTGCTGGAGTTCATCGACTTCCACGAGATAAGAAACGAGAAGTTGGATTTCTCTGCCAATCCACTCTTGGAGGAGTTGCATATCGAGGGTGCCAAGGACTTGGTGTCTTTGAATTTGAGTAAGAACGACAAGTTGCGTCGCTTGGACATCTTCATGTGTCACAATCTCCAGCATCTTGCCCTGAGCAATCAGTCGCAACTGAATGAGGTGGATTTCGCTCTCACTCATCTCCGTCCCAAGGACCTGGAGTATTTGGAGAAGACGTTGAAGCGAAACTCTCCTTACAAGGTACGGGGAGGAAGCTTCGGCGATGATAAGATAATAGAAGTTAGTAATGGTGAAATCGTAGGTGAAGATGAAGGAAAATTGGATTCAACTTATCGATACAATTGAGAAAGATCCGTTTGAAATGGAGGCTTTCTTCGCTTTGATGGATTATGTGGGCGAAGCGTCGGATGATGACAAGCGCAGAGTTGTACAAGAAGTAGAGCGTCGCATCAAGATGATTGCCCGTTATGATGCGGACAAGAGTTTCCGCTTCCGTAAGTTCAGTGAACAGGAGCGGGAGGTGCTTGATTCCCTTTGGAGTACTCGGGTAAAGATTCTCAATGTGATGATGCTTCATCCTACAGATGCTGAAATCGCACGACTGGGACATCAGAATGACAAACTCCGTGAGTTGTCGAAGGATGCTTTTGCGCAAGGGCGCAACCTATGGCAGTCTTTACTGCACTCACCGAGCTTGATGGCAAACGAGGATTGTTATGATGTGGAGGAGCACGTTGATTTCAGTTGGAATGATGAGGATTCCGTCCTCAAGATGGATAATGATGACTATTATGGCTCAGACTTCGAGTATATGCTCCATTTTCATTGCAATTTTAGGGATAGTGGGCGGTATTCGTATGGGGAACCTCTAGTGGCTGATGATGGCACGTCGTGGAATCTTGATTATCTGGATAATCCTGCCTTTGGCAAGTTTTGCATCTGCCATCTCCTTCACTCGCTCCATAGTCATGAGCATTACTCTTTGCCAGACATCCTCCGTATGGATGATTTTTGGACGGATGTCAGCTTGAGATATGAGCGAGAGGTGTATCAATGGAAAAAAGGAAACGTATTCTTTAAAGAGGAAGTAAATGGAAAAGGAATGGAAAAAACTGATTGATGAAGTTGAGAACAACCGTAGCTATAGTTCGGAGCCTAACTTCAAATTTGTAGACTTTATAAGAGAAAAGTCTACGATAGAGGATAAGCGTGCCATCGTGCAAGAGGTGGAACGTCGTATCAAGAAGGTGGTGAATCGTGAGGATAATAATCCAGATGGGTTCTTCCGTAACTTCAGTGATACGGAGCGGGATTTGCTGGACGATTTGCTCGGGCTTCGTGAGGTGACGCTCGACGAGATGATGCTTCATCCTACTGCTGCCGAGGTGGAACGATTGAGCCAGTTGAACGACAAACTCTACAAGCTCACCTTGGAGTGTTTTGAGCAGTGCCGTAACCTTTGGCTTACGCTCTACCGTTCGCCATACAAGGTGGATGACCGTTTCTGCTACGACTTGGACAGTACGCTTCGATTCGAGTATGCTGACAAAGACTCGGTCTTGCATCTGGAGAATGATGACTATTACGGTTCCGACTTCGACTATATGATTCATCTGACAGATGAGTTGCTCAGTACAGGACATTGCAAGATGGATACCATCGTGAATGGTGCGTCTGCCAACTTTTTCGGCAATGAAGAGGATACGTTGAGAGAGTTGACTGATACGCTCGACGATGGCACGTCGTGGGCGGAAGGCTATCTGCACAACAAGGCGTACGACCATTTGTGTATCTGTTATGCGATGCATGCCTTGCATACTCATGAGCCTTGGTGCCTGCCAGATATTCTCCGCATGGATGACTTCACGGTGAGCGTGAAACTGAAATACGACCGCAATATATCCGAACAGCGAGATATTCGTTATGCTGATGATGGAAATGAAACTGACCCTCATTGGCCTGAGGATGTGCCTTGCTTGGGTAGAACACAAAAAGGATGAGACCTTGACATAATAAAACAAGAAGTTTAACGTCATATATAAAAAATAGAAGATTATGAAGTTAGCAGAAGCATTGAGCATCAGAGCCGACTTGCAGAAGAGAGTGGCTCAATTGAAAGAACGTATCAAGGAAAGCGCCAAGGTACAGGAGGGCGATGAACCTTGCGATAACGTGGAGGAACTGTACAAGGAACTGGATGACGTACTCGTCCAGTTGGAAGACTTGATTTATCGCATCAACATCACCAACGTTCAGATAGTTCAGGATGGAGACTCCTTGACTCGATTGATAGCCAAGAGAGACGTCTTGTCGATGCGTGTCAAGGCATTGAAAGAGGTGGTGAACTACGTAGCAGCCAACGATACTCGCTTTGGCAGAAACGAACTGAAATATGTTAGAACCATAGATATAAAGGCTCTTCGCAAGGAGGCTGATACCTATGCCAAGCAGTATCGGGAACTCGACCTGAAAATTCAGAGTTTGAACTGGACTGTAGATTTGGTGGATTTGCAAGACTTGCCCCGATAATGGAGCGAGGATTGAAATTTTCATTGAGTAGATTAAAATTTTCGGAGAAAAGATAGAGGCAGCAAGAAACTGACATCAGGCAATAGGTCTGTGTTAGCATTATTAAAAATTCATGTGTTTCATGCAAAGAGACGAGTTTGTTCACAGTTCATTTCAAGCATCGGGCACAAGTGTATCGCGCATTGGTATATGACAAAAGTCAGAAACGCCAGCATTTAGCATTACCATTTTGTTGGCTATCTTTTCTCCTTTTCTTTTTAGGCATTTCTTGTAAATATTCATTGGATATATGGACAATCGTGTAAAATTCTATAGTTGGCTGATAGGCCTCTTGGATCGTAAGCATCTTACCTTTGAGGAGATTGCTAATGAGTGGCGTGATGCCAACGCTAATCAGGATGAGGATGAGCTGGACAAACGTACCTTTCATCGTTATCGTGAAAATATCCAGTCGCAGTTTGGCATTACTGTGGAATGCGACAAGAGCGACGGCTATCGGTATTATCTGAAGCGTGATCCGATCGCTAATGATGATGTGACGGAATGGATGCTGAGTTCCCTGCGGTTGGCTTCGCTTGGTGATATGCTGAAATTTCATAACAAGGTGATGCTCGATACGCCGCCATATAACACGGAATATCTGGATGATATTCTTGCAGCGATAGATAAGCAATATCTGCTGAAGTTTAAGTATGTTTCGGGATTTGGAGCGGAGAGCGATATCGTGCTGCAACCGGCTTTCGTGAGATATTTCAAACAACGGTGGTACGTTGTGGGAGTGAAGAAACAACGTTCGGCGTCCGAAGGGAAAGCCAATTCAAGTGCTGAACAGGATGAGAAGAAGCTTGTTCGGGTTCTTCCTTTCGACCGCATCAGTTTCCTGAAGCTTATTTGCGAGAAGCATCCGTTGCCGGCAAAGATGAAGAAGTTCCTGACTCCAGAGAATTATTATGAAGATTGCTTCGGCATCTATCGAATGGAGAATGTGCCCGTGGAGAAAATCCGCATCCGTGCCTTCTATCCGGAATACAATTATATCGAGGAGGTTCCGCTGCACGAGAGTCAGCAGAAAGTAAAGGAATCGAAAGATGGCATGTATCGGGAATATACCCTCACTGTCCGCTCCAGCCGTGATTTCCTTCAGGAACTGTTGTGGCATGGCAGAAATATCATCGTACTGAAGCCTGAGAACTTGAGGCAGGAGATGATTGGTATCTTAAAGGATATGACGAAGAGTTATGAAACCGGCGAATGCCTGAATGGGGAGGAATAAAAGAATCCTCAGATTGGGAATACACTGTGTGCCCAATCTGAGAAATTCCTGTTATTTATATTCCTTCTGTCAGGAATTTGCGAAGATGCAGGTGCGTGATGCCGTCATCATCATTTTTGGTGAGCAGAGGGGTCATGGAGATAACGTACTTCGGGTAGTTGTCCTTGATGGCACGGAGATTGCCAAACTCACGCTCTCTGGTTGCATCGTCGGCTATGATATAGGAAGCTTGCACGTAGATGCGTTCGCCGCCTGGTTTGGTACATACAAAGTCGATTTCTCCAGCTTGCAGTTGTCCTACATAAACTTGATAGCCCAAGCGTATGAGGTTCTGATAGATGATATTCTCTATCACTTTCTCGATGTCTCCTTCACGTGTTCCCCCGGCAATGGCATTTCTAATGCCGTTGTCTTCAAAATAAAACTTATCGTTGGTTTCAAAGATACGTTTGCCGTGGATGTCATAGCGGTTCACCTTGTGTAGGATATAGGCTTCACAAAGGAAGGATATGTAATTGGTGATAGCTGCCGAAGCAATGGATTCTCCTTGAGATTTCATATATTTGGAGATGCTGTTGGCTGAGATGAGTTTACCTGTATTATCTGCCAGGAAACGCACCAGGTTCTCTAAGAATGGCACGTTTCTAATTTGGTTGCGCATAATGACATCCTTAAGCAAAACGGTATGGTAAATATCCATTTGATATTCACGTGCATCATCCTCTTCAAGACCTATCTTTGCCAGACC
>OGDY01002511.1_pt1 | contig 16753 bp, 10 predicted proteins | sample 1570341 | NCBI WGS metagenome assembly OGDY01 (sample SAMEA2581972, study PRJEB24529) | metagenome | biome: Human gut stool | place: China | collected 2011 | reverse complement strand
GAGAAAGTTGCTTTCCATCACGGGGAAACTTTCTTTCCACCATGGTGGAAAGAAAAAACCTCCATGGTGGAAAGAATAAGCATTCGGATGGAAAAAGCTAACCGTTGGAAGGGAAAAAACATAAGAATGCCTAAGAAAGAAGTTAGCTATTGCAGTTAATTCATACCTTTCGGATTATGAACAAAGTGTGATAAGGTAAAATACAGATGTACGAAGGTTAAAGAAGCAAGGATTCGCATTTTTTCCCCGAAAAGGAAATGCCCTTCCGTTTTCTTTTACTAATTTTGCAATTTGTAATCCTCAGAACAGAGATGAAGACAGAGACAGCATCATATAACTTGCTAAATTCTATTTCTGACCCGGAAGACCTGCGCAAGCTGAGTGTTGAGCAACTCCCGGAAGTCTGCAAAGAATTGCGGCAGGACATTATAAAAGAAGTTTCGTGTAACCCGGGACACTTTGCAGCCAGTCTGGGGACGGTAGAATTGACCGTCGCCCTGCATTATGTGTTCAATACCCCCTACGACCGTATTGTGTGGGACGTAGGCCATCAAGCGTATGGTCATAAGATACTAACCGGACGCCGGGAAACATTCTCCACAAACAGGAAATTCAAAGGCATTCGTCCTTTCCCTTCTCCCGATGAAAGCGATTATGACACTTTCACCTGCGGACATGCGTCTAATTCCATCTCTGCAGCACTCGGCATGGCCGTAGCAGCAGAAGAAAAAGGAGAAAAAGATCGCCATGTGGTTGCTGTAATAGGCGACGGCAGCATGAGTGGAGGACTGGCTTTTGAAGGATTGAATAACGCCTCTGCAAGCTCCAACAATCTTCTCATTATCCTCAATGATAATGACATGGCCATCGACCGCAGCGTAGGTGGTATGAAGCAATACTTATTCAACCTGACAACTTCGAACCGTTATAACCAACTGCGTTTCAAAATATCCAAGATGTTATTCAAAGTGGGCATTCTTAATGAAGACCGCCGTAAAGCACTCATTCGTTTCGGTAATAGTCTGAAATCGATGGCTGCCCAACAACAGAACATCTTCGAGGGAATGAATATCCGTTATTTCGGTCCCATCAACGGGCATGATGTAAAGAATATCGCCCGCATCCTGCGGGATATCAAAGACATGAAAGGACCGAAAATCCTACATTTACATACGGTCAAAGGAAAAGGATTTGAACCGGCAGAAAAGGCACCGGGTATCTGGCACGCACCGGGTAAGTTTGATCCTGAAACCGGCGAACGCTTTACGGCAGACACTCACAACCTGCCCCCACTCTATCAGGATGTGTTCGGTGAAACCCTTGTGGAACTTGCCGAACAGAACCCACGCATTGTCGGTGTCACTCCCGCCATGCCTACAGGATGCTCTATGAACATGCTGATGAAGGCAATGCCCGACCGTGCCTTTGATGTAGGAATTGCTGAAGGACATGCCGCAACCTTCTCAGGAGGTATGGCAAAAGAGGGAATGCAACCGTTCTGTAATATCTATTCCTCATTCATGCAACGTGCCTATGATAACGTCATCCACGACATAGCCATACTCAAATTGCCCGTCGTACTTTGTCTGGATCGTGCCGGACTGGTAGGCGAAGACGGACCAACGCACCACGGTGTGTTCGACTTAGCTTATTTCCGTCCCATTCCCAATCTAACTATATCATCACCCATGAACGAGCATGAACTGCGCCGCCTCATGTACACGGCACAGTTGCCGGATAAAGGACCGTTCGTCATCCGCTATCCTCGCGGACGTGGTGCGCTGATAGATTGGAAATGCCCATTGGAAGAAATACCCGTCGGCAAAGGACGCAAACTAAAAGATGGCAAAGACCTCGCTATACTCACACTTGGTCCGATAGGTAATATTGCCGCAAAAGCCATCGAACGGGCAGAAAAAGAAAAAGATATATCAATAGCACATTATGACCTGCGTTTCCTTAAGCCGCTGGACGAGGAAATGCTGCATGAAATAGGACACTCATTTTCCCGCATCATCACCATTGAAGATGGCATACGGAAAGGCGGCATGGGTAGTGCCGTCCTGGAATTTATGGCCGACAATGGATATACCCCACACGTACAACGCATAGGTGTGCCTGATACGTTTATAGAACATGGAACAGTACAGGAGTTGTATCACTTGTGTGGTATGGATGAAAAAGGGATATTAGAAAGCATAATAAAGGAGCGATGAAAATTATTATTGCCGGTGCCGGCGCAGTAGGCACACACTTGGCAAAATTGCTGTCCCGCGAAAAGCAGGACATCATATTGATGGACGACAATGAGGAAAGGTTGAGCACTCTCAGTTCTAACTTTGACTTAATGACGGTCACGGCTTCACCTACTTCCATTCAAGGGTTGAAAGAAGTGGGGGCTAAAGAGGCAGATCTCTTTATAGCCGTCACTCCCGACGAGAGCCGTAACATGACCGCATGTATGTTGGCTACCAACCTTGGTGCGAAAAAGACAGTTGCCCGCATCGACAATTACGAATATCTTCTGCCCAAAAATAAAGAATTCTTCAAAAAACTGGGTGTAGATTCACTGATTTATCCGGAAATGCTTGCAGCAAAAGAAATCGTATCCTCCATACGTATGAGTTGGGTACGCCAATGGTGGGAATTTTGTGGCGGGTCTTTGATACTGATCGGTACCAAAATGCGTGAGAAAGCGGAAATACTGGATATCCCCCTGCACCAACTTGCCGGGACGGATAAACCCTATCACGTAGTGGCCATCAAACGCGGCAACGAGACACTTATTCCGCGTGGTGACGATGTAATTAAACTACATGATATTGTTTATTTCACCACCACCCGCAAATATGTACCCTATATACGCAAGATAGCCGGTAAGGAAGATTATGCCGATGTACGTAACGTAATGATCATGGGTGGAAGCCGCATTGCCGTACGAACCGCACAATATGTACCCGACTATATGCAGGTAAAGATCATAGACAACGACCTGAACCGTTGCAACCGTCTGACGGAGATTCTCGATGATAAAGTTATGATTATCAATGGTGATGGTCGTGATATGGACCTACTGATTGAAGAAGGTCTGAAGAATACGGAAGCTTTCGTAGCACTGACGGACAATTCGGAAACGAATATTCTCTCCTGCCTTGCAGCCAAACGTATGGGCGTCAGCAAAACAGTGGCAGAAGTAGAAAATATAGATTATATAGGCATGGCGGAAAGCCTCGATATCGGTACAGTGATCAATAAGAAGATGATTACTGCCAGTCACATTTATCAAATGATGCTGGATGCTGATGTCAGCAATGTAAAATGTCTTACTTTTGCCAATGCCGACGTTGCAGAATTTACCGTGAAGGCCGATTCTAAAATCACCAAACATCAAGTTAAAGACCTCGGTTTACCAAAGGGAGCTACCATCGGTGGATTAATCCGCCAAGGTGAAGGTGTGGTAGTAACCGGTAATACCCAGATAATACCGGGCGACCACGTAGTAGTGTTCTGCCTGAATATGATGATTAAAAAGATTGAGAAATTCTTTAATTAATTATGAATGATGAATTAGCTGCGCCACACGCTTTGCTACAAAGTCCGTTCATAATTCATAATCTATAATTCATAATTTAATTACGTGATTAACTTTAAGATAGTAATACGGATTATCGGTATTCTCCTGTTGCTTGAAACAGTGATGCTGTTAGCCTGTTCCGGCGTTTCGTTCTATTATCAGGACGAAGCATTGGTAGATTTCTGGGTATCGGCAGGTATCACAGCAGGCGCGGGATTGCTTCTGGCAGCCATGGGCAAGGGAGGAGATCGCCAACTAACACGCAGGGACGGATATGTACTCGTCAGCTTTGCGTGGATAGCATTCTCACTTTTCGGCATGCTGCCATTTTATATCAGCGGATATATACCGAGCATCACCAACGCTTTCTTTGAAACAATGTCCGGCTTCAGCAGTACGGGCGCCACCATATTGGATGACATAGAATCACTGCCCCATGGACTTCTCTTCTGGCGCAGTATGACCCAGTGGATAGGCGGTTTGGGAATTATCATGTTTACCATTGCCATCCTTCCGATATTCGGTGTCAGTGGTTTGCAGGTCTTTGCAGCCGAAGCCAGCGGACCGACACACGATAAAGTACATCCGCGTATAGGCATTACCGCCAAATGGATTTGGAGTATCTATGCAGGCATTACGTGTATTCTTGTCGCCTTACTGATGCTGGGCGGAATGGATTGGTTCGACAGTGTTTGCCACGCATTTGCCACTACCGGCACAGGTGGTTTCTCCACAAAACAAGCCAGTGTGGCTTATTATCAGTCTCCCTACATTGAATATGTAATATCCATCTTCATGTTTATATCCGGCATCAACTTTACGTTATTGTTATTTTTCGTCAACCGGAAATTCAAGAAAGTTATTCATGATGCTGAGTTGAAATGGTATTTCTGGTCGGTAATACTGTTCACCGGCTTAATCGCTGTCATACTCTTCTATTCCAAGCCCATGGGAATGGAAGATGCCTTCCGTAAATCACTGTTCCAGGTTATCTCGCTGCACACCTCTACCGGTTTTGCTACAGATGACTACATGTTATGGCCCGCTGTAACATGGGGATTACTAACCATTGTTATGCTGATGGGAGCCTGTGCAGGAAGCACGACAGGTGGTCTCAAATGTATCCGCATGGTTATTCTCGGCAAAGTAGCGCGTAATGAATTCAAACATATTCTCCATCCGAATGCAGTGTTACCGGTCAGGATTAACAAACAGGTTATTTCACCTTCCGTACAATCTACCGTACTGGCATTCTGCTTTATATATGCAGTTATTATTATCATCAGTGTACTGATCATGATGGGACTGGGTATCGGTTTTGTAGAATCTGTGGGTTGCGTAGTATCCAGTATCGGTAATATGGGTCCCGGATTGGGTGAGACAGGTCCTGCCTTCTCATGGAATGCATTGCCCGATATAGCAAAATGGTTATTAGCTTTCCTCATGCTTCTGGGGCGTCTGGAATTATTCACCGTATTACTGCTTTTTACCCCGGAATTCTGGAGAAGAAGTTGATATAAGGCAAAAAAGTGCTAAAAACAAAGTACTTTGCCAACTCTATATAACAAAATAGCCAATATTTGTTATACATTTGCAGCCGAATGAAAAAAGTAGTTGTATGAGACAGTGCATAAAATACTTCATGATAGTCTTGCTCGGCGTATTATTATACGACAGCGTCGCACAGGCGGCAGGTATATCATGCACTTTCATACGCAATGATGAAGAACGCTGCATCCTATCCCAGGCTCCTACTACTGCCCACAAACAAGATATCCGTAGCATATTATATGACCACTTCTCGTCTATACCTTTATATATGGACAATGTGGACAGTACGCAAGTACCCGGTAACAAGAGTGTCTTGCTATTGCTGAATTATTTTCGAATGTGCTGGCTATCCGATTCTTCAATCGGTGATTCGCCTCTACATACTTCTTTCTATCCTGTACCCGACCCGCTTTCTTACTATGTATTCGGGCTGAGAAAGATTATCATTTGATAAAAAGTCAGGTAGGCCCTATCGCTTACCAAAGTCCGTCGAAGGCAATTCAGAGGTATTGCCTATTTCGACCAACTATCCTATTATATACATCTAAAAGTTAATTAGATTTATGAACTTTACTTTGTTAGTAGTCGTCTTGCTGACGGCAATTGCTTTCGTGGGTATTGTTATCGCATTGTCAAAAGCGATATCACCCCGTTCGTACAATCCACAGAAGATGGAAGCGTACGAGTGTGGTATCCCTACCCGTGGTAAATCATGGATGCAAGGCCGGGTAGGTTACTATCTGTTTGCCATCCTGTTCCTGATGTTTGATGTGGAAACAGTATTCCTGTTCCCATGGGCAGTTATTGCCCGTGACCTGGGAATAGCAGGATTACTCAGTATCTTATTTTTCTTACTTATCCTTGTATTGGGACTTGCCTACGCATGGCGGAAAGGAGCATTGGAATGGAAATAAAGAAAAAGCCCAAAATAAAATCTATCCCGTATGAAGAATTTACGGATAATGAAACATTGGAGAAACTCGTTCGCGAACTTAATGCCGGAGGTGCAAACGTCGCCCTCGGAGTATTGGACGATTTCATCAACTGGGGACGTAGTAATTCGCTGTGGCCGCTTACGTTTGCAACAAGTTGTTGCGGTATCGAGTTCATGGCACTGGGTGCCGCGCGCTATGACATGGCGCGTTTCGGATTTGAAGTAGCCCGTGCCAGTCCGCGACAGGCAGATATGATCATGGTATGCGGAACCATTACCAATAAGATGGCGCCTGTACTAAAACGCTTGTACGACCAGATGCCGGATCCTAAATATGTGGTTGCTGTAGGTGGATGTGCTGTTAGTGGGGGACCGTTTAAGAAGTCATACCACGTAGTCAATGGGGTAGATAAAATTCTACCGGTGGATGTGTACATTCCTGGATGCCCTCCCCGCCCGGAAGCATTCTACTATGGTATGATGCAATTGCAACGCAAAGTGAAAATTGAAAAATTCTTCGGTGGAGTAAACAGAAAAGAACCCAAACCGAAAGAGGAGACAGAAAAATAATCAGAATATGGATAATATACGATTTATAAAACCTGCGGACTTACATGCTGAAATGCTCCGTCTGTACCGCGAAGAGCAGATGGACTTCCTAAAGTGCCTTAGCGGTATGGACTGGGGAGAACCCGCCGATGGAGATGCACCGGATGCTCCACGCGGACTGGGTGTTGTCTACCTGCTGGAATCCACCGCTACCGGTAAGCAAGCAGCAGTACGTACTGCTACCTTGGACCGCAAGAATCCTGAATTACCCAGTGTCAGCGACATTTGGAAAGCAGCGGACTTCAATGAACGTGAAGTATATGACTTCTATGGCATTGTCTTCATAGGACACCCTGATATGCGTCGTCTCTACCTGCGTAATGACTGGGTAGGTTACCCGATGCGTAAAGATAACGATCCGGAAAAGGACAACCCATTGCGCATGGACAATGAAGAAACTATCGATACCACTATCGAGTTGAAACTGAACCCGGATGGTACCGTGAGAAATAAAGAGCTGGTGCTCTTTGGTGACGAGGAATACGTTGTGAACATCGGCCCCCAACACCCAGCTACACATGGCGTAATGCGTTTCCGTGTATCACTGGAAGGTGAAACGATCGATAAGATAGATGCTAACTGTGGTTACATCCACCGGGGTATTGAAAAGATGTGCGAAAGCCTTACTTATCCTCAAACCTTGGCTTTGACCGACCGCTTGGATTATCTGGGTGCACACCAGAATCGCCATGCCCTGTGTATGTGTATTGAACAGGCAATGGGTATAGAAGTGAGTGAAGATGAGGGCGATACCCATACCTGAATCTGAAGAATAACCATACTGGTCAGAGAAGTAAGCAGGTGCCCAGAAGAGGAAGAACCACCAAACACCATCAGTCATCAACTTACCTACGATGAATGACCAGGTCTGACGGTAGCTGAAGCACTTCAGAAAGCCGATAGTTTTCTCCTCAGCGGCAGTTTCTGTCTCTTTCCCAGCCTCAATCTTTTCGAGGTCCTCATCCTGTTCAATATAAGTAAGTTCAACCTTGTTTACATGCTTGCTCTTAGATGGTTTGTCATAGAGCCATACCCAGAGGCCCATCCATACATAACCGAGCACACCGATGATGATGAATGCCCACTCCCAGCCCAGGCTGCGAGCCAACAATGGAATGGTAGCTGGTGCTGCCAAAGCGCCTACTGAAGCACCACTGTTGAAGATAGCGGTAGAGAAAGCACGGTCTTTCTTAGGGAAATACTCTGCTGTTACCTTGATGGCTGCAGGGAAGTTACCTGCCTCACCCACAGCAAGAATCAAGCGGCAAGAGAGGAACAGCCATACACTGATTGTAGCAATCGCTACAGCTGCATCACTACCAGCCTGTACCATGCGGAGCGCCTCGATAGAATCATAACCTTCCATCTGCATAGCTACCCAACCGCAACCGGCGTGCATCACAGCACCTGTTGACCATACGAAGATGGCGATGAGATAACCTTTCTTGGTGCCCATCCAGTCAACAAACTTACCTGCGAAGAGGTTAGCGATGGCATAGAAGATGGAGAAAAGACCGGTGATGGTACCATAGTGATCATCTGTCCAGTGGAATTCTGGAGCAATGAAGTCTTTCCATGTTAAAGAGAGAACCTGACGGTCCATGTAATTGACTGTGGTTGCGATGAAGAGCAGCGCACAGATTACCCAACGGAAGTTGGACATTTTACTTGTTGTAATAGGGCTCATTTTATAAAAAAGTTTTTAAGCGTTATACTTATTTTTATTTTAAATTACTATTTAGACGGCAAAGCCTGGCTCATATTAATCATAAACCAGGTTGCCATATCATGTATCTTATTATTCCAATGTAGGAATCTTCACTACCTGCATATCGTTGTAGATCAGATTCTCACCTGCCATACCCCAGATAAAGGTATAGTTGCTGGTACCTGCTGCACAGTGGATAGACCACTCTGGAGAAATCACAGCCTGCTCGTTGTTCAACCAGATAGGACGTGTCTCCTGTGGTTCACCCATTACGTGGAGAATCTTCTGACCCTCTGGTACATTATAATAGAGGTAAGTCTCCATACGGCGGAGGTGAGTATGAGCTGGCATGGTGTTCCATACAGAACCCTCCTTCAACTCAGTAACACCCATCTGCAACTGGCAGGTACGAACACCAGCTACACCGTCGATAATCAACTGGTGGATTACACGGTCGTTGCTCTCCTTCAGGCTACCAGCCTTGATGTTGTTGGCATCCTTCAGGGTAATCTTCTTGGTAGGATATGTCTGATGAGCACAAGCGCTGTTCATATAGAACTTAGCTGGCTTAGCTGCATCCTTGCTGCTTACCTCGATGTTCTTGGCACCACGACCTACATAGAGAGCCTCCTGGAAACCGAGCGTATACTTCTTGCCGTCAACGGTAACAGTACCCTCGCCACCGATGTTGATGATACCCAACTCGCGGTTGTCGAGCAGATTCTTCTCATCGTTTGGCTTGTCTGTATAGAGAGGAGCGATAGAAGTCAGCTTCAGAGGAGCGGTTGTTGGCTCAGCACCACCAATGAGGAAGCGGTCGAACATGGTGTATGTCCAGTTTACCTCGCCTGGAGCAAACACCTTCTCGATAGCGAATTCACTGCGAAGGCGGTCTGTTGTATAGTGCTTTGCATCCATCGGATTGCTTGCATAACGAACGTTGTAGTTAGTGTAGGCATTTTCTGCCTTCACTTCATAACCACATTTTCCACACTGACCAAAAGCCTGACTTGCTGTTAATACCATTGCTGCTAATATTAATGTTAATTTCTTCATAATTATCTTGTTTTATTTTTTACCTTTTTACTTTTTTTCTTCCTTCACGATGCGCTGACGGTTGATAACCATCATGGCTACCGTGATGACTGCGAGAACACCCATACCTACGTATGAAAGCTTCACACCGCGATAGATAACCCATCCGAAGAGAGAGGATGCGAAATCGAGTGCACCGCCTGAGAATCCGTCAGGGATATGAGCGGCATTATCGCCTGTTGCTGCATAAACCTGGTTGGCTGCCAGCGTAAAGTCCGGTGCCATATCGGTAACGAAATAGAGACCGATGACGAGGGTTACCAGGCCGATGATAAGCGTCTTCACCACATTACCTCTTGTAAACGGCAGAATCATTGGGAAGAGGTAGAACATACCTGCCAACGAAGCCAAAGGCAAGAATTGGTTGCCTGGCAGGAAGACTGCGATAGCCAGGATAACCGGAATCAGAATCACAGATGCTACCAGAGTAGTAGGATGGCCGATTACCAGGGCAGGACTCATACCGATATGAACCTTCTTGCCGTTAAACTTGGTCTTCACCAACTCCTGTGTCTTCTCTGAGATAGGCTTCAAACCGTCGATAAACAGGGCTGTAATACGAGGAATCAGCTCCATCACGGCTCCCATCGTTACACCCAGGAAGAGAATCTTCTTGATATCGAGCTGGGCTGCCCAACCTATCAGGGCTCCTACGATAACACCGAGTACCAGTGGCTCGCCGAGCACACCAAACTTCTTCTTCAGTCCCTCTGCATCGATATCGAACTTAGAGAAGCCCGGAATCATATCGAAGAGTTTATTGAAAACGATTGCGAATGGCATGAAACTCTGGCAGAATGGTTGCGGAATAGAGATACCATCCAAATCGTAATATTTCTGGAATCTGTCGGCTGTCAGGTCTGCACAGACCAAGGTATTGATGTAGCAGACGATGGCTGCGAAATAGCCCCAGAGCAAACTCTGACCCATCACGAAGTAAGCCACTGCACCGATAAAGGCGAAGTGCCAGTAGTTCCAGAGGTCGATATTCACTGTACGTGTTGTCTTGGTAATCAACATCAGGAAGTTGACACCCAGACAGATTGGGATAATCAATGCGCCCACTGCTGTATTGTAAGCTACAGCTGCAGCTGCTGGCCATCCCATGTCAAAAACGTTTAACTGTAAGTGGTAGATGGCTGAAATAGCCTTCAATGGGTCGTTGAAGTTGGTAGTCAGCAATGCAGTTACCACGCCCAAGCCTACGAAACCCACGCCTACGAAGAGTCCCGACTTCAGAGCCTTTCCGAATTTCATGCCAATACACAGACCGATGACCGTGAAGATGATAGGCATCATCACGCTCGCACCGAGACTGATAATATAGCTAAATACTTGTTCCATTTTAATTTGTAGTATTGTTTAATTGTTAGAAAATACACGACAAAGAGCACCCTCTCTTGTCTCTTTATGATTTGTTGTGTGCAAAGATACACTTTTTTCTTCAATTACAATACGTTTTGATGGAAAAAATTACGCAAAAAAAATCCCATCAGAACATTTCTGATAGGATTTCTCTATTTTTATACGTTTTTAAATGATTTTTTACCGAATCGGTCTTCATTCTTCCCTCTTCGTTCTTCCCTCTTCACTTCCTAGTCCTGGAAGTAAACTCTCTTCACACGGTTGCTGATGGTGGTCAGCACCTCGTAAGGGATGGTCTCGAGGATGTCGCTCAGTGTCTGGACAGGCAGATGCTCGCCGAAGATTTCTACCGAATCTCCTTCCTTGCAAGGGATGTCGGTCACGTCTATCATAGCCACATCCATACAGATGTTGCCCACATAATCTGCCTTCTGGCCGTTCACCAGACAGTAGGCATGACGGTTGCCCAGACGGCGGTTCAGTCCGTCAGCATATCCGATAGGGATGGCTGCGATGACGCTGTCTCTGTCGAGAATCGTCTTGCGGCTGTAGCCCACACTGTCGCCTGCCTTCACGTTGTGCATCTGCAGAATAGTTGTCTTCAGAGTGCTCACGCAGTTGATGGTCTTGTTGTTGCGCGAATTGATGCCGTAGAGTCCGAGTCCCAGACGGCACATATCCAGCTGGCGCTCCGGGAAGTGCTCGATACCTGCCGAATTGCAGATATGGCGCAATATCTTATGGTCGAAGGCTGCCTGCAACTGCTTGCTGCCCTTGTCGAAGAGTTCAAACTGATGAGCTGAGAAATCATCGAAGCTGTCGTCATCGCTGCCCACGAAGTGAGAGAACACAGAACGTGGGATGATGGCATTCTGGTGCTTCAGCTTGCCGATGAGTTCCTCCATATCGTTCTCAGGGTCGAAGCCCATGCGGTGCATGCCGGTATCCAGCTTGATATGGACAGGGAAACCGGTTACTCCCTCTTTCTCAGCTGCCTTGATGAGCGCATCGAGCAGACGGAAAGAGTAAACCTCAGGCTCCAGGTCGTAATCGAACATAGTCTTGAAGGCGGTCATCTCCGGATTCATGATCATGATGTTGCTGGTGATGCCGTTCTTGCGCAGCGTAACGCCCTCATCGGCTACAGCCACAGCCAGATAGTCTACACGATGGTCCTGCAGGGTCTTGGCTATCTCTACGGCACCTGCACCGTAGCCGTCTGCCTTGATCATGCATACCAGCTTGGTTTCCGGCTTCATAAACGCACGGTAATAGTTCAGATTGGCTACCACGGCATTCAGATTCACCTCCAGCGTAGTCTCGTGTACTTTCTGTACCAGCAGTTCGGTGAGCTGGTCGAAGCCAAACTGACGGGCGCCCTTCAGCAGAATCACCTCATCGCGCAGGGAAGCAAACACCTCGCTGGCGATGAATTCCTCTACATTCGGGAAGAAGAACTTCTCTGAAATCTGAATCACGTCGTGCTGCTTGCAGAGCTCAGGACCGATACCGATGAACTTTACCACGCCACGTTTACGGGCTAAATCGCTCACCTCTTTATATAATACCTCCGGTGCCTGACCGCTCTGGTAAATGTCGCTCAATATCAGTGTATGGCGACGACCGCGATGGTCAGGACGGCGGTTCATGAAGTCGAGAGCGATATCAAGCGAATTGATATCACTGTTGTAGCTGTCGTTGATCAGCGTACATCCGTGCTGTCCTACCTTCACCTCCAGTCTCATTGCCACAGGTTCGAGCTGTGCCATGCGCTTGTCGATATCTTCAGCCGAAAGACCGAGTTTCGATGCCACGACGGCAGAGATGATGGCATTCTGTACAGATGCATCGTCGATGAACGGGATAGAGAAACTGTCTTCCACACCTTTGTATATATAGGTAATCACGCTCACGCTCTGCTGCTTCTCGATGTTCTTTACATAGAAAGGAGCCTCCGCATTCTTGAGCGACCAGAAGAGTTTCTCGCCCTTATAGTCGGGATATTCGGCTATCACCTTGCTGATAACCTCGTCATCGCCATCATAGATTACGGTCTCTGCATCATGGAAGAGGATGAGTTTCTCCCGGCATTTCTCCTCCATGGAAGAGAAGTTCTCCTGATGGGCAGCACCCAGATTGGTCAGTACGGCGATGGTTGGCTGGATGATGTCACGCAGGGCAAGCATTTCGCCAGGCATACTGATACCTGCCTCGAAAACGCCCACCTGGGTCTGCTCGTTCATCAGCCATACCGACAATGGCACACCTATCTGAGAGTTGTAACTGCGCGGACTGCGGGTAACAAACATGCTTGGCGAGAGCAGCTGGTAGAGCCACTCCTTGACCATGGTCTTGCCGTTTGAACCCGTGATGCCTACGATAGGGATGTTAAACTCGTCACGGTGGCGCTCAGCCAGACGCTGGAGAGCCTCGAGCGTATTTACTACCTTCAGGAAGTTGGCTCCCGGATAATCAGAAGCATAGCCCTTAGGCACATTCGTTACAACAAAGTTTTTCACACCTCTGCGATACAGCTCAGGGATGTAGTTATGACCATCATTACGTTCCGACTTGAGCGCAAAGAACAGAGTTTCCTCTGGGAAACAAAGTGAACGACTATCGGTCAGGATAAAACCGATGTTGGTATCATTGTCTCCATAGCGACGCGCACCTATCAGTGTGGTTACCTTTTCAATAGTATATGTCATTGTCTTGTTATTTAAATATTCTTTATTTTATAAGAGATGATATTTCTCCTCAAATTGTCTTTTCTTCTCTTCCGTCCTGGCGATGAACTTCTGGTGTTCCTCGCTCTCGGGATGGAAGGGCTTGTGGCCGAGTGCTTCGCGGATAGGTCTCCAGTCTTCCAGAAACAGCTCTGCTGCCTTGCCGAAGTAAGTTGCCCGGAACCGCTCCCAGATATATTCCACAGCCTGTTCGCTCGGGTGCAGCATGTCTTCCTTGTAGAAGCGGTAGTCACGAAGTTCATCGTTCATGATCTCGTAAGCCGGAAAATAGCTCACCACTCCGGGATTCTCCTTCACCAGCTTATCGGCTGCCAGCAGGAGCGTAGCCTTCGAAAGCTGACTCCCGTGATAGCCGTATTTCGCATAGCGGATAGGGCTTACCGTGATGATTACCTTCAGAGTGCCTTCACTGCTACCGGATGCTGCGGTCTGCGATTTCAGCAGATTGATAGCCTTCTGCAGATAGCCGGCACATTCGTCCACGCTCAGTTCCCGCTCTTCGAAGAGGCGCTGCGGGCGCTTCTGGCAGTTGTCCACTATCTCGCCCGTCTCCTTCAGGATATACACATGGTTGGTACCCAGCGTAAAGACAGCCACACGGGGACGCACCTCGGAACATTTCTCTACCGTATGGAGAATGCTTGCCGGATTATACATCACCCCGAAGGGATTCACCGTAGCCCGGAAGCGGTTCTCCACAAACCGCCGCCCCAGATTGTCGGCAAAGCAACTGCCCACAAAGAGCATCCGCTCTGCCGCCCCTATCTCGAAGTCGGCCTTCGGAATATCTATTTCTGTTCTAAATCGCATCATCAGAATTTGCAATCAGTCTATCAGTCTAAGGGGATTTGCAATCCCCGCTATTCCTTCTTGCGCTTTCTCACCTCAACCACTACACCTATTATAATAAGGAGAGCCAGAACGCCATAACCGATGTAAGCCACCGTCTCGGTATTCTTGAGCGACTGAGGATGGAAATCGAGAACTACTTTGTGGTTACCAGCTTTCACGTTCAGCGCACGCAGAATATAGTTCACTCTGCCCAGCTCAGCCGGCTGTCCATCAACCGTAGCCGTCCAGCCCGGATAGTAAATCTCAGAGAATACGATCACGCCGCCCTTGCTCGACTTCACCTCGTAAGTCAGGTTGTTCGGCTTATACTGCGTCATCTTCACCACCGAAGTATCATCCTGCTTCACGCTCTGCGCCAGCTGTTCCTTGAATTTGGCATCAGCCACAGCCACGTGTCGGAGGTTCACCTTGCCCACGCCATCAATTTCCTCGTTGGCATTGTTCACATACTTCACCTCGTCTACGAACCATGCATTGCCGTAGGCATACGGATTCAGAACCGGAACGGTCTGTCCGCCCTGCAGCGGCATGATGAAGTATTTGGTATTCAGCATGTTCAATACCGGATAGATACTGTCGCCGTTCACCTTGGTCATATCGCCGCCCGCAGCAGCTACCGCCTGCATCGTCTTCTGCATCTCAGAAGCGATATGTGCATCTATCATCTCCTGGTAGCGACGGAGCTTGGCTGGATGATAACCGCCGATGCTCTTGTGGTAGTAAGAGGTCTCGTTCTCATTGAATGTATTCGATGCCAGATTCAGCACACGGTAGTCGAGTGCCTTGTCACGGCAGATAATCTTGTCGGTCTCGGTCATCTGCTGCGGTGTATCGCGCTGCGCCTTGTCTACGAACATATCATCGTAGAGATAGCGCTTGTTCACCATCCACATATCCACCAGACAGAGCACGGCGATGCCGGCAATCATATATTCCTTGCCCAGCTTCTTCATCTTGAAGAGCATCAGCAGTGCCGAACCGATGAGGATAATCCAGAACGAACGCCAGCAGTCGGATGTAAAGATGCCCTTGCGGATATCCGTCAGATTGCTCATGATTGGAGAGATATACTCCTGAGGCAACTGCTGCAGCGCCTGTGTCTCCTGTACCGATACGAAATCTGGGAAGAATACGCCCGGCATGATGGCAAAGAGCAGACAGAAGCCTGCTGTCAGACCGAAGCTGGCATATACATATTTTATCTTCTCTGTCAGAATCTCCGGCTCATCTACAATCTTCTTCAGCGCCATCATCGACAGGAACGGGATGGTGAATTCTGCGATGACCAGGATAGATGCCACCGTTCGGAACTTGGCATACATCGGCACATAATCGAGGAAGAAATTGGTAAACGGCATGAAGTTTCTACCCCAGGCGAGCAGAATGCTCAGGATGGTGGCAGCAAGCATCGCCCACTTCATCGGACCCTTCACGATAAACAGGCCCAGGATAAAGAGCATGCAGACGAAGGCACCTACATATACAGGTCCGCTCGTTCCCGGCTGGTTGCCCCAGTACTGTCCCAGCTGCTGGTAAATCTGAACGAAGTTAGGATCAGCCTTTTCCATCGCCTGCTGGTTCTGCGCCAGCGGCACGGAGGCACCGCCCTTGGCATTCGGAATCATCAGCGTCCACGTTTCGTCGATACCATAGCTCCACTGTGTGATATAGTCTCTATCCAGACCGCTGCTGGTCTGGTTAGCCGCATTTTTCTTTACGAGTTCACTCTTTCCACGCATGGTTTCCTGACCATACTGCCAGGTATGATAAAGGTTCGAGAGGTTGAGCGAGATACCGATGAGGGCACCCACCACGCATACCGCCGTAGCCTTTCCGAAGCGTGCAAGTTCACCTTTCTTGATGGCATCTGCCAGGAAGGCAATCACCATGAAGAGGATGATAAAGAGGTAGTAATAAGTCATCTGCACGTGGTTAGCCTGCACCTCGAAAGCCGAGAAGATGGCAGTAAGGAGCAGTCCCTTGAGATACTTGCCCCGATAGGCAAGCACCACGCCCGCAATCATCGGCGGCAGATAAGCCAGCGCCCATACCTTCCAGATATGTCCGGCAGCGATAATGATAAAAAAGTAGGACGAGAATGCCCAGATGATACTTCCCAGCGCCGCCAGCGACTGTCTGAAGTTGAAGGCACGCAGCATGATATAGAAACCCAGGAGGTATACAAAAACATACCAAACATAGTCTGGCAACCACAGATGATATGCCTTCACAATCTGGCTGAGCACCTGATTACTGTCATACGAAGGCGACATCTGATAGGTAGGCATACCGCCAAACACCGAGTTCGTCCATCGTGT
>OGDY01002499.1_pt1 | contig 16807 bp, 16 predicted proteins | sample 1570341 | NCBI WGS metagenome assembly OGDY01 (sample SAMEA2581972, study PRJEB24529) | metagenome | biome: Human gut stool | place: China | collected 2011 | reverse complement strand
TATTGTTCAACAAGGTGCAAGTTCCTCATTATAACTATGTTGGAGATTCAATATTAGGTTACAAAGCACATATGGGAGCTGGATCAATAATGTCTAATGTAAAATCTGATAAAAAACTAGTAGTTATAAAAGATGGAAAAGAACAAATAGAAACAGGAATAAAGAAAATAGGAGGAATGTTGGGGGATGAAGTAGAAGTAGGATGCGGCAGTGTGCTAAATCCAGGAACAATAGTCGGAAAACATACAAACATTTATCCGCTATCATCAGTAAGAGGTGTAATACCAGCAAACAGTATATATAAAAATAAAAACGAAATAGTAGAAAAATATTAAAAGTAAAGTCGAGCAAAATATAAAATGCTCGACTTTTTACGTGGGAAATCCCTTCTATTTATCTTATTGTTGATCAGGAATAAAGAAATCTACAACACCATAGATTAAAGCACCAATTATAGCTGCAATCCAAGAAATCGAATATCCAGCAACAAAATATTGTGTTACATATAAAACAGCTACTGCTAAAATGAAGCCTACAAATCCTTTTCCAAATGCACTAGCATGTAATCCAGTAAAGGTTGCTAGTAGGTAATCTACAACAGTTAGAATAACTGCGGCTAAGGCCAAAGCCCAAACATTACTTATTGTAAAACCTGGTGTAAAAAAGGCTGTTATTGCAAGAATAATTGCAGAAGTTACAAATCTTAAAATAACTTGACCAAAAGTATTAGGACGAGCAGAACTTCTTGTGTTAATATCATTGTTATCCATAAAAAAACCTCCCCATAATGTAATTTAATCATATTATTTGCAAAAAAGAATAAATTTATTCATTCGAAAAATGAATAAATAAAATATAAAAGCTAAAAATAAATAAAAAATGTTAGGAAGTTTTTTATATGTTAGCAACTTTTATTAGATCGATTGTAATTTATATAATTGTATTAATAGTAATGAGATTGATGGGAAAAAGAGAAATTGGACAGATGCAACCATTTGAACTTGCAATATCAATAATGATAGCAGATTTAGCATCAATTCCAATGACAGAAATAGGAATACCCATATCAAATGGAATAATACCAATACTAGGACTTTTAGTGATGCATTTAATTATATCAGTCTTAAACTTAAAAAGTAGTAAAATGAGAGAATTAATCTGTGGTAAACCAACAATATTAATATACAAGGGAAGAATCGATGAAGAAAAATTAAAAAAAGAAAGATTCACTTTAAACGAATTGGAAGAAAAATTAAGAAGCAATAATGTTATGAACATTGGAGATGTTGAATACGCAATACTTGAAACTAGTGGAGATATATCAGTAGTACAAAAGCCAAACAAAAGAGCAGCAACACCGGAAGACTTTGATATTATGCCAGAATTTGAAGGAATGGCATATAACCTTGTAATAGACGGAAAAGTAATGACGAAGAATTTGCAACAAATTGGCAAAAATTATGAATGGTTAAAAAAGCAAACAAATAAATTTCAAATGATGCCAGAAGAAGCCTTGATAGTAACGATAAATGCAAAAGGTGATTTCTATTGTCAAAAGAAACTTAGCAAAAAAGAACTAAAAGAAAATAAAAAAACAAATGGCAATTTATAGTCAGAGGAGGGAAAAATGCAGAAAGAAATAATAATTGTATTGATAATTATTGTGATAATAATTGCTGCACACGTGCTAACGCAAAATTATACAAAAAGCTGTGTAAAAGAAATGGATATAAAACTGAGTGAGATAGACGAATATGCAAGAAGATTAGAAAAAGAGGAGGAAACAGACAAGGAAGAATTAGCAAATAAAATAGAAAGAATGCAACAAGAATGGAGAAAGATGAATAGAAATTTAGCTTTTTATATAGAACATGATGAATTAGAAAAAGTAAATACATCATTGACACTTATGAAAGGTTATTTGGAAATGGAAGACTATAGCCAAGGAGTACCAGAACTTGAAAATTGTATTTATATTCTATACCATATCCAAGACAAACAATCATTAAAAATCATAAACTTGTTTTAAAAAATTAGCCAAGATAAACAATCTTGGCTAAAAATTTATTTTCGACAAATCAAGTTTTATCTCTTTTCCAGACAAGTAATCTAAAAATTCTGAGTCAGAAACAAAATTAAACTTTAAAAAATAACTAACTAAATTCTGGGTCTTGCAACCAAAAGCTTTATTAACTTCGTTAATACCATATTTTCCATCTCCAATTATAGGTAATCCAATATGAGCCAAATGAGCTCTTATTTGGTGAGTTCTGCCTGTGTGCAATACAACATCTAAAATACTAGAGTTGGTTCCCTTATCAGAAGAGATAATGGAGTATTCGGTTGTGATACTTAAATAACCTTTCTTTGGACTGTCGCTAATATATACAAGCGACTTTTTTGTATCCTTAAATAAATATGCATTTAATATTTTATGACGCTCCTTTGGAATACCATAAACCTTACAAACATAATGTTTTTCAATTTCATGATTTTTGAACTTTTTAAGCATGATTTCTAAAGCTTGAGAGCTTTTTGCAAAAATGGTTAAGCCAGAGGTGTTTCTATCTAATCTATGACAAGGGAAAACTTCAAAGCCATACATTTTGATTAAAGATGAAGTTAAAGAATTTGGACCAGTCACTTCCAATCCGATAGGCTTATTTACAACTAAAATATTATCGTCTTCGTAAATCGTGTCTATACAAACTTTGCCAAACAAAGCATCATCAGAAATATAGACTGAAACTGTATCTCCTGAATAAAGAGTCACATTTTCATTAATTCTAACATTGTTTACCCTAATATCCTTCTTTCTAAGAGCTTTATAAATAGAATTAATGCTTAAATTTGGGAACTCCTTTAACAACACACTATTCAACTTTTTACCATTATTCTTATTATCTATAATTAACGTTTTCATAATCTAAATTATACCGTAAAAGTTACAAAAAAGCAAATTTATTCAACTGGCATAATCTCAAATCTTCTTTCAAAATCCTTTGTGTCATCATAAGCCATATAGACAGAAGAAGTATTCTTTCTCAAAAATTCTATTATCTCATATACGTCAATCCAAATTTGATTATAACCTTCCTTTTGAACTTCATTAAAAATTAACTGCATTCCAAAATGTAAGTGAGGAATATTAATGTTATTTACATTTTCTTTTGCACTATAACCTGTCATACCAAGATAGCCGATAACATCTCCAGCAGATACAATTTGACCTTCTGCTAAATCTTTGGCATAAGGATGATCCTTTCTAAGATGAGCATAGTAGTAATATCGTTTCTTATCAAAACTTCTAATACCGACACGCCATCCGCCATACTGATTCCAACCCAAAGATTCAACATAGCCGGATTCTACGGCAATGACCGGAGTACCAATACTTCCAAGGAGGTCATTCCCTAAATGGACTCTTTTATAACCATAAGACCTAGCACTACCAAAATCCTTATAATGGCTGAAACTATAATTTTTGGCAATAGGCAAAAAGGCTTTTAAACCATATTTTTTAGTATAAGATTTATTTCCAGAACTATCACTTGTCTCGATTTCATACTCGCCAATAAACTCGTGAAAAATGGCATCATAACTTTGATAAAAATAATTATATAATTTCATATTAAAAGTCAACTCTTCCATGGTCTTACCTGAATTAAGCTCAGATACTAATTTATCCAAATCGGATTGCTTAAACAATTTTAAATTACCACCATATTTGCATCCTAAATAAGACATAAGCTCAATCCAATTTAGTTTAATAGTGCTATCTTGAGAATGCGAAGAAATATCTAAATCAGATAATTTTTTAAGTAAGGTAGCGGAGCCGTTGAACTCAACCCATTTAATATAACTATTAGAAGATTCTTCGGAATCTTTTGCGATATCTTCTACATTAACATTTGCAAAATCAGTCAAAGAGTTATCCTCAATGTCATTAACAGAAGGTTTTATGGTATTACTAAATCCAAAATAAACAAGAAGTAGTGATATGAAAATAATAAATGAAAAAAGCAAAAATCTTTTCAAAAGATTTAACTTGACAGACTTAATAAACACAAAATTCACCTCTATAAAAATATATTATAGAAAATGAATAATATTACAAAAACAAAAATACTCAAAAGCAAAACTTTTAATACTAGCAGGAGTAACAATAAGCTTGCTACTAGATGAAAAATTTAAGAACTCAATTAAACGATTTCAATGAAAATGAATTTTATAGATCAACACAACAATTCATAATAGAAAAAGATGGAACAAAATATGGAGGATATGCAAGAGTAGATATGTGGGGTTCTTATTGATGGTTAATAATCCAAAATTAACAAGCTAACAAAAACAATTTATTAGCTTGTTTTAATTTTTAATAGCTAACTATTGATTTTATATGTGATTTGATATAAAATAAGCACATAAGTTTAAGTACAATTTTAATATGGAGATAAGATAAAATGGAAAAAAGAATGAAAACATTTAAAGGTCACGAAATGGGGACTGTTAAAGATTATAAAGAATTATTAAATAGAGCAGTTGAAAAATATGGAGACAAAGTAGCTTTCAAAGATTTAAAAGCAAAAAATCCAGAATATGTTGAACATACATTTAAAGATTATAAAAATGATGTAACAAAACTAGGAACAGCCTTATTGGATATGGGGCTAGAGGGCAAAAAAGTTGCTTTAATAGGAAGAAATAGATATGAATGGTGTGTAACATATATGGCTGTTGCGTGTGGAAATATGATAATTGTTCCACTAGACAGATCACTGCCAAACAGTGAAATAAAATCATTAATCTCTAGAAGTGAAGCGGAAGCAGTTATATATGACGAAAAATACGAAGAAGCATTTGATGAGATAAAAAAAGAAAATAATACAAATTTAAAATACTATATTTGTATGGATAATCTAAATAAAAAAGATATTTTGTATTATCAAGATTTATTGAAAAAAGGAGAAGATAGTTTAGCAAACAACTACAATAAATTTGATAACATAGAAATAGATAATAATAAATTATCAGTATTACTATATACATCTGGAACAACATCAGTAGCGAAAGCAGTAATGCTATGTCAAAATAATGTTTGTTCAAATATAAATGCGATGCCACACTTTGTAATGATGTATGAAACAGATTCAATACTATCATTCTTGCCATTACACCATACATTTGAATGTACGATTTCATTTATATATGGATGTTTATATTGTGGAGCAACTTTAATATTCTGTGATGGACTAAAATACATATTAGACAACTTAAAAGAATATCACATTACAGTATTTGTTGGAGTACCACAAATGCTAGAACTAATGTATAAAAAATTAACAAAGGCAATAGAAAAACAAGGAAAAACAAAGCTAATAAATGTAATGAGCAAACTATGTAATTTCTTGCTATTCTTCCATATAGACATTAGAAGAAAAGTGTTTAAACAAATATTAGATAATCTTGGAGGAAAGTTAAGATTAATCCTTTATGGTGGAGCACCAATGGATAAACCAGCAATAATAGGACTTTCAAACTTTGGTATATCTATAAATCAAGGATATGGATTAACAGAAACATCGCCAGTTATATCAGCAGAAACAGATCACTTCAAAAAACCTGGAGCAACAGGACTTGTAATGTGCAATGAAGAAGCAAAAATATATAATCCAAATGATGAAGGAATAGGAGAAATTATAGTAAAAGGTCCAAATATAATGTTGGGATATTACAAAGATGAAGAAGCAACTAAAGAAGCTATAAAAGATGGATGGTTCTATACTGGAGATTTAGGATATATAGACAAAGAAGGATTTTTATACATAACAGGTAGAAAGAAAGACTTAATAGTATTAAAAAACGGAAAGAATGTATATCCATTGGAGTTAGAATTTTTAATTAGTAAATTACCTTTTGTAGAGGAATGTATGGTATTTGGTATGCCAAAAGATGGAGACGAAAAAGATCCAGTAGTATCTGCAAAAATAGTATATAATGAAGAAACAATGAAACAATTATATCCTGATAAAAAGGAAGAAGAATATAGAGATATTATCTGGGAGCAAGTAAAAGAAATAAATCAAAACTTGTCAACATACAAACACATAAAAGAAATAATTGTAACAACAGAGCCTCTAATAAAAACCACTACACAAAAAGTAAAAAGAGCAGAAGAAATGAAGAAAATATTAGCAAAATAATGAACAAGGGATGGCAGGCTTAAAAGCACCATCCCTTATTGTAACAAACAAGGAGTAAATATGTTTGAAAATATTAAAGTTGTAAAAAGAGATGGAAAAAAAGTTGATTTTGACGGAAGCAAAATAGCCTTGGCAATAAAAAAAGGATTCGACAGTGTTGCACTTGACGAAGAAGAAGCAAAATATTCCGAAAAAGATATAAACAAAGTATATAATCTAGTAATAGAAGAAATTGGAAATCTTGGAGTTGAAAGAATAAAAATTGAAGAAATCCAAGATTTAATAGAGAAATACCTGCAGCAAGAAGGATATGAAGATGTATATACTTCATTTTCGGAGTATAGGGAAAGAAGAGCTCAGTCAAGAAAAATATTTTTTGAAGAAAAGAAACAACACAAGTTTTTAAAAGCATTAGAAGCATTAACATTAAAAAAAGAAAATAATGTTAGCCCTATGGAAATGATGATAGACTATGGAAGTACAATTTCAAAGGAATTTGCTAAGTCTTACATAGTAAAAAAGAAGGTCGCAGATGCTCAAGACTTAGGTGAAATACATATACACGATTTAAATTTTATGCCACTAGGAACAACTACATCATCACAAATAAATCTAGAGAAAATATATAATGGTGGATTTGAAACAAAAAATATACATATAAGAGAACCAAAAGATATAATGTCTTATACTGCACTTGCAGTTCTAGTAATAACATTAAATCAAAAAGAACAACACGGATGTCAATCAATTCCGGCGTTTGATTATTATATGGCACCAGGCGTGCTAAAGACCTTTAAAAAACAATTTAAACAAACTATAGATGATATATTAATATATACAGACTTTGATAAATTTGCAGCAACAAATGGAATTGACAGAGAAATAGAAAAACTTGAAAGCATAGATTTTGATATTTCAATTTTTGATAAATATAGCAGAGAATCAGAACAGCTAAAAAGAGCATTTAGAATATCTTACGATATAGCAATGAAGAAAACAAAGAAAATAGTTTCACAAGCTATGGAAGCCTTTATACATGATACAAACGTTATAGACACAAATGGAAATGAAAGAATATATCCAACAATAAATTTGGGAACAGATACCTCAGCAGAAGGAAGAATGGTAATAACTAAAATATTAGATGCCATAGACTTTGGAATAGAAAATGAAAAAGAAAGACTATCTCCACTTGTAATATTTAAAATAAAAGAAGGAATAAATTATAACGAAGAAGATAAAAATTATGATTTATATAAGAGAGCTATAGATATAGCAAGTAGAAGAAATTATCCAGCATTTTCTTTCTTAGATGCAACATATAATAAAAAATACTATGTAGAAAATAATCCGGACAGCGAAGTTGCATACAATGCTTCTAATATGAGAGAGATGGAAAATATTATAGATAGAGAAGGAAAACAAATAGCTTCACAAAGAGGAAATATATCGTATACAACAATTAACCTAGCAAGAATAGGAATAAAAAACAGTCCAATATTAAAAGAAATGTCTAAGTCGAAAGAAAAACAATACGAAGAATTCTTTAATGAATTGGAGGACAAGCTAAACTTAGTAAAAGACAAACTACTAGACAGGTTTGAGACACAAGGAAATAAAAAAGTCCCACAAATCATTGAATTTTTGGAAGAGTGTTTAATTGCTTTAACAGGAAAGAAAAGAATTGATAACAAAGAAACGCAAAAATTAGGAATTCAGATAATTAGCTTTATGAAAAGCAAAGTGGAGGAATTTAGTAATAAATACAATCTAAACTTTTCTTTAATGGGAACAGAAGATAAGGAGCTTGCAGAAGAATTTATTGCAACCGATAAAGCAATATATGGAAACTTAAAAGGAATAACTGATAAAAATATATATACAAATTCTTTTTATATAGACAATGAATCTGATATAAAAGATAAAATAAAAATAGAAGCTCCATATCATGAATTAACCAATGGAGGACATGTTTTAACTATAGACATAACAGAAGCTAGTAAGGAAGAACTAGAAAATATATTAAGAAATGCAAAAGAAAATAACATTGGATTTATAAAATTTTAAGTAATAATACCGCTCAAGAGAGAAAACGTCTCTTGAGTGATTTAAAATATATTAAAGCAGAAAAATAAAGGTTGCCTATTGGGTAAATTACAGTGAAACAAGCATAAAGGACAGTCGTAAAGTAATACCTTTAACAAAGGGGGATTGTTTTTTTATGAGAGTCATAACAATAAAAAAGAAAATAATTTTTAGATTATCAGCATTGGCTGTTTTTACACTAATACTATGCGGATTAACAACGTCATTTGGAATGCAACATTATTACAAGTTAGATTTTGCAACAGGTTTGGTTACGGCTTCAAAATTAAATGTGAGAAGTGGTCCTGGAACACAATACAAAGTAGTAGCAACAGTTAATAAAAACGAATATATCAGAGTATTTGCGGGAGTTGGAGACTGGTATGTGGTACAAATAGAGGGAGACTATGTGGGTGCGGTTAGTAAAAAGTATGTAAAACCAATTTACCCAAAATCATCAAACGCGCAAAACAACAATAATAATCAAACTACAACAACAAATATGAATGCGAACGAAAAAGAAGTATTTAATTTAATAAATCAGCAAAGAATCAATAATGGATTATCAGCGCTAAAAGTTGATGACGAAGTCCAAAGAGTGGCTAGAATAAAAGCACAAGATATGGTAGACAATAATTATTTCTCGCATACTTCTCCGACATATGGTTCTCCATTCGACATGTTAAAGAGCTTTAAAATATCATATAATTCGGCAGGAGAAAATATTGCGGGAAATTCGAGCAACAAGCGGGGCTGTAAGTGCGTGGATGAATTCGTCAGGACATAAAGCTAACATTTTAAATAGCAGTTTCAACTATACTGGAATAGGAGTGGTAAGTAGTCCAAAATACGGCAAAATATATGTTCAGATGTTTATCGGAAAATAGATGAAAACTCTTGCTTTTTAAGGATTGTGATGGTATAATTTATTCATTATATAAAAAAGGGGGACAAAGATATGAATGTACTAGATACTTTAGAAGCAAGAGGCTACATCGAACAAGTTACTGACGAAGAAGACTTGAGAAAATTATTAGATAAGGAAAATGTACCATTCTATATAGGATTTGACCCAACGGCAGACAGCCTACATGTGGGGCACTTCGTATCTATGATGGTAGCTTCATATATGCAAAAGGCTGGACACAGACCTATTATATTAGTAGGTGGAGGAACTGTAAACATAGGAGATCCATCAGGAAAAACTGACATGAGAAGAATGATGGGAAGAGAAGAAATTGAACACAATGTAGAATGTTGCAAAAAACAATTATCAAAATTTATAAGTTTTGAAGGAGAGAATGCAGCAATAATAGTAAATAATGCAGACTGGTTATTAGACCTAAACTTTATAGATTTCATGAGAAAGATAGGTTCTTTATTCTCAGTAAACAAAATGCTTGCAGCAGACTGCTACAAAAATAGATTAGAAACAGGATTGACATTTTTTGAAATGGGTTATATGCTAATGCAATCATATGACTTCTTACATTTGTATGAAACGTATGGATGTAAACTAGAAATGGGTGGAAATGATCAATGGTCAAATATTATAGGTGGAGTAAACCTAGTTCGAAAAGTTGGACATGATGACGCATTTGGATTAACATTCAAACTTCTTACAACAAAAGAAGGAAAGAAAATGGGCAAAACAGAAAATAATAAAACAACATCAAGCGGGGCTTTGCTTTTTTGTGAAAGTTGTGTATAATAAGATAGCTGTACGTGTACGGCCTTATGGCCCATGCACATCAGGCAGCTTTTATGGAAAATGCTTTCAGGAACCTTAACAGGCCTGCGGCTGCGGGCCTCCGACAAGGAGATCATAAAATTGGAGAAATTTGTTATTACGGGCGGCAAGCCCCTGCACGGCGAAGTTACCATTTCGGGTGCCAAAAATGCGGCGGTGGGCGTCCTGCCTGCAACCATTCTGGCAGCGGATGTCTGTGTGATCGAGAATCTGCCGGATATCAGTGATGTGGCGGTGAGCCTGAAGATCCTCAGCGTTCTGGGCGCACAGATCAAAATGATCAACCGCAACACCTACGAGATCGACACCACCCATCTGACCGGCACCAACGTCCCGGACGACCTGTCCCGCCAGATGCGCGCCAGCTACTACTTTCTGGGCGCACTGCTGTCCCGTTTTGGCAAGGCTCAGGTGGCCATGCCCGGCGGCTGCAACCTCGGCCCCCGCCCCATTGACCAGCACCTGAAGGTGTTCAGTGCTCTGGGCGCAGAGGACAGCGTGGACTACGGCATGATCAGCGTGCGCGCCAAGGAGATGAACGGTGCACATATCTTCTTTGATAAGGTCAGCGTGGGCGCTACCATGAACGGTATGCTCTCCGCTGTAATGGCCAAGGGCCAGACCATTCTGGAAAACTGTGCCAAGGAACCCCATGTGGTGGATCTGGCAAACTTCCTGAATATGTGCGGTGCGAACATCCGCGGCGCAGGCACCGATGTGATCAAGGTGCGCGGCGTGGAAAAGATGCACGGCTGCACCTACAGCATCATCCCGGATCAGATCGAGGCTGGCAGCTACATGGTGGCTGCTGCTGCCACCGGCGGCGATGTTCTGGTGAAGAACGTCACCCCCAAGCATCTGGAACCCATTACCGAAAAGCTGCGCCGTGCAGGCGTGGAGGTGGAAGAATTTGACGATGCTGTGCGTGTGCGCCGCACCGGCGATATTCTGCCGCTGAAGATCAACACGATGCCGCATCCCGGCTTTCCCACCGACATGCAGCCCCTGATGGGCGTGCTGCTGAGCGTGGCCAAGGGCACCAGCACCGTGACCGAGAGCGTGTGGGACAACCGCTTCCGCTATGTGGACGAGCTGCGCAAGATGGGTGCCAACGTGCAGGTGGACGGTCAGGTGGCTGTGTTTGAGGGCGTGGATAAGCTCACCCCTGCACCGCTGCGCGCACTGGATCTGCGTGCAGGCGCTGCCATGGTGGTGGCTGCGCTGATAGCAGACGGCACCAGTGAGATCGAGGAGATCGGCCACATCGAGCGCGGCTACGAGAATATCGTGGAAAAGCTGCGCGGTCTGGGTGCAGACATCAGCAAGGTGGAGCGTATGCCCGCTGCACTGGATCAGGCACTGTAACTTATAAAAAGCAAACAGCCTGCTGCATATGCGGCGGGCTGTTTTTGAGTGTATCAGAGGTTTTTCATGGCAGAATTCATCTCGTTATATTCGGGTTCCTCCGGCAACAGCAGTGTGGTGCGCTGCGGGCAGCGGTATCTCATTGTGGATATGGGCAAGGGCGTGCGCACTACCTCGGCGGCGCTCAAGGCGCTGGGCCTTGCCGCCAGTGACTGCGACGGCATCCTTGTCACCCACGAGCACAGCGACCATGTGAAGGGGCTTTCCACCTTCCTCAAAAAGAACACGCTGCCGGTGTACGGTGCAGCGGCAACGCTGGATTTTCTGGACAGCAACGGCATTGTACCGGCCAGCTGTGAGCTGCACGAGCTGGAAGGCAGGGAAGAGGACGTGGGCGCGTTTGGCGTGCAGAGCTTTCCCACCAGCCACGATGTGCCCTGTGTGGGCTACCGCATCCACACCCCGGACGGCAAGACCATGACCATTGCAACCGACCTTGGCGTGCTCACGCCGCCGGTGCACGAGGCGCTTTCCGGCTGCGACCTTGTGGCACTGGAGAGCAACTACGACCTGCACATGCTGCGCAGCGGGCCGTATCCTTATTACTTACGGGCACGCATTGAAAGCACCCGGGGCCACCTTTCCAACGACGAGTGCTCGGCAAAGCTGCTGGAACTCATTCAGGAAGGGTGCAAAAAGTTTGCGCTGTGCCATCTTTCGCAGGAGAACAACACGCCTGCGCTTGCCCTGCAGACCGTGTTCAACACGCTGGGCGCGGCGGGCGTTGTGCCGGAGAAGGACTGCATCGTGCAGGCACAGCGCCGCAACGAAATGAGTCCTGTATTAGAGTTTTAAATAAAACAAACGGCAATGCAAATGCATTGCCGTTTGTTTTATTCAGCTGCTTTCTGTGTGCGGATGTCATCGCCTGCAAAAAGGCAGGGGACAAAGGCAGAAAGGCGGCTGGAAATTTTTTCGGTATACAGCTTTTCCAGCAGAGCACCGTCAGTGATGTTGGTGGTGACGATGGTGGGCAGCTTTGCACCCAGCCGGTTGTTGAGCAGACTGTACAGGCTGCTGATGAGGAAGGCAGAGTTGAACTCCGAGCCAAGATCATCCAGAATGAGCAGGTCGGCCCCGGCAGCGGTCTGCATCAGCGTTTCCTCCTCGCCTGCCGGGTCTGCACCAAAGTGCAGCCCTTCCAGCTTGGAGAAAAAGTCCGGGCTGGAAACATAGATCACATCGTAGCCCTTTTCCAGCACGATGCCCGCAATGGCAAGGGCCGCGTGGGTCTTGCCAAGGCCCGCATTGCCAAACAGCATCAGGCTCTCGCTGTGGTGGTCAAACTCTTCCGCGTAGCTGCGCAGGTCTGCCAGCATATCGGCCATGTAAGGGCGGATGGAACCGCCCACCTTTTCATCGGCACGGTTCGGGTAATAGCGCAGCTCCATGGTGTCAAAGCTTGCAATGGACAGGCTGGACAGCGCCTCGATCTCCTTGCGGCGCAGCTGCTGCATCACCTTGTGCACGCACTCACAGGTGCGGCCATTCACGCTGCCGGTGTCCTGACATTTGGGGCAGACAAAGCGCGGCTCCAGTGCATCAGCGGGCCGTCCGCTTTGTGCCAGCAGGGCGGTCAGCTTCTGCTTTGCATCGGCAAGGGCGGCGGCAGCTTCGGTGCGGTCCTTGCCCGCAGCACCGGCCAGTGCGCAGCGGATGCCCCGCACCCGCACCTCTTCTTCTGCATGGCGCAGGGCGGGAATGGCGGCTTCGGCTTCGGCGCGGGCATCCTCGGCTCTGGCTCTGGCCATCTGCCGCCGGGCGGCCACGGTGCGCATGGCTTCCTGATACAGTTCGTTTTTGGTACGCATAGTGTCTCCTTATGCCGGGGGTCAATCGGACTTTTTCTTGAGGGTGCGGCGGCGGGCAGCGTTCTTGAGAAAGTCGTTGCCGCTGGGGGTTTCGCGGTCTACCCGAATGTTCCGGCTGGCGCCGGCAGCAGCCACCGGAGTGCGCACATCGTGGATATTGCGCAGGCCCTTGGCATTCCAGGTCTTGAGGATGCTGTTCCAGTACCACAGGTCACGCTTCGGCCCGGCCTGCACAGCGGCCTCCTGCACCATGGCATCGTCGTAGCCGTAGACCTCATACCACCGGGCGATGGCTTTCCGCCCGCCGAGGGTGAGCTCGCTGTCCGGGATGCCCAGCAGGGAAGCAACATACTGCTCCCGGGTCTGGCGGAGGGCCAGCAGCTTGAGGTGGGCGTCGGCCTGTTCGCCGGTCTCCACGCCCTCTGCCCGCCAGACTTTCAGCTCGTGGAGGACCGCGGCCATCGTCCGCTTGCCCCGGCTGGCCACATAGGCTACGCAGAGCATGACGGTCTCGGGGGCAAAGCCCTCCTGTACGTAGAGGTTGACCAGCTTTTCCATCTCGCTGTGGGTCAGCGGGCGGGCAAAGCCGGTCTGAGCGCAGTCGATGAGGCTCGAGATCATGGGGTCGGTGCGGCTTGCGGCGGCGATCTCCGCCCAGGTCATGGGGGCAGGAGCAGAGGGCTCTGCTCCCGGCGCGGCGTTCTCGTCGTAGCGCTCGAGAAGCCCCGCACCGGCCCAGAAGGAGAGGGCGCTTTCGGCAGAGATGCGGCTGCGCAGTTTAAGGTCGGCACAAATTTTTTCGGGGTCGGTGACGCCGGTAGCCAGCACATACAGCGCTACCCGGACGTTGTATTCCTCGGCGATGCCCAGCTTGGAAAAGATGAGCTGCGGCACCGGGATGGTGTCGCCCTTGAGCTCTTTGAGACGGTATATCATTTGCTTTCCCCGCTTTCTGCGTCCTCGTCCTTCGGCGGCGGTGACCAGGGCTCACAGTCCAGGATGGAGGGCCGCTGCTTCCAGAGCGCCAGGTCAGTGCTGTAGGCAGAGGACAGATACTCTGCCGCTGCGGCCCGGCCCTCGTCCGTCAGCGGAAAGACCATCTGCCGGCGCAGGGCGGGGTCGGTGCGGTCCAGCGCCCAGGGGTCGGGCCAGATGTCCACCGTGAGGATGGCTTCCTCTTTCTGCGCGCCCTCGCCGCCGTCCGGGTCAGGCACACTGCGCTTGCCGGGCGAGAGCAGATAGCGCATCCCGTCTTCGTTGCCGCTGTATTGATTCTTGCACTTGAAATAGTGCAGAAGGGGTACAAAAATCATGACGTCCCTCTCAGTTTTAGACTTGCTGAAATGATAAAAGCGCCAATTCTTGACGAATCAGCGCTCTTTTTGTGGAGCAGGATACGGGACTCGAACCCGCCGCCTACTGCTTGGGAAGCAGTCGCTCTACCGGATGAGCTAACCCTGCACACTGCTTTATTATTGTAGCAAAGCAGGGGACAAATGTCAAGAGCGGATCGCGCCGAAAACGGTCGGGTCAGTTCTTCGTGGTGTAGGTCAGGTCCAGCACCGGGGTGAAGGGGTCGAACACCAGCCCTTCCACGCCGTCGGCCACCAGCAGACGCTTCTGCTGGGCAGCCAGCGGCACCACGGTGCAGCCCTCCAGCAGCTGGCGTTCACATTCACGCAGCAGCTGGCAGCGTGCGGAGCCGGTGCGCTGGATGCTTTCAGACAGGGCCCCGGCATAGAGCGGGTCGGTGAGACCGGTCAGATTGTTGTCTCCGGCAAATTGCTGCAGCATCTGGTATACGCTGCCGCCCTCGGCCCGGATGGGAGCCAGTGCGATAGTGTATTTGCCGCTGGCAAGGCGGGCGTCGAACTCCTCCTGCGGCACCTCTTCCACCGAGAAGAAGAGGGAACAGTCTTTCTGCCAGGCACCGTTGATCTGCTCCACCGTCTCGGTCAGGCCGGAGCCCTGGGGCAGAAGAATGGTCACCCCGTTGAAGTCGGAGCTGGCCATGCCCTGCCGGGCCTGCATGTACAGTGCCTTTGCATCCGGGATGGTGGGCAGCAGGTCCCCGGCAGCATCGCGGTAGTCGATGCCGTCCACGGTCAGGCCGTCCGGAACAAGGCCGGTTACCTCCGTGAACAGCCCCGAGGAGGGCACCGACAGGTTCTGCAGGGCGATGCCGGCCAGCGCCTGCCGCAGGGATGCAACCGTGAACACCGAGCCTTCCGATGCGTTGAACAGCAGGGCCCAGGTGGTGTCGGAGTATTCCACGCTCTGCAGGGAAGTGGCTTCGGCGGTGTCATCCAGGGCGGCCGAGCACTTTTCGTCTGCAATGAGCTGGGCGGCACTCTTGTCGGTGTTGCTGGTGTTCTGCACAAGGCGCAGGTTGTTCACCAGCGGGGACGCGGCACTGCGGCGCAGGAACAGGCCGCTGGCCGTCCAGTTGTAAAGATAGAAGCTGCCGCTGGAAAGGGTGGTCTTGGCGGTCAGGCCGTAGGTGCCGCGGGTGCTCTCAAAAAATGCTTCATCGCAGGGCATGGCACCGGGCAGGGTGAGCTTGGCAAGGAAGTTGTCGTCCTTTTCACTCAGGCGGAACACCAGCGTCAGCGGGCCGGCGGCCGAAACGCCCAGCGTGCTGGCATCGGCTGTGCCAGCCAGCACGGCAGCACTGTTCTCAAGGGCGGCAAACTCCACGGCATAAGGGGAATTTGTCTGCGGCTGGAATATGCGCCGGAATGCAAACACAAAGTCCTCGGCAGTGATGGTGTGATCCGTGGAAGCGCCCTTAACGGCCTTGTAGGTCAGGCCGTCCTTGATCTGGAAGGTGTAGGTCTTGCCATCGGAGGAGATCGTCCAGCTCTCGGACAGATCGGGCACGATCTCGCCATCCGCTTTTTTGCGGACAAGCCCGCTGTAAAGGTTCTCGCAGGCGATCACGTCCGGGGCAGCAGAAGCCACCTGCGGGTCGAGGTTTGCGGGAATGGTATCCACGAACCATGTAAAGCTTGGCGCACTGGAACTGCTGCCGCAGCCGGTGAGCGCAAGCAGGAACGCAGCAGCAAGCACTGCTGCGGTAATACGGAAGAACTGTTTCAAGGGGATGACCTCATTCTATGGTATTTGCGAAAAAAGGCTTCTTGTATACAAAAAGCACTCTACTTCGACAAGTGTAGCAGAAACAGCGGCAAAATACAATTGCAGAATTGTGAATTTACCTTACTTTTTGGGGCAAAAAGGGCGTTTTTCCGTTGCCAATTGCGGCTAAATGGACTATAATGGTACAGCGAAACATCTCTGCACCCGTTTTGAGGTGCGTTCTGAATACGATATTATGGAGGAGGAACTGTTTTTATGCAGAAGGATCAGCAGAAACTGATTGAACTCATCAAAGGCAAAAAAGTGGCCTTCATTGGTGCCGGTGTCAGCCACAAGACCCTGATCAAGGAGTTTGTGGAGCTGGGTGCCCATGTGACCCTGTGCGACCAGAAAAAGAGCGTGGAGGACTTTGGCGATTACGCTGCAACCATCAA
>OGDY01002498.1_pt1 | contig 16809 bp, 15 predicted proteins | sample 1570341 | NCBI WGS metagenome assembly OGDY01 (sample SAMEA2581972, study PRJEB24529) | metagenome | biome: Human gut stool | place: China | collected 2011 | reverse complement strand
GTCCACCCGGAAATCCCGGTCGATGGAGCCAAAGCGGGTGGCATAGATGACATGAGTGCCGGAATAGCCCGGCATGGGCCGCACCAGCACCGTCAGGCCCGAGGGCAGCACCTTCCACTCATCGGCGGCGGCCTCGGTCAGGGCACGGTTCGTGTTCTGTTCAGGCATGGGCGCTCTCCTCCTCTCGGGTCAGAAGATAGCTGACTGAAAGGGTCAGCTGCCGCAGGACGGTGCGGACATCCTCCTCGGTCACAGCCTGCAGGGCCGCGCGGGCATCGTCCGGGGTCTGCACCGGGCCGCCCCGCAGCACTTCCATGTAATACCAGGTCTCAATGCCGCCCAGCGTGTCCTCAATGCCCGCCATCCCGCTCAGCAGGGAGCGGCGGCAGTCCTCCAGTTCCTCAGCCGTGATGGGGCCATTGCGCAGGTCATCCAGCTCCTTCAGGATCGCCTTTTCGGCCCGGGCCGCGTCGGTGTGCTCCACGCCGCTGTTCACAGCCATGCTTCCGGTAAAGCTCTGGAACGAGGACGAGCAGTAGTAGCACAGGTGGTCACGCTCGCGCACATTCAGGAACAGGCGGCTGGTCACACTGCCGCCGTACAGCGCCATGGCAAGGCGCACAGCAGCCAGCTGTTCGGTGCGCATGGGTTCGCCCAGCGTGAACAGCATACAGAGCTTCGCCTGCACCATATCATAGGTTTCGGTTTTGTGCACCGGCTCCCGGCGGGGCATGGCAATGTTTTCCGCCAGCGGCAGCGGTGCGCGGTCAATTGCCGCAAGTTCTGCCAGCAGTGCATCCTTTACCGCAGCGGTCTGCTCTGCCGTGCAGCCCAGCACAAGCAGTTCAATGTTGGCGGTGCGCAGCATCTCGTAATAGGCTGCAGTAAGCTGTTCCGGTGTCAGGCCTTCCACCTCTTCCAGATAGCCCTCCTGCCGCACACCCGCCGGGCTGTCGCCAAAGAATTCCCGGTTGGCCTGATGCAGGCAGTAAAGGCGCTTATCGTTGATCTCATCTTCCAGCGCCTTTTTCAGCATCTGCTTTTCAATGCCCACGGCTTCCGGATCAAAAGTGCCGCCCACAAAATACGGGTGAAAGGCCGCACCCAGTGCAATGGATGCATATTCCCTTGTAAGGGTCTCCCCTTCCAGCGCAAACTGATCCTTGATGCCGGTAACACTAACACACAGGTTGTGGCTGCAGCCCATGGGCCGGGCATCCACTGTGAGGTCTGCACCGTAGAGCTTTGCCAGCTTTTTGGTCAGGTGGGTCATATCCGGGCAGTCGGCATAGCCGCGCTCCAGCACCAGCGGCAGCAGCGCATGTGCTGTGGCCGTTTCCCGCTTTGCCGGAAAGGCAAAGTGGACGCTGATGCGGCAGCGGTTGAATTTTTCCGCCGGGTCACAGGAAAGATGCACACCCGGCGCAATGAGAGTACGTTCCAATTTGTTCCTCCGCCCTGCTTTCACAGGGAGCTTTTATTTTTATGATGCCTTCTGCAAGGCAAGAAATTCTTCCAGACTCAGGCCGCTGGCACGGATGGCAAGGGCATTTTCAACGCCCACATACCGCCAGTGCCACGGCTCAAACACCACGCCGGTAGCAGCCTGCCTGTCCTGCGGATAGCGCAGGATAAAGCCGTATTCGGCGGCGTAGGCGGTGAGCCACTCGTAGGCGCGGGTCGTATCAAAGCCGGTATCACGGGTCGGGTAGTCCGTACTGAGGATATCCGCCGCATAGCCGGTGCCGTGATCATTGCATTCCGCAGGCGGCTGGATATCTGCCGCAAGGCTGGCGGCTTCTTCCTCGGTTTTGCCCTTTTCCAGATACTGCTGCTTCTGCGTCTCATAGGCCGCGCTGCGGGCATCTGCGTCCTGATAGCCTGCCGTCAGCACCAGTGCAACGCCGTCCTCGGCCGCAGCCGCAGCCATTTTCTGGTAGGCTGCAGCTGCTTCGGCTTCCAGTTGGATACCGCTGGCTTCATCGGCATCGGCAAGGGCCGGAGAGGGTTCCTCGGCAAAAGGCAGATTGGTGTTCACCAGCACAAAGCGCTCATCGTCAGCATCAAAGCTATAGCCGGTGCCATCGTAGCTGGCCGCATCAAAGCTCTGCGGCCCTGCAAGCATGGCGTTCACCTTTGGCAGCAGCCAGAGGATGCCTTTGGTCATAAGCGCCACAATGGCGGCGCAGACGAGAATGAGAATGGCCCAGTTGCGGGCCAGACGCAGCCGCTTGCGGCGCTTCCACTGAGCGCGGGTCAGGCGGGGCTTTGCAGCATTTCTATCAGTCGGTTCCATGGTGCGTTGCAGCTCCTTTTGCAGAATTTGCAGCGCACTGCGCCGCACAGATACAGTGTATATTATACACCCCTTTGCATTTTGTGTAAACGCCGGAAGTGTAAAATAAGTATGACCGTCCTCGTCAGCGGCCTTGCCCTCTCCGTCCGCTCACGCTGTTCGCGTCCACCTCTCCCAAAGTGAGAGGCCTTGGCAGAACCAGAAAGTTTTTCTCTTCGCCAGAGGCTCCCCCTTTGGGGGAGCTGTCGCGTAAGCGACTGAGAGGGCGAGGCCGTTAACAAAAAGAGCGCTGTACAGCTTCCAAAGAAACTGTACAGCGCACAAAATTCATTTTTTACAAATCAGTCAAACAGCATATCGTGGATCGCAGAAACAGCCTTGTCGGCATCGTCGCGGTTGATGATGCAGGAGATCTTGATCTCGCTGGTGGAGATCATCTTGATGTTGATGTTGTTGTTGGACAGTGCCTCAAACATCTTGGAAGCAACGCCGCTGTGGCTCTGCATACCGGCACCCACAATGGAGACCTTGGCGCAGGTGGTGTCCACGCTCACATCGTTGAAGTGTGCGCTCTCCTTCAGCACGCGCATGGCCAGATCGGCTTCGCCCTCAGAGCAGGTAAAGCTGATATCCTTCTTGCCGTCACGGCCGGTGGACTGCAGGATGATGTCCACGTTGATGTTCTTCTGGGCCAGCAGACCGAAGATCTTGAAGCTCATGCCCGGCTCATCGGGAACGTTCAGAATCGTGATAACAGCAACATCAGTGTCCTTTGCGACACCCTTGATCAGCATACCTTCCATGTCTTTTGTAACCTCCTTGACCACCGTACCGGGCACGGGATTCAGGCTGGAGAGCACCTCCAGCTCCACATTATACTTTTTGGCCAGCTCCACGCTGCGGTTGTTCAGCACCTGTGCGCCCAGAGATGCCAGCTCCAGCATCTCGTCAAAGGTGATCTCATCCAGCTTGCGGGTGTTGCGCACCTTGCGCGGGTCGGCCGTGTAAACGCCTTCCACATCGGTAAAGATCTGGCAGCGGTCTGCGTGCAGGGCTGCTGCAATGGCAACAGCGCTGGTGTCGGAGCCGCCGCGGCCCAGAGTGGTGATGTCATCCATCTTGTTCAGGCCCTGGAAGCCCGCCACAACGACCACACGGTTGCGCTCCAGCTCAGAAGAGATGCGCTCTGTCTCCAAGCGGGTGATGCGCGCCTTGGTATAGGCGCGGTCGGTGCGGAAGCCAGCCTGCCAGCCGGTCAGGCTGATGGCATGGCAGCCCAGCTCATTCAGTGCCATGGCCAGCAGCGAAATGCTGATCTGCTCGCCGCTAGCCAGCAGCATATCCATTTCACGGGCCGAAGGGTTGTGGGTGATCTCCCCAGCCTTGGCGATCAGGTCATCGGTGGTATCGCCCTGAGCGGACACCACCACAACTACGTCATTGCCCGCGTTGTGGGTGTTTGCCACAATGCGTGCCACGTTGAAGATACGGTCACGGTCCTTCACCGAAGAACCGCCGAACTTCTGTACGATCAACGCCATATCTTGTCACTCTCCTCTTTTTGTCCCTTTGTCAAAAGGGGGTACACCGGGCGGAAGCGGTCAGCAGCGCCTTGCACTTCCCTTACCCATTTATCATTCCACCGTTGCGCCGGTGTTATCGGCATCCAAACGCAGCAATGTAAATGCTTCACATCCGTCCAGACCTTCCAGCAGCTCCAGACCCTTTTCCAGCTTGGAATAGAACTTTTCGGCCTCCGCCTTTTCCGCTACGGCCATCACGGTGCTGCCCGCACCGGAAACGTAAACAGCCTTTGCCCCGCACAGGCGTGCCATATCGAACACTTCCTTGGAGCCGGGCATCAGCGGCATACGGTAGGGCTGGTGCAGCTTATCCTCGGTGGCAATGGCCAGCAGGTCGTGTCTGCCCTCGCAGAAGGCGGCGGGCACCAGCGCAGCACGCGAAAGATTATAGACCGCGTCCTTGTGGGAGACCTCTTTGGGCAGGGCCGCACGAGCGGCTTCCGTCAGCAGCTTGTAGTCCGGCACGATGGCGGCAAAGCACAGCGTTTCATCCACATTGCGCTTGACCGAGTACACCTTGCCCTCCTCAAACACGCTGCTGGTCAGGCCGCCCAGAAGAGCCGGGGCCACGTTATCGGGGTGGCCCTCGATGGAGGTGGCCAGCGTGAGCAGCTCCTGCGTGTTGAGCACATCGCCCAGCATCCGGTTTGCACCCAGCAGTCCCGCAATGATGCAGGCCGAGGAAGAACCAAGGCCGCGCGCCATGGGGATGGGATTCGTCTGGGTGATCTTGAGGGGCGGGATCTGCTTGCCCACCTTCTCAAACAGCCCCTTTGCCGAACGGTACACGAGGTTCGATTCACCGCGCGGGATGCGGGTACCGTCCGCAGACGAGATATCCAGCACTTCGCTCTCTTCAAAGGTGACCGTATTATACAGCGTCACCGCCAGACCCAGCGCATCAAAGCCGGAGCCGATGTTTGCACTGGTGGCCGGGACAGAAACCTTGATCTTCATAGCCGCCGCACCTTTCCTTATTCCGTTATCAGTTTTCTTCCGGCAGACGCTTGAGCACCAGCTTCACGCTGCCGCCCACGGCTTCCACCTTGCGGGCTGCTTCGGCCAGTGCCTTTTCGTCGGCGCGCTCCACAAAGTAAGCGCAGCCTTCGTAGCGTTCGTCCACCACCCTGCCATAGCCGTAGATGGCTTCCACCACCGCCGGAGCAATGCCTGCTACACGCACATAATATGCAGCAGGAGCCGGGTCGGTGAGCATTCCCTCCACCGGCTCAGCAGGCTGCCAGAACAGGCTGTCGTGCACCTTGGAGCCATGCTTCAGGGCATCCACAACGTCGGCCACCACGGCGCTGGCGGTGGGCAGCTTGCCTGCGCCCTTGCCGTAGAACACCACGTCGCCCAGCATATCGCCCTTGACCAGCACTGCATTGAACACATCGTCCACGCTGGCCAGCTGGTTTGCCTTGGGCACCAGACACGGCTCCACACCGGCAGCCACGCTGCCGTCCTTGCCGCGCTTCATCCATGCGATCAGCTTGATCACACAGCCCAGCTTTTCCGCCGCTTCCACATCTGCCGTGGTAATGGCACGGATGCCGCGGGTGGGAATGTTCTGGGGGTAGATCTGATGGCCGCACACCAGCGAGGACAGAATGGCGATCTTGCGGCAGGCATCACGGCCGTCCACATCGTCGCTGGGGTCCTTCGTCTCGGCGTAGCCCAGCTCTTGCGCGATCTTCAGCGCATCGTCAAAGCCCAGATTTTCGCGCACCATCTTGGTGAGCATGAAGTTGGTGGTGCCATTCACGATGCCCTCCACCTCGGTGATGACGTTTGCCGCCAGACACTGGTGCACAGGGGTCATGATGGGCGTACCGCCGCCCACAGAAGCCTCGAACAGGAAGGCACAGCCGTGCTCTTTGGCAAGGCCCAGCAGCTCTGCGCCGTAGGTGGCCACCATCTCCTTGTTGGAAGTGCATACGCTGCGGCCGCTCTCAAGGCAGGCCTTTACATACGGATACGCAAAGCGGGTGCCGCCGATGGTCTCCACCACCACCTTGATCTCCGGGTCTTCCAGAATGGTATCGAAGTTCTTTATAAACAGGTGTGCATCCGGATGGTTTGAAAAATCCTTCGGGTCAAGGATGTACTTGACCTCCACCGGCTCACCTGCACGGCGGGAGACACCCGCAGCGTTGCGGCACAGTACCTCGTACACGCCGCTGCCCACCGTGCCAAAGCCCAGAATTGCAATTTTAGCCATTGTTGTTCTCCCTCGTTTTCTGAAGACTGCTTACAGATTGTACCCGCAGTGCACGCCTACCACCATACGCTGACGCGAAAGTTTTTCGGTCAGCTCTTCGGGAGTCATCTGCATGGTATCGGTGCGGATGGTGACTGCCACCAGTGCGGCACCGTTTTCCGGTGTGGACTGGTTGATGGTCACAATGCTTGCACCTGCGGCGCTGATGCCGGCCAGCAGGCTCTGCAGTGCACCGGTCTCGTCCCGCAGAGTAGCCATGACGGTGATCACCTCACGGCCATTCTCGGAGTCAAAAATGCAGTCCTTATACTTATAAAAAGCGCTGCGCGAAAGATCGACTGCGCGGGTGGCAGCGGAAATGCTGCGTGCCTCCCCACTGGCCAGAAGTTCCTTGGCGCGCACCACCTTGAGAAAAACCTCAGGCAGCACCTGCGCATCTACCAGATAAAAGCGGCGTTCCAACTTGTTCACCTCACAAACACAAGTGTTCTTGCAGTGAATATAATAGCATCCGGCCCCCTGCAATGCAAGAGGTCGGATGCGTTTTTGTCAGATTATCCAGTTTTGCTGCGGCAAGCGCGGTATTTCCTTGCCGGATTCACCCCGCGCCGGTGCCGATAGTACGCCTTTTGTCCTTCATATGGCTACAGATCAGTCTGTATCCTGATTACCTGTATCCGCAGGAATGACAGCCTGCTCCGGTGCCGCAGTCTCCGCAGGTGCAGCCGCTGCAGGAGCTGCTGCATGGGAGTAGTTGCAGGTACCAGGCAGATCATCGGCGCGGTAGTAGCCCACGGCGGTGCTGGGGCAGGAGCCGCCTGCCAGCAGGCCGCTCTGGGTGCAGTAGCGGCGCTCCACCACACCGGCAGAGGTCGGGAATGCCTTATACGGCAGGTCTGCCTGCACCTGTTCCATCAGCGCCTTCCACGCCATAACACAGGTACGGGTCTTGGCCTGCTGCTTACCCAGCGTCTTGGTCATATCATAGGGTGCATCGTAGCCCCACCACACGGCGGTAACGTAGTACGGCGTGCCGCCCACGAACCACAGATCCTTTTCGTCGCTGGCGGTACCGGTCTTGCCAAAGGCTTCCATGCCGTTGGAGTTGGGGTAGCGGCCGCCGGCGGTGCCCACGCTGGAGTACAGAACGTTCTTCAGCAGGCGGTTCATCACATAAGCGGTATCCGGGGTCAGGGCCTGATAGCTGGTGGAGTTGTTCTCCAGATAGATATTGCCGTCACGGTCCAGCACGCGGGTATACAGGTGCGGGGTGGTGTACTGGCCATCGTAGAAGATCTGGAACGCAGCTGCCAGCGCCGTGGGCGTAACGCCATGAGTCTGACTGCCCATGACCATCTGCGCCAGACCCACATCGTTTACCGGGTCCAGCGTGTTCAGCTGCAGGGTGTTGTACACAAAATTGAAGATGTTGCTTGCGCCCACCAGATCGCCCACACGCACCGCAATGGTGTTCAGCGAGCGGGCCAGACCGTTCCACAGCGGCACATCACTGTTGTCGCCGTAGTTGCCGCCATAGTTACGGGGCCAGCTGCGCCATGCGTTGGGATAAGCGCGCAGCTGCTTGTCGGAAAGGCCCATCAGGCCGTTCTTGCGGCAGTAATCCTCATCGCGGATCACCATATCCTGCTTCTGATACAAGGGCGAGTTGTTGAGCATGGTGGACCAGTTCACCAGACCATACTCTACACCCAGTGCATACGCACCGATAGGCTTGATGGTAGAACCCGTCTGACGAGTGACACTGTAGGCACGGTTCAGCGAGAGGCTCTTGTTCTTTTCGCCCAGACCACCCACAATGGCGATCACATTGCCGTCATAGTCCAGCGTGACCATGGCTGCCTGAGTACGCACATTGCGGTAATAGTAAACGGTACCGTCGTCGCCGGTGCGGGTCTTGGGCGTACCGTCCTCGTTCATCACCTGTACATCGTCATCCGAGATAGAGGTCACCTCTTCCTCATGCCAGCCGGCCGGGAAGTAGGCATCGTCCGTGTTGAGCATCAGGTTTTCCATGGCGGACTGCACCTTGGTGTTCACAGTCGACTCAACGGTAAAGCCGCCGGTGTACAGCAGCTTCTGTGCCTCGGATTCCGAAATGTTTTCCTTGTCCATGATGTCCTGCACCAGCTCGGTGAACAGTGCATCGGTAAAGTAAGAGGTAACGGAAGAATTCTTCTTGGTATCCTCTTCCTCGGCCAGTACCAGCGGCTGGGCCGCTGCGTTGCGGTAGTCCTCTTCGCTGATCACGCCCTGCTGCCACATGTTGTACATGAGGAAGTTACGGCGGTTGATCAGGTTTTCGGGGTTGGTGTAGGGGTTATAGTTGGTGGGGTTTTTGGTGATGGACGCAATGGTCGCACACTCCCACAGGGTCAGCTGGCTGACATCCTTATTAAAGTATTCGTTGGCCGCAGTCTGCACGCCCTGAATGGTGCCGGTAAAGCTGATGGTGTTCAGGTACGCTTCCAGAATGGTCTCCTTGGAATAGCTGCGGCTCAGGCAGAGGGCGCGGTAGATCTCGCGCAGCTTGCGCAGTGCGCCTTCAATGCCGCTGGCGCTCTTGTCGTCGGTCAGGTTCTTGATCAGCTGCTGCTCCAGCGTGGATGCACCCTGCTTGGAGCTGTAGATGGGCAGCAGGTATTCGTTGACCATTGCGCCGATGGTGCGCTTGAAGTTGACGCCGGGCTCGTTGTAAAAGTCCTTATCCTCGGTGCAGATGAACGCATACTGCAGGTTCGTGGGGATCTGCTCCAGATCCGCCCACACGCGGTGGCTGTTGGAAGAGCGCAGCGTGGCATACTCCACCTGTGCACCGGTGTCCGGGTCGGTAGCCATCACCACACTGGACTGGCTCAGCTCAATGTTGTCCAGATCCAGCAGGTCGCCGTCGTTGGCGGTAGCCTGCACCACGTAATACACAGCACCCACTGCCACCAGACTGCCTGCCATGATGCCCAGACAAATCAGTGTAGCAATGGTTCGGCCAATGAAGCGCAGAATGGGATGTCTGCCCTTTTCACAGGGTTCCTTTGGTTCTTTGGGTTCCCGGCCGTGTTTGGGTCCCGGCTGGGACTCCCGGCGGCTGTTGCTCACATTTACCTTCCGCCCCGCCGGTGCCGGGGAATGCCCCTCACCGGCACGGTTGATCTTTCTCATATCGGAGATAGAAATCGCCTCCTAACATTCAGGCTGCTTTTTCAGCGCCATGCGCTGGTACTTTTCCATCAAAGCGCACAGAACTGCACGCAATACCATATTATAGCACGTGCACAGAACGCGGGCAAGAACCAATCTTCGGCCCTGATAGGTCTAATCATCTGTAGTATAACACAATCTGCCGGACAAAGTACAGCATTCCCGTGTGAAAATTGACTGTGCCCCCCTGTTTTGGGGCATACTTCAGCCGGAAAGGAGCGTGTTTCTCCATGCGCAAACTGTGCACCTGCCTGTTCTACGGGCTGTGCGTATTCACCATCGTGTTCAGCCTGTTCTGGATGGCCCTGCCCAAGCTCAGCCTTCCGGTGCCCGACCCCGGCAGCGAAGCACCGCCTTCCTCCGCAGCAGACCTTGCCGCACAGGCCATGCCGGAGCTTGCTGCCCAGAGCTACCGCCTGTGCGACAAAGGCGGGCGCGTGGCCGTTTACCGCTGCGGCACCAATGGCCAGCCGGATGTGCTTGTCACCGTCACCGGCATCTACACCAATCTTCTGCCGGAGAACGATGCCGTGCGCATCAAGCGCGGTGTGACCGTGTACAGCGAACGGGAACTGGACCTGCTGCTGGAAGATCTGGGCGGTTGAGTGCAGAATGCTCAATTTTTATCTACTTTTACTGATTATTTTTATTGACATCCCGATGTAAAAATTATATAATGATAATAGAAGTAAAGTTTCTTAACCACCTGCAGCGATCATAAAAGGAAGTGCTTCCTCATGTCAGAACAGATCACCCTCCATTACCAGTGCCGTCTTTGCGGCAAGCAGCTGGACCGCGGTATCCACCTCGGCCCGCCCAGCCCCGGCACCTGCAGCAAAGCCGCCAAGGTGGACGGCTTTCACGGGCCGCACCGCTGGGTCATTGTCTCTTTGCCCAAAAGTGCTTGATTTTTAACGCAAAAAAGACCTCCGGGAAAAGCGTCCCGGAGGTCTTTCTTAGTTTCAGGCTTCCATTTCTTCCAGCGGAACAAGGTAGGCCTTGCGGCACTCCTCGTATTCCAGCATGTAGTCCTTGGTGGGGTTGTGGTGCATGATGCTCTTGAGGGTGTGGGAGTCGTAGTCCTCGCCGGCATCCATGCCGATCAGGCGGGCAGCAACGTTGGAGCAGTGATCCGAGATGCGCTCTGCATTGTTCAGCACATCCAGGAACACGACACCCGTATCAATGGAGCACACGCCGTCCTTCAGGCGCAGGATGTGCTGGTCGCGCAGGCGCTCCGCCATCACATCGATCACTTCCTCCAGCGGTTCCACCTGAGCCGCCAGACGCATATCGCTGTTTTCAAAGGCATCGTTGGTCAGGTTCAGGATGCGGTTCAGCGCATTCTCCAGCAGCTGCAGCTCCTTGGTGGCGCTTTCACTGAAGGACGCTTCCTTTTCCTGCAGTTCTTCTGCCTTTTCCATAATGTTCACCGCATAGTCGCCGATGCGCTCGAACTCGGTAACAAAATTCAGCAGTTCGGTCACAGTGTGGCTCTCATCGTCGCCCAGCTCCTGATCGGTCATCTTGATCAGATAGTTGGAGATCGCTACCTCCATGCGGTCGATCAGGTTTTCACGCACCCGGATGGCGCTGACGGTATCCTCGTCCATCTTCAGCAGCAGCGGTGCAGCCAGATTCACATTGCGGGCAGCACGGCGGGACATCTTGACCACAGCGCTCTTAGCCTGCTGCAGGGCCACAGCCGGGCTTTTGAACAGACGTTCATCCAGCACCGGCATGCTCAGCTCCTGTGCTTCCTCGGCACTGTCCGGCACGGTAAGCATGGCCAGCTTGGAAAGCACGCCGCTGCAGGGCAGGAACAGCAGCATGGCGCACACGCTGGAAAGGGTGTGGATGTTTGCGATGGTGCTCTTGTTCATCACGTCGTTCCACATGGGGATTCCAACGGTAAACTGCACCGCATACACCAGCGCCAGCAGGATCACGCTGCCAATGATGTTGAAGTACAGATGGATCAGTGCAGCGCGCTTGCCGTCCTTGGAGGAGCCGCCAATGGTGAGCAGCGGCGTAAAGGCCGTGCCGATGTGTGCACCCAGAATAATGGGGATGGCAGAGCTGAAGGTGACCAGACCCGTGCTGGACAGTGCCTGCAGGATACCCACCGATGCCGAGGAGGACTGGATGATCACCGTGACCACCACGCCCACCAGAATGCCCAGAACGGGATTCGTCATGGTAACGAACAGATTCTGGAACACGGCGCTCTCGCGCAGAGGAGCCACACCGGTGTCCATCAGGCTCATGCCGGTAAACAGGATGCCGAAGCCCAGCATGATCTGGCCGATGTTCTTCCTTTTAGCGCTGCGCAGGAACACATAAAAAATGCAGCCGATAAACGCCACCACGGGCGCAAAGGTCTTGGGCTGGATCAGTGTCAGCCAGAGACTGTCACCGGAGATATCCGCCATGCGGATCAGCTGGCCGGTAACAGTGGTACCAATGTTTGCACCCATAATGACACCTACCGACTGCGTAAGGGTCATGATGCCGGAGTTTACCAGACCGACACAAATAACGACCGTGCCGGCCGAGGACTGGATGACACCCGTGATGAGGGTGCCAAAAATAACGCCCTTGAGCGTTGAGGAGGTCAGCTTTTGCAGCACGCCCTGCATTTTGCCGCCGGCCAGTTTTTCCAGACCAGCGCCCATAATGGACATGCCGTACAGAAACAGCGCAATTCCACCCAACAGAGAGGTAATGTGTGTGATATCCATAACGATACTCCTAAAAATGATCTTCCTTTTGATCCTTGTACATCTGCCCTGCCCGCACACCGGGCCTGCTTGATCCGGCAGATGCTGCGGCCTGCCGCTCTGCTGCGCAGAACGGCGCACAATGACCGCGCTTGGATCTATTATATCATTTTTTATCCTGTCACAACAAGGTTTATTTTACAAGAAAATCACTTTTTCTACACATTTTCCGTCTCTTAATGAATTCGTGCTCTTTCCTTTTCAATTATTTTACATCAATTTTACATTTGCACTGAAGTCCCTGCCTGTTTGCGGGCGCTTACTCTGCCAGTTCTTCCATTGCTTCCCGCACCGTATCGGCCGAAAACAGGAACACTCCGCTGCCGGTGTATACTTCCACATGGCTTCCAACATAACGCAGTTCAAAATCTTTCATCCGTGTTCCCTCCTGTATCTCGTTTTTTGCAGCTTTTCAGAACGTTTTTGTTCTATGGCTGTATTATCGCACACGGCAGGTACCATAAATCGGATTTTCAACGCATTTTACAGACAAAAAGCCGCCCGGCTTCAGATGCGGAACCGGGCGGCTGGCCACCTATTTATATCGTTCAATGCACAGCGGCATATTCCGGGATGCGCTGCTCATGGGCCTGCTGCTCTGTGCGGGCCTTCTCATAGCAGTAACGGATGATCGCCTGCCTGCGCACGATGCCAATGAAGATGCCGCGGTCATCCACAACCGGCACAAAGTTCTGGTTCATGGCCGCTTCGATCAGCTGATCCATGCTGGTGGTCACGGTGACAGCCTTGTAGTCGCGCTTGTGCGGGAAGGCCGAAATGGGGACATCCTCAGCCGCTTCCAGATCCAGACCATGGAACTTTTTCAGCCCCCAGAGAATGTCGCCCTCGGTCAGGGTGCCCACATATTTTCCCTGCCGGTTGAGCACCGGAATGGACGCGTAGCGGTTATTCTCCCACTTTTCCAGCGTCTGCCGAAGGGTAAAATCGTCGTAAACATACATCAGATCCTGCTTGGGTGAAAGGAAAAACAGAATATTCATGACAACAGCTCCTAAACATTGTTCCACGCGCCGTGCGCAAAAAATAACGCAGTTCATCCGCACAAGCGGGACCCTGCGCCGCAGTCCCTATCCTTGTTTCTATTTTAGCACTTTTTCATAGTCGGATAAAGAGTTATCACCCACCTTTTATATTTTTTTAACAGATTGTTTGCTTTCTTTCGTCATACTTTCGGTTTTGATAAAAAGCAACCAGCGTCCGTTATGCTATCACCTTCCCGGTGCGAAGCCGCCCGAACCATGCCGCCAATGCAGAAACCTGCGCAAAAAGTTGATATACCAGCATTTTGCGCTGTACAAGCGCGCCCCAAAGTTGTATAATAATGTGGGTGTTTCTCGGCGCAGTATGTGTATCTGTCCGCCGCTGCGCCCCAGACCTTGAATGTGTTTTATGAAAATAACATAAAGGAGCAGAGCGACTATGATCACTTCCCGTTTCCCTCTGGGGGATGTCAGCTTTACGTCCGGGTATTTTGCTACTCTGGTAGGTGAAGCAGCCAAACAGTGTTACGGTGTTGCCGCAATGGCACCCCGTGATATGACCGATGCCGTCAGAAGCATGGTGCACGGTTCTGATTACCCGGAAAAGGGTGTCCGTGTCACGCAGGAGGATGGTCGTCTGGTGATCGAACTGCACATTGCAGTGAGCTATGGCCTGAACATTTCTACCGCCGCACGCAGCATCTCTCACCGCGTCAAGGACGAGGTGGAGCAGGCTACCGGCCTGAAGGTTGCCCGCGTTGTGGTTTCGGTAGACGATGTGATCGCCTGATTTTTGTTGGTTCATCCGAATGCGCCGGGCTTTTCCGGCAAGTACAAGGAGTAAAAAAGAATGATTTCTGGTAAGATTTTGCGTGACGCCATTATCTCTGGCGCCAACAACATCAACAATCAGCGCTCCCGCGTGGACGAGCTGAACGTTTTCCCTGTTCCTGATGGCGACACTGGCACCAACATGGGCATGACCGTGGGTGCTTCTGTGCGCGAGCTGGAAGCATTGGACGACAGCTGCACCGTGGGTGAGGCTTCCAAGACCGCTGCTTCCGCCATGCTGCGCGGCGCACGCGGCAACTCCGGTGTTATCACCAGCCTGCTGTTCCGCGGCTTCTCCAAGGCGCTGGAAGGCAAGAAGGAAGCCACCGCTGCCGACATTGTCGAGGCCCTGAAGAAGGGTGTCGAGGGCGCTTATAAGGCCGTTATGAAGCCCACCGAGGGCACCATCCTCACGGTTGCACGCATTGCCTCTGAGGAAGCTGCTGCCTGCGGTGCCGAGGATGTGCCCGCTCTGTGGGATGTGGTGATGACCGCCGGCCAGAAGGCTCTGGAGGACACCCCCAACCTGCTGCCTGTTCTGAAGAAGGCCGGCGTTGTGGATGCCGGCGGTCAGGGCATCATGGTCATCTTTGAGGGCATGGGCAAGGTGTTCCATGGCGAAGGCATCGTGGCAGGCGGCGAGGCTGCTCCCAACAAGGCAAAGCTCTCCACCGAGAACGCCGGCAAGGGCGTGTTCACCGACGACCTGATGAAGGTGGAGGACATCAAGAACGGCTACTGCACCCAGTTCCTCATCAACAAGTACGAGGGTGCCAGCGCCGCCAAGATGCGTGCCTTTGCCGAGTCCAACGGCGACAGCGTGGTGTGCATCGAGGACGATGATGTGATCAACCTGCATGTCCACACCGCCGACCCCGGCAAGATCCTGAGCGAGGCCATCAAGTACGGCTACCTGACCAACTTCAAGATCGAGAACATGCACGAGCAGTTCCTGGCCCGCCAGAAGCAGGGCAAGAGCCTGGAAAAGCAGGCTTCTGCTGAGAAGGCCCCTTCTCAGTCCAGCGAGTTCGTCTACGCTGCTGTGGACCCCAGCCGTGACTATGGCTTTGTTGCCGTTGCCGCCGGTGAAGGCCTGAAGGCCGTGTTCACCGATCTGGCTGCAGACGCAGTGGTCTCCGGTGGTCAGACCATGAACCCAGCCACCGAGGATATCCTCGCCGCCATCCAGAGCGTGCCCGCAAAGACCGTGTTCGTGCTGCCCAACAACAAGAACATCATCATGGCTGCTGAGCAGGCCCAGAAGCTGGCCGACCGTCAGGTGGTCGTTCTGCCCACCCGCACCGTGCCCATGGGCATTACCGCCATGCTGAACTTTGATCCCTCTGTGAACGCCGAGACCAACACCATCAACATGATGGCTGCTGCCGACAAGGTGTCCACCGGTCTGATCACCTACGCCGCCCGCGACAGCGAGTACGACGGCAAGCGCATCCGCAAGGGCGAGATCATGGCACTGGAGAACGGCAAGATCGTTTCCACCTCCACCGATATCACCAAGGCCACCTATCGTCTGGCCCGGGGTATGTGCAAAAAGGACTCCAGCTTCGTCACCATCATTTCCGGCTGCGACGTCAGCGATGAGGACGCCGAGAAGGTCACCGAGATGGTCAAGGCCAAGTGCCCGAACCATGTGGAGGTCAGCCACATCCGCGGCGGTCAGCCCGTGTATTATTATATGATCAGCGTGGAGTAAGCAATTCCTCCGGCTGACCTGTTCCATGAAAAACAGCAACTCCCCCTGCCGTGAGCAAATGCCCACCGCAGGGGGAGTTTTTGTTGTGTCGCTGTCCGCTTGTCAGCCCGCGTGCAGAGCGTCGTTCTTGGCCAGCAGATACACACAGTATTGGTTCATGCTGATGCCCTCCTGCTGGGAGTGTTCTGCCAATGCGCGGTGCAGGCTGCGCGGCATCCGCAGCTTGAACTGTCCGGAGTATTTTTCCAGACTGTCCGGCTCCTGGATCGTCACACCGTCCGCGATGGCTGCTTCCAGCCAGGCTTTTTTGGCATCCTGTGCATTTGCCACAGCGGTTTCCAGCGTTTCGCCGCAGGTAATGCAGCCCGGCAGCTCCGGAAAGGAAACCACGAAACCGCCCTCTTCCCGGTCCTCCACGATCTCCATCCGATAGGGCATGGCAAGATATTCATTCAGCGTTTTCATCGTTCTTCGCCTCACTCTCTACGATCTGCCTCACCATCTCAACGTATACCTTTTTGATCGGCTCATGCTTCGGGATCGTGATCGGCTGGCACCCCGCCTTGCGGAAGGTGTAGTGGCTGCTCCCGCTCCGGGGCGCATACATCACATAGCCGTAGCTTTCCAGCACCTTGCGCAGCTCATCGAACCGCATATCTTTGGAAAGTGCACAGATGCGTGCGATCAGTTTATCCCATTTTGACATCGTTCATGCTCCTGCTTCTATTATATGTGGTGTCACATATGGTGTCAAGTTTTTTTTTATCAGAAGAAGCTCACCTGGCTGCTTTCGGGCAGGTCTGCCAGCACACCGGCGCTGCGCAGGCTTTCCAGCACGGCGCTGGTCACACCGGTGGCCTGCTGGAGTTCCTCCACGGAGATATACTCCTGCCCATCGATGGTGGCACGCTCCAGCGAGGCGGCGGCAGTGCCGCCCACGCCTTTCAAGGCACAGAAGGGCAGGCGCACCTTGCCATCCTCCACGATATACTTGTTGCCGCGGCTCTTGCCCAGCTCGATGGGCAGGAACGCATACCCGCGGGAGAGCATCTCGTTGACCAGCTGCAGGCTGACCAGCACGTCCTCGTCCTTGGCGTTCTTCTCTTCCTTCAGGCGGCGCTTCACCGCCTCCATGTGGGCGCGGGCCACAGCCGCACCGCCCACAGC
>OGDY01002497.1_pt1 | contig 16817 bp, 10 predicted proteins | sample 1570341 | NCBI WGS metagenome assembly OGDY01 (sample SAMEA2581972, study PRJEB24529) | metagenome | biome: Human gut stool | place: China | collected 2011 | reverse complement strand
CGCAGAATTCTGCGGCATGATGTTGGTCGAATAGAAGGTCTGTTCATTCAGCAGCGGGGAATAGGGAACATAGCGGTGGTTGGACATACACTGGTGACCGCGAATACCGCCGCTGCGATAGGAACCGAGCGAGAGGTCGGCTTGATACTGGGACGGTATGTCGGGATCATATGCCCATGTGTCCGCACGGTTGTATGAACCCTGCATATAACAATCGTGGATCGGATAGGCGACCCAGTTGGCGATGCGTTTCTTCGTGTCGTAGCAGATCGTAAAGTTACGTGCCGTCACAGTCGAAGAGAGCGGCGCGTAATGTGTTACGTAACGGTAATCGGAGTCTTCGACATAGGCGGGCAATTCCGCCCACGCGTGATCCATCGACGCCGGAACCGAGTAGTCCGCCTGGTCGATCGTCAACGTGAATTCGTGCCCGCCGTCGAAAACGACATCGACCGCAGCCCGGCGCGAAGCGCCCGTTTCATTATCGTCCAGGTAGAGGTACACGACATCGTTCGCCGAAACGAGTTTCGCCGATTTGGTCGTGGTATGCGTCCTGCGCGACGTCCAGCACCAACTGCCGCCTTCGGTCACGGTGACGGTGTAAGCCGTACCTACGGGCCCCGTCAGTACGAGCCGGGGATCGGTCGCATAACCTTTGGCGTCGAGCGTGGTCGTCTCGGTTTCCATGAACACCGCGGAAATATTCGCCGGGGTGCCGTCGTCGGAGGAACCGCACCGCCCGAAAACCAGCAGGAGCGCCCCGAGCACCATAGCCCGCCCGAAAAGTTTCAATAACCCGTTTGTCAAAATCATGTGGGAATTTGCAGATAAAAATGTCAGGTAGAAAATCCGACAATCATCCCCGGCGGAAGCCAATCCGCCGGGGATGGATTATCGGAATCAGAGAGTTGCTATTCGCTCAATTCATAAAGGGCGACAGTAATATACCCTTTACCTATATTTGAAGTTGCATATCCTCCAAAACGATTGTCATACTCAGTGTCTCCATTTCGGTATAGGAGTGCACGCCCCGTCACCTCGGAATCTTTAATCAAAAATGTCCCTGCAGTTTCTTCATCAGCAACCCATTTTCTTGATGATGCATCAACAATTGCCAACTGCGTCTTACCACTACTATTATTAGCGTACTCAATAAATTTGCCTGCTGTATTTTGGATCGTATACGCACCGTCACTCGCTACAATGGTAACAGCATGGGCATTATTTGCCGCATTTGCTTCGATTTTTCCATTTGCAACCGTAATCGCAATTCCATCAAACAATTTGCTAGCGTTCAACCCCGCAGATGCCGGTAAAACAGCATATTTATCTCCATTTTCAGCCACTATCAGGTATTTTTTACCCGATGTAATAGAGGTTACGCGCACATACCCGCTTCCCACTATTTTCCCGGCCTGCGAAATCGCAACGGTTTTGGTATCCACAGCAGCACCGGCCTTCATCAGTTTGATGGTCAGCGTGGCGGTGATAGCCTGCTCCGTCGTGTTTTCCTTGGGCGTCACGGTTACGACCATCCCGTTTACGAAGGTCGTGAACTGCTCCGATTTATCCGTAGCGGCTTCGATCGTGCAGCCGTCGGCATTGGCAGCCGTCACCGTCACGGTCTTGGCATTGTCCGTCGCAGCGAAAGAAAGCGACGTCGGGTCGAGCTTGGTAATCGCCGGGTCGGTCGAAGGCTCGCCCATGAAAGCTGCCACATCCTCGGGACGCTGCGGACAAACCTGCGCGGCATTGCTGTTCACCGAAGCGTAACCGGTAATATCCCCGGTGGAACCTGCCACGAACTGTGTCCCTACGAGCCCGGGCATGGCCTTCTGCACGAATACCGTCATGTTACCGGCCGAGGTCGTAAACGTATGCTTTCCGAAAGCTTCGTTCGTAGTCCAGTCGGCAGCCGTAGCAGGGGCGGTCACACCCTTGACCGTCACGACCATACCCTGATATTCGGCCAGCTTAGCGGGATCGACTACGACAGGCGTGATGGTCTCTGTACCGATCTTTTCGATCTCGACCCAGTCGGCACCCTTGCTGCCGGTAACCTCGTACAGGCCGTTGTAACTAACGATACGCGCTTCGCCCTTTTTCAGCGTCACCTTCACCTTGTCACCCTTGACAAACGTAAAGCCATCGTCATAGGGATCGGTATACTTACCGCTGCCGTAGAGCGTGATACCGTTCTTGGCGGTAGTCGCCCCCGGGGTCATCACCTGAAGGTTCTGGCCGTTGAAGTTCCCGCCTTCCTTGTCGGTTACGACGACGGCCTCGAAATAACGGTCGTTATTCGTATCGAGGGCTACCTGCGACGTCGTAAGTTTGGCGATGATCTCGGGAATCGTGATAACCACAGCCTCGCCCGGGGTCGGGGGAGTTACGTTGCCCAGGTCGACCTCCGTACCACCGATGCCCTCGAAAAGTTTCACGTCGTCGACACGGTGCGCGGATGAAAGATCGGAAATGAAACGGATATAAAGTTCAGAGGGAACCTCTTTCAGCGTAAAGTTGGCCGTTGCCAAAGCCCAGGTGCCGTAGTTGGAATGTTCGTCGGCCTCGACAGGGCGGTCATAGGCGATTTCCGCCCAGTTTTCGCCGTCCTTGCTCAGGTATACATGGAATTCCGAGGTTACGAACGCATTATCCTCAGCGCCAAAGAGGCTTTTATACGAACCGAACGTCAGGCAAAGGTTTTTCTGAGCAGGATCGAGTGCAATCTTGTGGATCTCGAACTCGGCACCGGCACAGAACAGCATGTTGTTGACGCCGGATGCATCGTCCTTGTATTTCGAATAGTTGCCGTTGGAAGCGGAATTCGCACGAACAGATATACTGTTGGCCACATAAGTCACATTATCGGCACCCGTACCAGTCTGATTCTTCCAGCCCTCGAATGCATCTGCGAAGGGGAACTTACCATCTGCCCCCTTTTGAGCCTGCTCCTTATCGAAATCGTTAGCATAGATAGCATCGCCCGTGGGGGGGGGTGTAACCCCGCTGCCGTACTGTTTTACGGCTACGGACGACTCGGCCTGACCCCATTTGCCGAATTCGGGGTGGATAAGCGTGAAGGAGATTTTGCCTTCGCGCAGGTTCGTACCGGCGGGCAGCTCGGAAACCGTAACGGAGATCGTTCCGTTGCCTTTGCCGCTCATCGGGGAAATGGTAGCCCAATCCAGGTTACTTGCAGTAACCGTCCATTCGCAGTTCGCCGTGATGGCAACGGTCTGCGTCGTCGCCGTCTCATCGGTGAAATCAAGCGCCGTCGGATCCGCCGTCAACTTCGGCGTCAGCGACTTGTCATCGTCGTCGGAGCATCCCGTAAATGCCGTGGCAGCCACAAGGAAAAATGCACCGAAGACCAACCTAAAAAGATGTTTACTCATAAAAATAGTTTTAATTAGGTGATTATAAACTAATATCCGTTTGCAAAAATAACTTACGATTCTTCCGTTTTTTAAAGGGGAAACTATTACAAAGATAACTTTTATTTCAAAAATACAAAAGGATTTCGGCATATATTTACTGTTAAGGTTCCGTTACATAGCAAAAAAACGTTCCATGCTGCCTCGGAAAGGACAACCCGTGCGGCATACAGCCTCGCCAGCACCCAAATCAAGGCATCGGCGGAGGCTTCCGTCCGGAACCGCCCCCCTGGCGCACCTTCGGCCAGGCAAAAAAAATTCCGCCCCGGAAACCGGGACGGGCGAAGTTTCAAGGCTGGTTGGCGGATTGCATCGGCAGGAGTCATAAACCGGCATCGTTTCCGATGCTGCAAAATTACCCTACGGCTATTTCATCGTTGCGACAGTCCCGTTACAATCCCAGGAATATGGCATTGCACGCACGTTGCAGCAGCCGGCAAAGCCGCTCGGCCACACCACCCGGCCACAAAAGCAGCCTGCCCGGACTGTAAACGTCCGGGCAGGCCATGCCGAATAACGGGTTCGGCAACGATTGCAATACGGCGGCGGCCTGCCTCACACAGCGGCCGCGCAGGGATCATACCCTATTCCCACTCGATGGTTGCAGGCGGTTTCGAGGAGATGTCGTAGACGACGCGGTTGACCCCTTTGACTTTATTGATGATGTCGTTCGACACATTGGCAAGGAACTCATAGGGCAGGTGCACCCAGTCGGCGGTCATGCCGTCGGTCGAGGTCACGGCACGCAGTGCGACGCAGCTCTCGTAGGTTCGCTCGTCGCCCATCACGCCGACGCTCTTCACGGGGAGCAGGATAGCCCCCGCCTGCCACACCTTGTCGTAAAGCCCGGCATCGCGCAGGGCGTCGATGTAGATTTTGTCCACGTCCTGCAGGATTCCGACCTTTTCGGGCGTAATGTCGCCCAAGATACGGATCGCAAGGCCGGGCCCCGGGAAGGGATGGCGCCCGATCAGCTGCTCGGAGATCCCGAGCGAACGGCCGACGCGGCGCACCTCGTCCTTGAAGAGCAGGCGCAGCGGTTCGACGATCCCGAGGTGCATCTTCTCGGGCAGCCCGCCGACGTTGTGGTGCGACTTGATCGTCGCCGAGGGGCCGTTGACCGACACCGACTCGATCACGTCGGGATAGATTGTCCCCTGCGCCAGCCAGCGCACGTCCTCGATCCGGATCGCCTCCTCGTTGAATACCTCGACGAAATCGCGGCCGATGATCTTGCGCTTGGTCTCGGGATCGCTCACGCCAGCCAGATCGCCCAGGAACTTGTCGCCGGCCTTCACGCCCTTGACGTTCAGGCCCATGTTCTTATACGACTCGAGCACGTCCTCGAATTCGTTCTTGCGCAGCAGGCCCGAATCCACGAAGATGCAGTAGAGGTTCTTGCCGATGGCCCTGTGCAGCAGCACGGCGGCCACCGACGAGTCTACGCCGCCCGAAAGCCCGAGCACGACCTTGTCGTCGCCCAGTTTCTCCTGCAACTCGCGCACGGTGGCCTCCACGAAACTCTCCGACGTCCACTCCTGCCTGCAGCCGCAGATACCCGCGACGAAATTCTTCAGCAGGTGCGTGCCGTCGGTCGAATGGTAGACCTCGGGGTGGAACTGGATGCCCCACGTCTGCTCGCCCTCGATGCGGAACGCAGCCACGCGCACGTCCTCGGTGCTGGCCACAATCTTATAGTTCGCGGGCACCGACGTGATCGTATCGCCGTGCGACATCCACACCTGCGTGGTCGCAGGCAGGCCGCGCATCAGCGGGTCACCGGCATCGCCCACCGTAAGCACCGCACGGCCGTACTCGCGGCTGGGCGCAGGCTGCACCTCACCGCCGAAGGCCGATGCGAGGAACTGCGCGCCGTAGCAGACACCCAGCAGGGGCAGTTTGCCCTTGATGGCCGAAAGGTCGGGGGCAGGGGCATGCTCGTCCCTCACGGAAAAGGGACTGCCCGAGAGAATCACACCCCGCACCGAAGCATCCGGCACCGGAATCTTGTTGAAGGGGTGGATCTCGCAATAGACATTCAGTTCGCGTACGCGCCGCGCGATGAGCTGCGTATACTGCGACCCGAAGTCGAGAATCAGGATTTTTTCCATAATATAATGTAAGTCCGACGAATCGGGGTTCATCAATTTCGGAAGATTTACAAGCCATGAAACTCGCCGGACTCACTCTACGGCGTCTCCGACGCCGGTTTCAGGCCTAAAATTCCTCCGGGCCTTCCTCGCTGCCAAGGAAGACCTCGAATCCTTATTATTTTCTTTTTACCGGACGGTTGTAACTTCCCGAAAGGCGCATCTCCGCGGCGAAAGCCTCGTTCCCGACTTCGCGGATGCGTGCTATGCAACCGCGACGGTCTGAGCGAAAAACGACCTGGAAAACCCCGGCGATGAAATTATTGAACTTTCCGCAGGCATCCAGCGGCACCAGCGTGCATTCGGCGCAACTCTGCCAGCCGTTCTCCCGGCAGCAGAAACGAACCTTGCACCACACGGCCTTTTCGTTATCGCGGCACCCCGGACAACTCCCTTTCCGGAATTTCCGGCATGAACCGCAAAAAAGCCCGCAGGCCGCAATCCCGGGATCGGAACTATTCACCGCGGGAATAATTGGGCGTTTCACTCGTGATGGTCACGTCGTGCGGGTGGTTCTCCGTAACGCCGTTCGAGGTGATGCGGATGAACTGCGCACGCTGCAAAGCCGCGATGTCCCTGGCACCGCAATAACCCATGCCCGAACGGATGCCGCCGATAAGCTGGAAGACAGCCTCGCTCAACGTACCCTTGAAGGGTACGCGCGCCACGATCCCTTCGGGAACGAGCTTGTTGATATTGCCCTCGCAGCCCTTCTGGAAATAGCGGTCGGCGGAACCCGCCTTCATGGCGTCGATCGAGCCCATGCCGCGGTAGGTCTTGAACTTACGGCCGTTGTAGATGATCGTCTCGCCGGGAGACTCCTCCGTGCCGGCGAACATCGAGCCGATCATCACGCAGTCGCCGCCCGCAGCCAGCGCCTTGACGATGTCGCCCGAATAACGCAGGCCGCCGTCGGCGATAACCGGAACACCCGTATCTTTGGCGGCCGACGCCGCGGCATAGATGGCCGACAGCTGGGGAACGCCCACGCCCGCGATCACGCGGGTGGTGCAGATCGAGCCGGGGCCGATACCGACTTTGATGCCGTCGGCGCCGTTCTCGATCAGGAACCGTGCGGCTCCTGCCGTGGCGATATTTCCGACCACCACGTCGAGCGACGGATAGGCGGCCTTGATCTCCTTGAGCTTATTGACGATATTCATCGAATGCCCGTGCGCGGAGTCGAGCACCACGGCATCCACATCCTCCTCGACGAGCGCCTTCACACGATCCAGCGCATCGGGCGTGATGCCCACGCCGGCTGCGACGCGCAGACGGCCTTTGGCATCCTTGCAGGCGTTGGGATGATCCTGCACCTTCGTGATATCCTTATAAGTAATAAGCCCCACCAGATGGCCTTCGTCGTCGACCACGGGGAGCTTTTCGATCTTGCAGTTGAGCAACACCTCCGAGGCGTTGGACAATTCGGAGCTATGCGTGGTGATGAGGCGGTCGCCGGGGGTCATCACCTCCTCGATACGGCGCGACATGTCGCGCTGGAACCGCAGGTCGCGGTTGGTGACGATACCGATCAGCTTCCGATCCGCGTCCACGACCGGAATACCCCCGATCTTGTTCTCTTTCATCAGGTTGAGCGCATCGCCGACCGTATGGTCTTTCGAGATGGTCACCGGGTCGTAAATCATGCCGTTCTCGGCCCGCTTCACCCGGCGCACGTGGGCGGCCTGCTCGGCGATGGACATGTTCTTGTGGATCACGCCGATCCCGCCTTCACGAGCCAGTGCAATAGCCATCGGCGCTTCGGTAACGGTGTCCATGGCAGCGGACACAATGGGGATGTTGAGTTTGATATTTCGCGAGAAACGGGTCTGGACACTGACCTCTCGCGGCAACACTTCCGAATAGGCGGGTACAAGCAGCACATCGTCGAACGTAAGTCCTTCGGGCTGAACCCTTTCATTGATAAAAGACATAATGAACGTGGATTTTTGTTGCTCGCAAATGTAGTGATAATTTTCGAAACGGCCTAATATCCGGGGCAACGCGACGATTTTTTTATCAACAATTTATCAAAGCCGCCGGGTGCGGGCGAAATCCGGAGCCCCCGGGACAACGCCCGGCCGGCCCCGCGACGGGTAAATACACACGCCTGCGTCCGGGATAGCCCCCGGCTTCCCGGCCCGGGGCGCCGGGAAGCCGCCCGCGCAGTCCCGTACAAGCCGGAGGGGACGCTCCGCGCCCGGAATCCCCGGACAGCAATCGGGGGCATCCTCCCGCCGCCGACTTCCCGGACAGGAAAAATCCCCGGCCTCAGGGTCGGGGATCGAAATTATTCCGTCACGGCGGCCTGCGCACCCGGCGGGGTCAGTACTGCTCCTGCCCGTTGGGGAAATCGCATGACTTCACGTCCGCGATATACTGCGACACGGCGTCCGACATGACGGTATACAGGTCGGCATAGCGGCGCAGGAAGCGCGGCGAGAAACCCTTGTTGATGCCCAGCATGTCGTGGATCACCAACACCTGCCCGTCGCAGCCGTTACCGGCCCCGATACCGATGGTCGGCGCGGAGATTTCGGAGGTGACGCGGGCGGCCAGCGCCGCAGGAATCTTTTCGAGCACGATGCCGAAGCACCCCGCATCGCTCAGCAGGTGGGCGTCGCGGACGAGTTTCGCTGCCTCGGCCTCCTCCTTGGCACGCACGCTGTACGTCCCGAACTTATGGATCGACTGCGGCGTCAGCCCCAGGTGCCCCATGACGGGTATTCCGGCCGAAAGGATGCGGTTAACCGATTCGAGGATCTCTTCGCCGCCCTCGATCTTCACGGCATCTGCCTCGGTCTCCTTCATGATGCGGATGGCCGAGTCGAGCGCCACCTTCGAATTGCCCTGGTAGGTTCCGAACGGCAGGTCGACGACAACCAGCGCACGGCTGACGGCACGCACGACCGAACGCGCATGGTAAATCATCATATCGAGGGTAATGGGAAGCGTGGTTTCGTAACCGGCCATCACGTTGGCCGCCGAGTCGCCCACGAGGATCACGTCGATACCCGCGGCGTCGACGATCCTGGCCATCGAATAATCGTACGAGGTCAGCATGGCGATCTTCTCGCCGCGCTGCTTCATCTCCGTCAGACGGTAGGTGGTCACTGCCCTGACAGTACTTTCTACAGACATAGTTTACTACGAACCCGATGGATTATTCAACATTTCATTCGTTCGCAAGGTTCCGGTATGGAATCCATCGGATTCGTATTACGGCGCAAAAACGCCAATTCCATATCGACAATCCTTCCAAACCTCCCTTTGAAAAGGGAGACTTATCAACACCTGTAAACCGGGGTGATAGCGCAAGCCGGGTGCAAAGCCAAATTTATCTGTTTTGCCGGGGCGCAGCTAAACCGAGGTTCAGCGCGGCAAAGTTAACGCTTCGGCCGGATTTGGCAAAAAAAATCCCACAAAACGACACCGCCCGAAACCGAAACGTTGATCGAATGCTTCGTCCCGGCCTGCGGAATCTCGATCGCGCCGTGGCACATGTCCACGGCCTGCTGCCCCACGCCCATCACCTCATTGCCGAACACGAGCGCATATTTCACGCCCGGCTCCGCCCGGAAATCGCCGAGCATCACGGCTCCTTCGACCTGCTCGACGGCATAGACCCGGTAGCCTTCGGCGCGCAGGCGGGCAATGCACTCCTCCGTCGTCTTGTGATAAGTCCACGGCACGGTCAGTTCGGCACCGAGCGCCGTCTTGTGGATGTCGCGGTTGGGCGGCGTCGCGGTGATGCCGCAGAGGGCGATGCGTTCCACGGCGAAAGCATCCCCCGTGCGGAAGAAAGCCCCTACGTTCTGCAACGAACGGACGTTGTCGAGCACCACCGCGACGGGCATTTTCTCCATCGCGGCGAACTCCCCGGCCGAGGGCCGGTTCAGCTCTTCGTTGGTGATTTTACGCATAACGTATGCAAATGAGTGATTTCGGGGTCAAAAGTAGTCAAATAATAAATATTTTACCTATTTTTGGGGTCTCAATTCAAAAGAATTATGTCACTCAAAAAAGTCTTGATGCTATCGTTCGCCGCCCTTGCCGCGGGAGGAAGCCTCAGCGCGCAGAATCTGATCGTCGGCGCCGACTTCGCGACCCGCTTCGACAACCGGGAATACGCCAACAACGATTTCAACGAATCGCAGACGCTCTTCAGCGCCCGCTTCACACCCCGCATCGGCGTGGAATGGATGGAGAAAAACCGGCTGATCTTCGGCGTAGACCTCCTGCAGAACTTCGGGCAGCACAACGGCGCCCGCGAACCGTTCCTGAGCGACGTGAAACCGCTGATATATTACCAGTTCAACAGCAAGAACGTACAGGCCAACGCCGGTATCTTCGACCGCAAGGAGCTGCTGGGCGATTATTCGAGGGCGTTCTTCAGCGACTCGACGGCGTTCTACCACAACCGCCTGTCGGGTTTCCTCGGGCATTATAAATCCACCGAGCGCGAGAATACCTATGTAGAAATGGCGATCGACTGGGAAGGCATGTATTCCGAGCAGTCGCGCGAAATGTTCCGCATCATCTCGGCGGGACGCTACACGCTCGAGCGGGGCTTCTACTTCGGTTATGCCTTCTCGATGTTCCATTTCGCAGGTTCGAAGCTCAACGAGAACGTCACGGACAACCTGCTGGTAAACCCCTATGCGGGCTGGGGATTCAACGCCTTCTTCGACTTCGACATCAAGGCCGGGTTCCTCTTCGCCCCGCAGCGCGGCCGCAGCGTAGACCACAACTGGAAAAAACCGTGCGGTGCACAGATCGACTTCGTGCTGACCAAGTGGGGCGTGAAACTCGAGAACAACCTCTATCTGGGCGAAAACCTGCAACCCCTGCGCAACATCGCGGTCGGCGAAGACATCCCCATTACCTACGGACAGGACGGACTGTACGCCGGCGAACCGTTCTATGCCACGACGGAGCACATCTACAACCGCACGTGGGTCGGCTACGACCGCCGATTCTTCAAGGGCACGCTGGCCGTCGAGGCGGGCATGGTGTTCCACTACGACGGCACGGGCATGGGCACCCAGCAGGTCGTGAAGCTCTCGGTGGACATCCAGAAGCTGTTCAACATCGGCCCCAAGGCAAAGAAATAAAGCATACAACAAGCGAAACATACACATATGGCAAGCGAAACAAACGAAACACGGGAGAAGTCGCTGAACTTCCTCGAAGAGATCATCGAAGAGTCGATCGCCAAGGGCGAAACGCGCGTCCAGACCCGTTTCCCGCCCGAACCGAACGGCTACCTGCATATCGGACACGCCAAGAGCATCTGCATCAACTTCGGGCTGGCGAAAAAATACGGTGGCAAGTGCAACCTCCGTTTCGACGATACGAACCCCGTCAAGGAGGATGTAGAGTATGTCGATTCGATCAAGCGCGACATCCAGTGGCTCGGGTTCGACTGGGCCGTCGAACGCTATGCGTCGGACTATTTCGACCAGCTCTACGACTGGGCGATCGTACTGATTAAAAAAGGGTTGGCATACGTCGACGACCAGACACAGGAGCAGATCCGCGAAAACCGCGGTACGGTTTCCGTACCGGGCACTCCGTCGCCGTGGCGCGACCGCTCCGTGGAGGAAAACCTCGACCTGTTCGTCCGCATGAAAAACGGCGAATTCCCCGACGGGGCCAAGGTGCTGCGCGCCAAGATCGACATGGCGCACCCCAACATGCTCTTCCGCGACCCGATCATGTACCGCATCATCCATGCCGAGCATCACCGCACGGGCAACAAGTGGTGCATCTACCCGATGTACGACTATGCCCACGGCCAGAGCGACTCGATCGAGCAGATCACCCACTCGATCTGCACGCTCGAATTCGACGTGCACCGTCCTCTCTACGACTGGTTCATCCAGGCGCTGGAGATCTACCCTTCGCACCAGTACGAATTCGCCCGGCTGAACCTCACCTACACGATGATGTCGAAGCGCAAGCTGCTCAAACTCGTGCAGGAAGGCGCCGTGATGGGCTGGGACGACCCCCGCATGCCGACGATCTGCGCTTTGCGCCGCAAGGGCTATACCCCGGCCTCGGTGCGGAACTTCGCCGAGATGGTGGGCGTCGCCAAGCGCGACAACGTGATCGACCTGGGCAAGCTCGAATACTGCGTGCGCGAAGACCTGAACAAGATCGCAGAGCGCCGCATGGCAGTGCTCAACCCGCTGAAGGTGGTCATCACCAACTACGAGGAAGGCAAGACCGAGCTCTTCACGGCGATCAACAACCCCGAGGACGAATCGGCCGGCACGCGGCAGGTGCCCTTCTCGAAGGTCATCTACATCGAGCGCGACGATTTCATGGAGGAGCCTCCCAAAAAGTTCTTCCGCCTGGCACCCGGCGGCGAGGTGCGCCTGCGCTATTCGTACCTGATCAGGTGCGAGGAGGTCATCAAGGATGCCGCGGGCAACATCACCGAGCTGCGCTGCACCTATGACCCGATGTCGGGCAGAGGGTCGTCGAGCGACGGCCGCCGCGTGAAGGGTGTCATCCACTGGGTATCGGCCAAAGATGCCGTGGAGGCCGAAATCCGCCTGTTCAACCCGCTCTTCACGAAGGAGAACCCCGACGACGTGAAGGAAGGACAGACCTGGGAGGACAACCTCAACCCCGAATCCATGGTCAAGGTCACGGGCTACCTGGAGCCGTCGCTGCGCGACATACCCATAGGGCAGGCCGTGCAGTTCGAGCGCGTAGGCTACTTCTGCCCCGACACCGACTCGACACCCGAACACCCCGTGTTCAACCGCACGGTGACGCTCAAGGATTCGTGGGCGAAAATCAACAAGTAGGAAAACACGGAATACTATTTATAAAAACAAGACCTCCCGGCAGAACCGGGAGGTCTTGTTTCAGGTTATTTCACCGGAAGGCAGATCTCCGTCCTGAGCTTTTCCGCCGGGTCACATCATCCGCCCGAAGGTCTTTCGCCCCAAAAGGTAACGCAGGAGTACGGAACCGCGGTAAACCTTCCCGGCGACCGTTCCCCTGCACTGCTGCCGAATCTCCTTCCGCTTGCACGACAGGCTGCCGTGCCAGCGGAGGAAATCGCGCCAGGCGCGGAATACGGCACGGAAATTATCGCCCCGTCCCTGTGCCAGATACGACAATGCCGCCATCAGGTCGAGCACGGGGCGTACGATGGCCACGACGGCACGCTGTACGGGAGAAGCACACTTGTAGAGCATCGCCAGGTTATTGCGATGGTTGTAGAACACCTTGGTCGGGGAATCGGTCGTCAGCGTCCCGCCGCCGAGGTGGTAGACCGTACTCCCGGGCACGACCCGCACGCGGTAACCCGCGAGCTGCATGCGCCAGCAGAGGTCGATCTCCTCCATGTGGGCGAAGAAATCGTCGTCGAAGCCCCCTAATGCGCGGAACACGTCGGCACGGCAGCAAAAAGCCGCTCCGCTGACCCAGAATACGTCGCGGGCATCGTCGTACTGCCCCTCGTCGGCCTCGACCCGCTTGAGGATACGCCCCCGGCAGAAGGGATAGCCCAGGAAGTCGATAAAGCCCCCGGAAGCCCCTGCGTACTCGAATCTCGTACGGTCGAGCCACGAAACCAGCTTGGGCGAAACGACCGCCACGTCGGGCTCACGCTCCAGAACGCCGAGGATCGGCTCCAGCCATCCCCGGGGTGTCTCGACATCGGAATTGAGCAACAGGTAATAATCCGCCTCGACCTGCGCCAAAGCGCGGTTGTAACCACCCGCAAAACCGTAATTCCGGTCGAGGCGCACCACGGCGACGGTCGGGAACTCCTCCGCCAGCACCGCCAGCGACCCGTCCGTCGAACCGTTATCAGCGACGACGACCCCGACCCCGGCGGGAGCCGCGGCCACGACGCTCGGCAGGAAGCGGCGCAGGTGTTCCGCGCCGTTCCAGTTGAGTATGACGATTTTAACGATTGGCATTCGTGCGTTTGTGTTTCCAGCGGCGGTGCGACCACATCCAGAGCTCGGGATGCTCGCAGATCATGGCTTCCAAACGTCTAACGTAGCGTTCCGTGATTTCGTATTCGGCGACCTCCTCCACACCGTCGTAGATCGGTTCGAACGACATCTGGTAACGTCCCCGCTGCAAGCGCTCCATCCGGACGAAATAGACCGGCAGGTTACAGCGCAGCGCCAGTTTCTCCCCGCCATCGAAGAAGATCGTATCCTGGTTGAGAAAGCGGAACCAATGGCTGTCGGGGCGGCGCGGCGGGTTCTGGTCGGCGATAAGCCCCATCACGAGGTTCTTGCCCTCGATGCCGCGTTCCCTGTTGCGCAGGTAGAAGCGCAGCGAATCCTTCATCGCCACGGTCATCGAATTCTCGTAGTTGCGCAGGCGCTGGTAAAGGCGTTCCATCACTTTGCTGCGCAGCGGGTGGTAAACGGCCACGAGCATCTGCGAGCGTTCGTAAAGCCCCCAGTAGGAGCAATACTCCCAGCAGCCGAAATGGGCCGTCATGGCGATCCAGTCACGGCCGTGCACCTTCGCATAATGTTCCTCGAACCCTTTTACGGTGAGTACCGTACGGCCTTTTTCCTCGCTCATGTGGGCCATATTGACCGTATCGACGAAAATCTCGGCAAGCGTACGGTAAAAACTGCGGCAGACGGCCGCCCGTTCCTGCTCGCTTTTTTCGGGGAACGAGTTCCGCAAATTGGCCTTCACGACCTTCATGCGGTAGCGCAGGCAATAATAGAGGATGAAAAAGAGCAGGTTTTCAACAATGTAGTACTTGAACCAGTAAGGCATCACGGCAAATACCCGCGCCCCGAGCCACAGGAACTCCAACCATATCTTTTGTATGAAATTCAGCTCTGTACGTTTCATCCGGCAAATCAACGGTTACGGTTCGACGAAAAGTTTTACATTGGCGACCTTGGTGCGGATTCTCAGCCAGTTCGCGAGCGTCGTCCGGTCGATGGAATCAGATGCGACTTTCGGCGTGACCACACAGACGAGCGTCGTATCGAGCGGCGCGCCCGAAACGTCGAACGTAATGCCCTTCATGAGCGATATGGCCCTGACGTTCGTGGTCATGGCACCCACCTCGCGCGAAATGTCGTCCACCTCGACATTCGTGACGCGGTAGCGTTTCAGCTGCGCAGCCATCTCGCCTATGCGCCTGTTCTTCTCCTCCAGAAGCTCGAGGTAACTTTGTTGCAGCGACGCCACATCGATCTTGTCCGTGGTGTTCGCCTGGCGGACGACCAGCTCGACCTTGTCGAGCCCGAAGCTACCCATCTGCGTGCGGGCGTTTTCGATGGTTCCGTCGTCGAGCGGCTCCCCCAGGAGCAGCAGTTCGATCTGCGACGGATGTCCGTGGTGTGCGTAACGCTTATTGCACTCGATCACACGCGTATGGGGAAAATTGAATACCTGCGAGACATATTTGTCGGCCGCCGCCTCGAAAAGCGACACCCTGACCATGTGGAACCCGATGACGACGCTCGGGATGAAGGTCACCAGCGTGATGACCATCATCAGCCGCTTCACGTTGCGCTCGCGCACCTTGTCTATGAACGCCTTTTTCTCGTATTTCAGGAAACGCACCATGGCGTAGGTCGCCAGGGCGATGAATACCGAGTTGATGAAAAAGAGGTAGAACGCCCCGAAGAAAAACCGGATCTGCCCCGTGGCAAGGCCGAAGCCCGCGGTACAAAGGGGCGGGATCAGCGCCGTAGCGATCGCCACGCCCGGGATCACGGTCGAAGTGCGATCCTGCCGCGTCTGCGCCACGATACCAGCCAGGCCGCCGAACAATGCGATCAGCACGTCGTAGGTCGTCGGCACGGTGCGTGCCAGCAACTCGCTGCTGTTCGACGACAGGGGCGACACCAGAAAATAGGCTGTCGAGGTGATAATCGCCACGACGAACATCAGCGCATAATTGCGCAGCGACTTTTTGAGCAGTTCGAAATCGTTGATACCCAGCGAGAGGCCGATGCCCATGATCGGCCCCATGATGGGCGAAATGAGCATGGCGCCGATAATCACGGCGGCCGAATTGACATTCAGGCCCAGCGACGCGATCATCGTCGCAAAGATCAGCACCCACAGGTTGACCCCGCGGAATACCACCCCTTTGGAGATCGACGCCACGACCTCGTCGCGCTGTGCCTTGTCCTCGTCGAGGCTGAAACGCCCCCGGAGGAATTCACGCATCTCTCCCAGCCATGCCGAGGAAGAGCGTTTGATCCGATGCGTATCGTTGTTGTTTTCCATTTTCCAGTCCTTTATTCAGTCTCCTCATCCGGTAATTCCCTCTTCGGTTTGGGTTTCCCGGCCAATACGATCACAAATTCGCCTTTGGGTTCCGTCGTACGAAAATGTTCCAGCACTTCGGCGACAGTGCCCCGCACGGTCTGCTCGAACTTCTTGGTCAGCTCACGCGATACGGACACCCTGCGTTCCGATCCGAAAACTTCGGCGAACTGTTCGAGGCATTTCACCACCCGGTAGGGCGATTCGTAGAATACCATCGTGCGCTCCTCGTCGGCAAGCGACTGCAACTGCTTCGCCCGCCCCTTTTTCTGGGGCAGAAACCCCTCGAAACAAAACCGGTCGCACGGGAATCCGCTCTGCACAAGAGCGGGAACCAGCGCCGTGGCACCGGGGAGCGTCTCGACCTCGATGCCGGCCTCGACACACGTCCTGACCAGCAGAAACCCCGGATCGGAGATACCGGGTGTCCCAGCGTCCGAAACCAACGCGGCATTGCGTCCGGCGGCAATCGACCCGGCCACCATCTTGACCGTGGCGTGTTCGTTGAACTTGTGGTGCGAATGGAGTTTTTTCTCGATACCGAGGTGTCTGAGCAGGAACGACGTAGTACGCGTATCCTCGGCGAGGATGAAATCCACCTCGCGCAGCACATCGACCGCCCGCAGCGTGATATCGTCGAGGTTCCCGATCGGGGTAGGTACGATATAGAGCTTGGCCATGGGGCTATGCGAATTTACGTTCGAGCAGTTCCATCAGGAACTTCGCGCCGTCGGAATTGGCATTCCAGGCATAATTCTCGGCAATGTAGATCATGCAGTCGTCAAAATCGCCGAAGGCATCGAGCTTGTCGAGCGCCGCTTCGTAAGCCCGGGCATCGCCGTCGAACAAGTCGCGGATCATCAGGAACTTGTCGTTGATGCCGATGGCGCGCCTCAGGTCGGTGACGGGCTCGCTGCGGCGCAGTTCCGAGGCCATGTCGCGCGGC